>Ga0307517_10001574_pt1 | contig 38060 bp, 26 predicted proteins | sample 23_EM_MG_FD_194515 | JGI IMG/M metagenome (GOLD analysis project Ga0307517, IMG submission 194515) | Populus trichocarpa ectomycorrhiza microbial communities from riparian zone in the Pacific Northwest, United States - 23_EM | ecosystem: Host-associated > Plants > Roots > Unclassified | place...
TACAAACACTAAAACCTGCATATTATATTAATAAACAAAGTTTTCAAATTATGTCAATAACTTTCTTAGTTGTTAACATTTAAGGATCGATGATTTGATTATTTTTGGATGCAAGACCTTGCCTAATTATCATGAACGAACAAGATCCAAAATCAGCTGCCGACTACGAACGTGAACTAAGGGAACGTCAGCGCCTTCTTGGCTCCGATTCCGGTCACAAAATTTCTGCTGAACAATATGTTTCTCATCAAACCTGTGAGCCAAATCAGTATATACTTGAATATTCAGGTGGCCGCAGGGTATTGGTAGAAATTGATGAAACTACAGGTAAACAATATTTTTTGAGGGAGTTGTAACTGATTTAGATCAGAGACACATCATCCGCTCAATTTTAACTCCAATCAAAATTAACTTCCCTCCCATCCAGCTTCCACTTTTCCGGCTGCGGATTGGTCATCCAGTCTAATGGTGCGCCTGTAGGCTGTACTTTGGCAGCTTTAGCAAAGCATTGTTTAATATAGGCTTTCTGCTCTTCACCCAAAGCATCAGGCTGTGGCGATATAAATAAAGGCGTACCGCTTTCGGCAAGCAATTGCATCCATTGTTTATTGCGTTTCCAGGATATATCAGGCGTTACTCCTACGCAATCACCATCAGTGGCATAAAAGTTGTTATGCTGCGCAATCCTGAAACCTAAAGTATTCACGCCCATTTTGCGTGTCCTGTCCCATTCTTTGCCGCTGGTATCGTCACCAATGCGGTTCATCTCAAATACCCCTGCCGAAAGGTGGCTGATGGTATTACATCCTATTATATATATATCACCAGCTGTCTCGCGGATAGCGCTGTATAAATGATTGATGATCTCGGCGGTTGTGCGGGTATTATCATTAAATCGCCAGCCCAGTGCTGTTAAAGCATCGGTCATCTGGGAACCCCACTTACCCATGATATCATAAGTAGTGTAATCATGCTTTACCAGCTTATATCCCCATTCTTTATAAACAGCGATATTATGTTTAACCCGTGCGAGGTTCTCTTCAATGGTGGGATCAAGTATAGGCTGTTTAGGGTCGTCGCGTCCTGGAATTGACGGCAGTAACAAACTGGCCTTATCATCACGCTTTGCGCAAAGCGGCCTTGTCCACAAACCGGGCTGCATACCTAGTTTTTCAATATCCAAAGCCATTTGATGCATGTCTTTAAACTTATCGTTCGGCTTTGAAAAATCATCCATAAACCCACCATCGCCGGGCAGTAACGGCGAATAGGTTGCCCAGCCCGCATCAATTACTGAAAATGGACGGTTATCCGTATCAGGCGCCAGGTCGGTCATCAGGGCAGTTATTTCCTTAATCAGCTTAGCTGAATTGTTACCATAGGCAAAGTACCAGTCATTAATACCATATACAGGTTTTTTGGATAAACGTGGCTTTGGGCACATCATACGGCAAAAGCGTTGGGTGGTAGTAAAAGGTGTTTCCCCGTCCGTGCTTTTTGTGGTGATTACGTCGGCAGCATGCAATCTGCGTTCTCCTAATTGTACACCAACTCCACCGGACTGTGTATCCACAGTCAATTCAAGGCTATCGGGTTTCATCTCCCATGAGCAAATAGAGTTGCATCCCGTTTTTACACCAAAACAGGCAGACTGCTTACCATCATATATAATTGTATACCATGGGTTCCTCGCATTTGCTTCGGGTGTTTTCCACGCCAGGTCGCCATAGGAACGTTCCCAATGATCGCCTAATACTTTTGTACCTTGCGCTGTATCGTGTTTCCATTTTAGTTTGATCGCATTCAGTTCCTGTCCCGGCGATTGAACGTGTACCGACAAGGCATCCCCATTGTGTTTGAGGCTTACCTCTGTATGCTTGTATTGATATACCGAACCATTTGAAAGATTGGCAGGGAACCAGCCTGAACCGGATTTTATCCAAACTTCATCAGGAAGGTTCATCTTAGGGACAAAACCCGCTGCTAAAGAAGTTATCCTGTTAAACAATATTGCTATCGAAGCAGCAGATGATATTTTTACAAAGTGGCGCCTGTTCATAGTAAGAGATTGGTGCGATGAAGATAATAATTTGTTTGTAGCCTCGGTTGATCTTTTATTATATTGCCATTGTAAAAGCTCTCCCCTGCTTTACTAATAACCAATTATAGTTTTACCTTAAAAAAACAAAAAGACTATGTCCTCTGATCGCAGAAAATTTATTAAACAATTAGGCAGTACCATTATCCTTACTTCTGCCGGTCTCACTACACTGGCAGCACAGGAAGAACATGAAAAAAGAATTCTCCGGGCGGAAAAACGTATATCAGCAAATGATAAAATCCGTATTGCAACTATCGGTATGGGTATAATGGGTTTTAACGACACCCGTGCAGCATTGAATACGCAAGGCGTTGAACTGGTTGGGTGCTGCGATCTGTACAAAGGACGCCTGGACAGGGCAAAAGAGGTTTACGGTCCAAATATTTTTACAACAAATGATTATAATGCAATACTTGACCGTAAGGATATCGATGCCATAATCATTGCGACAAGCGACAACTGGCATAGCCGGATAGCTATGGATGCTATGCGCAAAGGAAAAGCGGTTTATACTGAGAAGCCAATGGTGCACTATTTGAGCGAGGGTTTAGAGGAAATAGCTGTTCAAAAACAAACTAAAGCAGTTTTCCAGGTCGGCAGTCAGCGCATTAGCAGTGTTTCATTTCAAAAAGCTAAGGAAATGCTCCAGGCGGGAGCTATTGGCAAGATCAATACCATACAAGCTTCTTTCAATCGTCAAAGTGCTTTGGGGGCATGGCAATATACAATTCCACTGGACGCGTCACCGCAAACAGTTGATTGGGATAAGTTCCAGGCAACTGAAAAAGTAAAACATGCTTACGACAGCAACCGCTTTTTCAGGTGGAGAAATTACCGTGAATACGGAACAGGTGTTGCAGGCGACCTATTTGTACATCTGTTAACGGGGATTAACTTCCTGACCAATTCAAAGGGACCAACTAAGATTTTTTCTATTGGAGACCTGGATTACTGGAAAGACGGCAGGAATGTACCAGACGTGATGACCGCGGTGATCCATTATCCTGAAACACCTGAACACCCTTCGTTCCAGGTATCATTACAAGTAAACTTTATTAGTGGTGAGGGGGAACGGACGTCAACCAAGGTAATCGGATCGGAAGGCGTACTCGATCTTTCAGGTGAAGGTGATGGGTTTACTATTCACCAAAACAAAATGTCCGCAGCGCCGGGTATTGATGGGTGGGACTCATTCTCTACTTATCCTGAAAGCATGCAAAAGGCGCTGATGGACGATTACAATAAAAGATATTCAGCAACAGATCAGCAAAGACCTAAATTTGATCCGATAACTTTCATGGCGCCAGATGGCTATAATGCCTCTAACGAACATTTTGCCAATTTCTTCGAGTCCATGCGTACCGGTAAACCTGTTGTAGAAGATGCTGAATTCGGTTTCAGAGCAGCTGCCCCTGCCTTAGCATGTAATGAAAGTTATTTTCAAAACAAAACCATTCATTGGGACCCGGTAAATATGAAGCTGGTATAATAGCCCGGGTTAACTATCGTAATAATTAATAAAAGAAAGGATTAATTTCAATTCTTGATGAATCGTTAATTGAAATTATTGTATCAATATTGTTATAAATCAAATTAACTTATTGATTATTAAAGTGGTAACTTAGGGCTGTAGTTATGTTAATTTGTCTTACCGCCTATTAATTTATACTAAATCTAAACCCTATGAGTAAGCTTGTGCTTATTGATGATGAAGCGATTTTTCATAAAATAGTACAAATGACCATTAAAAATAGTGAACTTTCTAAAGAAGCTACCTATACATTTGATGGAGAAGTTGTACTTGATTACCTTGAAGAAAAGAAACTGGATACGCAATCGCTCCCTGATTATATTTTTGTCGACTTATACATGCCTGCGTTTGATGGATGGGACTTCCTGAACAGGTTCCAGGGTATTTATAAATCGCTAAAAAAGAATATAAAAATATTTGTTGTTACCTCCTCAATTAATCCAGAAGATATAAAGCGCTCCAAATTATATCCATTTGTTACCAAATTTGTTTCCAAACCAATAATGAAGGACGAGTTTGATAATATCAGTTATGCTTAGCTGATATCGTTCTGTGGGTAACCAGGTTATATATATTTAGGTCAAAACAAAACGGGTCACTAGAAAAATAGCGACCCGTTTTGCTTACGTTGATGGTTATAGTAATATTATTGGACAGCGATCTTTTTATCCTTGGCAAGGTATTGTTTTTTACCAGATGCCGACAAAACATACTGTCCGCCTCTTGGACCTAAATAGATTGTTCTGCCACTGGCATCTTTACCAATTGCTTTATCTTCAGATTTATTAGGTACATCAGCAACAGTTTTTGCAGCCTTTGCCTTTGTTGCTTTTACATCGGTTGCGGCTGTTGTTTTTGCAGCGGCAGCATCAGTAGCAGCTGCTGCTTTTGCTTTTTCTGCTTTTGCTACTGCTTTATCGGCTTTGGCTTTAGCTTTTGCATCCGCAGCATCGGTTGTTGCCTTAGCCTGATCTGCTGCCTTATCGGTAGTGGCTTTTGCTTTGTCGGTAGTTGTTTTTGCTTTATCAGCTGCCTTATCGGCCTTAGCTTTTGCCTTCTTTGCCGCCTTGGTTGTTTTTGCAGTATCAATAGTTCCTGCGTTAGCATTTGTACTTATTATAAGTACTGAGATTGATAGTAGTAATACGATTAGTTTTTTCATTTTGAATGATTTGATAAAGGTGACTAGATAATAGAATGATTTTCTTTTAGCTAAATAGGTTTTGTTTTAAAATAAACCTCCGATCTTGTCTTTAAGTTCGCCGAAGATACCCTCACTATCATCAGTTGAAGATCCCCCTTGTACGAAAGATTCTAATTTGTCTCCAAGTCCCATGGGCAATTTATCCTTGAAATAGGTAATTACGGCTTCAATTGCACTTCTTGCCTGGTCAGTTGAAATACCGGTTTTTTCTGCTACAGTCTGAATTAGTTCTTCCATGATTAATAGATTTATTGGTGAATGGTATGTTTTATAAATTTAACTAAAATAGAATTAGAAAATGAAAATCAATTGCAAAATAGTATGCTTAAAAAAACATATTCGTTGTTAAATATTATTTTATATTAGAGTTATAGCACAAGCTATACTAGCTGATAAAGTTTTGTTTATAAAAAAAATGTATATTCGTACATAACCAAAACTTAAAAGCCATGGGAAAATTTTCAACCAAAAAAGGGAAAGACGGCCAGCACTATTTCAATCTTTTAGCCACTAACGGGCAGGTCATCCTTTCGAGCGAAGGATATACTACTACAAGTGCAATGCACAATGGTATCGAATCAGTTAAAAAAAATGCTCCTGAAGATAAGCATTTTGACAGGGAGAATTCAAAAAACGGAAAATTCTACTTTACTCTGAAAGCTACAAATGGACAGGTTATCGGTAAGAGCCAGATGTATGAAAGTGAAAGCAGCCGTGATAATGGAATTGAATCTGTCAAGAAGAATGCTCCGGATGCACCGACAGTAGAAGAAGATTAATTACGATAAAATATTTTCATGAAATGGCAGCCTTATCGCTGCCTTTTTTATTTAAAATCATATTTTTTTACCCTTAGAACTATCTTTATTATAGGTCAGCATTAAAAATGCAGTTGATCCTAATTTTAATGACTGATATCCAGATACTCTTCGCCAGAAACTATCGGGCTTAATTTATTCATTTCATCATCCGAAAACAATCGTGAGCGTACTATAAAACGTAACCCAAGCGGTATTTCTAATGAAAAGCTCGATCCCCTTCCCGGCGTGGTGTCAATGGTAAGATGTGTGTGCTTCCAGTACTCAAATTGATCGCTGCTCATAAAAAAACCACAGCCATCTATGTCGCCTAAGTAAACATCATTTGACCCGACCTTAAATTCATTTTTCTCAAAACACATGGGTTGCGAACCATCGCAGCATCCGCCGCTTTGATGAAACATCAACTCACCATGCTGCTCACGTAGCTGTCGGATAATTTTTATCGCCTCCGGCGTTGCGGAAACTCTTGATGCTGGTTCCATAATTTTAAAATAAGAACACCACGACCAATTCCGTGGTGTTCCGCATTCTGCTATAATTAAAAGAAACCCAGTTTATTTTTGTCATAAGAGATCAGCATGTTTTTGTTCTGGCGATAATGGCTCAGCATCATCTTATGTGTTTCACGGCCAAAACCTGATTTCTTATACCCGCCAAACGGTGCATGCGCAGGATAAGCGTGATAGCAATTTACCCAAACACGGCCTGCTTGTATTGCACGTGGCAGTTGATATAGTTCGTGTGCATCGCGTGTCCACACGCCGGCGCCTAAGCCATATAATGAGTCATTAGCGATCTCAATGGCTTCTTCAGTCGACTTGAATGTGGTTACGCATACTACAGGGCCAAATATTTCTTCCTGGAACACACGCATCTTGTTATGTCCTTTCAGAATGGTGGGTTGGATATAATAACCTTCAGCTAAGCCATCAATATATTTTTTAGCTCCACCGGTTAATACCTCGGCCCCTTCTTCTTTACCTATTTCAATATAAGAAAGGATTTTTTCATACTGATCCTGTGATGCCTGCGCACCCATCATGGTAGTCGGATCAAGTGGGTGGCCCATTTTTATTGCCTCAACCCTCTCGATCACGCGTTCAATAAAACGGTCATAAATAGATTCATGTACCAGCATACGGGATGGACAGGTACAAACTTCCCCCTGGTTTAATGCAAACATGACGGCACCTTCCAGGCATTTATCGAAAAATGCATCATCGGCGTCCATCACACTCGGCATAAAAATATTGGGTGATTTGCCGCCTAGCTCCATAGTTACCGGGTTCAGGTTTTCTGATGCATATTGCATGATCAGACGACCGGTAGTGGTTTCACCGGTAAAGGCTACTTTGGCTACCCGTGGCGAACTTGCCAGTGGTTTGCCTGCTTCTGGCCCAAAACCTGTAACAATATTTACTACCCCCTTTGGAAGGACGTCTTTTATCAGGTCCATAAAGATCAAAAGGCCCACTGGGGTTTGTTCGGCGGGTTTCATTACTACAGTACAACCTGCAGCCAATGCAGGCGCTAATTTCCATGTTGCCATTAATAACGGGAAGTTCCATGGTATGATTTGCCCGACGACTCCGATTGGCTCATGGATATTCAATGATACAGTATTAGCATCCAGTTCACTCACGGTACTTTCCTCACTCCGGATCACGCCAGCGTAATAGCGGAAATGATCGATTGCCAAAGGTAAATCTGCTGCTTTGGTCTCGCGGATAGGTTTACCGTTATCAACCGTTTCAACCGCAGCCAGGTAATCCAGATTTTGCTCCATGATATCTGCGATTTTCAATAAAACGCTGCTTCTTTCAGTAGGTGATGTGCGCGACCACGTTTCAAATGCTTTGTGAGCGGCATCAAGGGCCTGGTCAATATCCTCTTTGGTCGATCGGGGTACTTTGGTGAAGGATTGCCCGTCGATAGGAGAAATATTATCAAAATATTGTCCATTGATTGGCGTCCTCCATTCGCCCCCTATAAAATTATCATAGTGATCTTTAAACGACGGCCTTGCTACAAGGTGTTGTTCTGCTAACTGGGTTTCCATAAATCGGGAGTTTGTGTTTAATAAATTGGCATTTGTAAAATTAGGCCATCATCAACCCCCGATTTATGCAGTATCCTATCACTTTTATGTAATAAAATATTAATATACAGTTAGCGTTTTATTCTTACCTTTATTAGAAGCAATTCAACCTTACCGGATAAGCGTATAAACCGAATTATTGATCAAATTATTTGCATGCAGCGTAATTTCAAACCGGAATTGTTGCCCCTCAAGGCAGAGAAAGATCTAAAAACATTAGTCGAGAACCGCTCGGTGTACACGCTGCAACATTGTGAGCTGAATGTTTTTGAGACCCGGCAACAATCCGAGAAAGTGCACTTAACGTTTGATGACATGGTGCTCACCACTATGCTTCGTGGGAAAAAAGTGATGCACCTTTCTGGTCAGGAACAATTTGATTATTTGCCGGGTGAATCAGTAATTGTGCCCGATCATGAAGAAATGGTGATCGATTTTCCTGAAGCCGACGAAGTACATCCGACACAATGTATTGCCCTGGCGGTTCAGGCTGATCTTTTGCAAGATACTTTGAACCTGCTCAATGAAAATTTTCCCAAAGCAGAAAATAATGATAGCTGGAAGATCGATCTCTCCTGTTTTCACCTGAAAAACACATTTGAGATCAAAACAACAATAGATCGTTTATTGAGCGTAAGTACAGAAAATATTTCATCCAAAGATGTGATCGTTGATTTTACTTTAAAGGAACTACTGATAAGATTGATGCAAACACAGGCACGTAGCCTCATCCTGGACAATTATCATAAAAATACAACCGTTAATCGTTTTGCTTTTGTTGTAGAATATATAAAGGCCCATATTCATGAGGAGATCACAATCGATAAGCTCAGCAATCTGTGTTTCATGAGCAAGCCAACCTTCTTCCGTTGCTTTAAACGGGAATTTGGGATAAGCCCCGTAGATTTCATTATCCAGGAACGGATAAAAGCTGCTAAAAAACTACTCAAAGATATGAATGTGACCATCAGCCAGGCTTGCTATTCGGTTGGCATCAACAACCTGAGCTACTTCTTTAAATTATTCAAACGGCTTGAAGGCGTCACACCAAACGAATACCGCAAAAATCTGAACTGATCCCGTTTATAGCTAAAACAGTATATTAGCTCTGAAATCACTATTAGATGCAGGGAATCGGTTATACATTCAGGGTTTGGTTTTGCGGTATATTGTTAGTCCCTGTTATTTATAGCCTGTTATTGATCATATTCTCAGGCTTTCAGGTCTCACCCTCAATTGGCTCAGTAATCATTACATTCGTTATTCCCTACACACTTTTGATATCCGTTTGGGTAGCGTTAGGAATATTTGGCACAATTGTCTTGACAGGAAACTATAAATCAAAACTATACTTATCAATAGTTGGCTTTATTGCGCCTTTTTTAGGCCTCGCAATGATACACTATATCAACGCATTGATGAGTTACAGTGGCAGTTATCTTCTGGCTTTGGCTTATGGTATTAGTACACTCCTGTTTGTGTGGACATTTAAATTGCCGGAAAGCAGATCAACTGCCGTTAACATTTCAAAAACAATCAAGGACGCTATAATTTTTGGGCTTACGGTATGGCTGTTTACTTTCCTGTTTTCGACCCCGGTTTCCATAGTGACGTGGATTGCAACTAAGAGTTTCAAGTCCGTTTCATTGGTAAAGATCCAGTTAAGCTTATCGATAGCTTATTTTATCACTGTGTCCCTTATTTCACTGATTGTCATCAACCTGAACATATCTGAAAATAAAAAGAAGGCAATAATCCTGTTACTTGCCTTCCCTTTAACGTTCCCTGTATTATTCTATTACCTGCTGTTCAGTGGAGAGCTATTCACTCGGGAGTTATTGGAGATTTTGATCCTGATAGTCCCTTCGATCATAGTATCTGCTCTTAGCATTAGGTTAATTGACATTATTCCAAAAGTTAAAACTGATCACTAATCCGTTCTCTTTTTCTCATCATGTGCGGCCCGGCTTGCTTCATTTGCGGCGCGCGATTCGGCAATATCGTACTCCAGTTCAGCGTCAATGTTACTTTCCTCAACTCTCTTTGCCTTTTCCAGCAACTCTTCGTGGTGGTCCTGAAGCCATTGAAGCTGTTTTTTGCCGTAGGAAAACCGTGTGAATAGCACAAATAATACCGGAACAATGAAAATAGATATAGTTGACGAGGCTATCATTCCGCCCAAAACGGCAATACCAATGGTATTCCTGGACTCCGCGCCGGCACCGGTGGCAAACACCAGGGGTAACACCCCAAAAATGAAAGACATGGATGTCATTATGATCGGCCGGAAACGCAGGCGTACAGCATCAATGGTTGATTGCAACAGCGGTTCTCCACGGTCAACACGCAATTTGGCAAATTCAACGATAAGAATAGCGTTTTTTGCCGACAAACCAATCAGGGTGATGAGACCAATCTGAGCATATACATTATTGGTAATGGTTGGAGCCATCCATAAAGCAACTATCGCTCCGAATGCGCTTATCGGCACCGCCAGCATTACAGAAAATGGCACCGACCAGCTTTCGTATAGCGCAGCCAGGAAGAGGAACACAAAAATGATAGAGAACAGGAATATATAGATGGTAATATTCCCCGCTTTAATCTCCTGGTAACTAAGGCCGGAAAACTCATAAGTATAACCACGGGGCAGTACTATGGCTGCAACTTCCCTGAGAGCATCTAAAGACTGGCCGCTGCTGTAACCAGGCGGTATAGAGCCGTCTACTTCAGCCGACCGGAATATGTTAAAGTGAGATATAGATGTTGCTGTTGCATCTGCCTTGTAAGTTATCAGGGTACTTAATGGCAGCATACTTCCGGCTTGGTTGCGCACATAATACCTGTTAATATTGCTGATTAGTGCACGGTAAGCAGTATCAGCTTCAATAACAGCATGATAAGTTCGATTATATAAAGTAAAATTATTTACAAACAAGCTGCCCATAAAAGCCTGCATAGTAGAAAATACATCGGAGATGTTTACGCCTAGTTTTTGACATTTTTCACGGTCGACAGTAACGGTGTAGCTTGGGGTATGAGCAGTAAAAGAACAAAATGCGGTTGAAGTAGCCGGCATTTTTTTGGCGGCTGCGACAAACTTCTGGACATTTTTTTCAAATGCGTGAATATCATCCGTTGAGTTTCCCTGTTCTATTTGCATAGAAAAACCAGCCGCTATCCCGATACCCCTTATCGGCGGCGGTTGAATAGCAACAACGGTAGCATTTTTTATACCAGCCTTTGCTACCCGCTTTTTGATATTGTCCATAATACCCTGCACAGAGGTTTGCGGAGTTGTGCGCTGGTCCCACGGGGTTAACATACAAAACATGGTTCCGCTGTTATTGCCGCCACCACCAAGTATATTGAAACCCGATGAACCTACGAAATGCATTATACCCGGTGTTGAACCCACTATCTTCATCAGCTTTGCCAGCACCTGGTTGGAGGCTGTGGTTGAAGATGCGTCTGGCATGGTGTAGGTTACAAACAAGCGGCCACCATCTTCTGAAGGCACGAATCCAGAAGGCTTGCCTCTGAATAACAACCAGGCGCCTGCACAAATGCAAACCAACAGAATAACGATGTATTTCGCATTTTTTATGCTTCGCCTAACGCCATTGGCATATTTGCCGTTCAGCCTTTCAAATATCCGGTTAAACCGGTCAAAGAAAGCGCGGTCGAACCATGCAAAAAACTTGCCAGCCCAAGTCGTTGGGTTTGAATTATGATGCGAGGGCTTCAACAAAAGCGTACAAAGAGCCGGTGTTAAAGACAGGGCAATAAAGGCGGAAAAAATTACCGATATGGCTATGGTGATGGCGAATTGCTGGTAAAGCCGGCCAACTATTCCGGGGATAAAGCCAACCGGAACAAATACCGAAGCCAAAATGAGTGCTATGGCAATAACCGGTGCTGAAATTTCCTTCATCGCCTGGTATGTAGCTTCTTTTGGCGACATGTGCTGCTCGTCAATATAATGCTGCACAGCTTCTACTACAATGATGGCATCGTCTACGACTATCCCGATAGCCAGCACAAACCCAAACATGGTGAGCGTGTTTATAGTAAATCCTAACGGAATGAAAAAACAAAAAGTAGACAGTATGGATACCGGGATAGCCAATATGGGGATTATTGTGGATCGCCAGTTTTGCAGAAAAAGAAATACCACTGCCGCAACCAATATCAGCGCCTTGATCAATGTACCTATAACCTCGTCCATGGATACCTTTATAATGGTAACCGACTCAAATGGAACTACATATTCAACATCCGACGGGAATGATTTTTTTAGTTCTGCGAGCTTTGCGTAGACGTTATCGGCTGTTTGCAGTGCATTACTTCCCGGCGATTGAAAAATCATTAATAACGAACAACGGTTACCATCTACAAAAGAACCACCCGAGTAGGTGAATTTGGCGAGCTCAACGCGGCCAATGTCTTTCAGATAGATCATTTTATCAGTTCCGGGGATGGCTCTTACAATAAGCTTTTCATATTGCTCAGGCTTGCTAAGCATACTGTTCACCAATATTCCTGTTTCAAAAGCCTGTTTCGGATTTTGCGGAGGCGCACCTACTGACCCGGCGGCAACGTACACGTTTTGCCCGCTAAGGGCAGTGGTTATATCCGACGGCATCAGGCTGTAAGAGGCCATCTTATCAGGATCGAGCCATATCCGCATTGCAAATTGATCAGTACGAGCTTGCACATCACCTACCCCCGGAACCCTTAAAATTGCATCCTGGATAAATGTGTTGGTATAGTTATCGAGAAAGGTGATGTTATGTGTTTTTTTCGGGGAGTAAATGGCAACCAGCATCAACTGGTCGGGGTTACTGGCACGCACGGTAGCGCCCAATTTACTTACTACCGTCGGCAAAAGAGGGGCGGCAATGCCCACACGATTCTGCACGTTAAGCGCTGCGATCTGAGGGTTGGTACCGACATCAAAGGTTACCCGAAGGTTCATACCTCCATTGTTACTGCTGCTGCTTTGCATGTATTCCATGCCCGGAGTACCATTCACCTGTTCTTCGATTGGGATAGCAGTGGTTTGCTCGACAGTTTGCGCATCAGCGCCGGTATAGCTGGCGTTTACACTTACGCTGGGCGGCGAAATATTGGGATATTGATCCACAGCCAGGTTGACAATGCAAATGATCCCGGATATCATCAAAACAAGCGAAATGACGATAGCAGTTACCGGTCGCTTTATGAAAGTGTTAGCAATCATGATTCGGCTGGTTTATGCAGTTCGCGTGATTTCTGTAATTCAAATTCCAGTTCCGGGTCAATATTTTGCGCTTCAACCTTTTTGGCTTTCTCCATCAGGTCCTTGTGGTGCTTTTTCAGATAATCTAATTTTTCTTTGCCGTAAGCCGCACGGGTTATTATTACAAAGAGTACAGGCACCACAAAAATGGCAATTGTAGATGCCGAAAACATACCGCCCAATACGGTCATGCCAATTGTACGCCGTGCTATTGCACCAGCACCGCTTGCAAAAACCAATGGAAGAACACCCAGTATGAATGCCAATGAAGTCATAATAATTGGGCGCAAACGAAGGCTTACCGCTTCGAGCGTCGAAGCAAGCAGGTCTTCACCACGGTCTACCCTGACCTTAGCAAACTCGACTATAAGGATAGCATTTTTTGCCGCAAGGCCTATCAGTGTGATTAAACCGATCTGCGCATAAACGTTGTCAGTAAGGGAAGGTACAAGGTATAAGGCCAGGATCGCCCCGAAAGCCCCTATCGGCACTGCAAGCAACACCGAAAACGGAACCGACCAACTTTCATATAGCGCAGCCAGGAACAGGAATACGAAGGTGATGGAGAACGCGAATATGTACATAGTTACGGACCCGGCTTTCAGTTCCTCGTAACTTAACCCCGAAAATTCATAGGTGTAACCCTGCGGCAGTTGTTTTTTGGCCAATGACTGCAGCGCTTCTAGTGCATCGGTGGAGCTGACACCCGGTGGAGATGAACCATCTATCTCAGCCGAGCGGAAAATATTAAAGTGTGAGATCAAAGGTGCTGCCTCAACCGGCTTAAAACTGATGAGGGAGCCTAAAGGCACCATTTTATTGTTGGAGTTGCGCACATAGTACTTTTCCATATCGGATATTAATGCCCTGTACACCGTATCGGCCTGTACTACTACGTGGAATGTCCGATTGTAGGTGGTGAAGTCATTAATATACAAACTACCTGTAAACGCTTCGATAGTTGTAAATACATCAGAAATACTGACACCCATTTTTTCACATTTTTCCCGGTCGACAGTAAGGCTCATATTAGGTGTGTGGGCGGTGTAAAAGCTAAAAGCCTTGGTAATAGCGGGGTTTTTATTAGCAGAATCGACAAAACGGTTAACCACCCGCTCAAAATCCTGGAGGTTATCATTAGTGCTCCGCTGCTCTATCTGCATACTGAAACCCACCGTCGAGCCAACACCGGGAAGCGGCGAAGGTTGTATTACTTGAACCGAAGCATTGGTAACGCCCGCGTCAGCAATACGTTTTTGCATTACCTTTATAATACCAGGTACCTTCTGATCATCGCCCGAGCGTTCGTCCCACGGCTTCAGTTGTACGTAAATAGTACCATTATTTGAGTTAGTAGCGTTAGTCACCACGTTCAGGCCAGATAGCGCGGCATAATGACCAACACCGGGCGTGCTAGCAACTACTTTCATCAGTTTAGACATGATATCAACCGACTGTGCTGTCGATGAGGCTGGCGGCAGTTGGTATGTCACGTATAAATTGCCATCGTCTTCTGAAGGAATAAAACCCGTTGGTTTGGATTTGAAGAGAAAGTAAGCGCCTACGCAAACACAAAGCAGCAGAATAACTATATACCGCGCCCCTTTTATGCTGCGACGCACACCTTCAGTGTATTTGGCGGTTATCCTATCGAACCAGTTATTGAATTTGGTAAACCATTTGGTAAGTCCTTTATTTTTTTTGCTTTCGTCTGTCGGTTTCAGTAACATGGTGCATAGCGCTGGTGTTAGTGAGAGCGCTATGAAAGCAGATATGATTACCGAAATAGCAATAGTTATGGCAAATTGCTGGTATAACCTGCCCACAATGCCGGGAATAAACCCAACCGGCACGAAAACCGCAGCCAGGATAAGCGCGATGGCTACAACCGGGGCCGATATATCCTTCATCGCCTGGTAGGTTGCTTCCTTAGGCGACATTTTATCATGATCGATATAATGCTGCACTGCTTCCACCACGATAATAGCATCGTCCACCACTATACCGATAGCAAGTACAAAGCCAAACATCGTTAAGGTATTGATGGTGAAGCCAAGGGGGATAAAAAAGCAAAATGTCCCGAAAATAGATACCGGTATGGCAAGAATCGGGATAAGTGTAGACCTGAAAGTTTGAAGGAACAAGAATACAACGACCGCTACCAAACCAAGCGTCATCAATAATGTGTACACCACATCAGTCATCGAAACCTTTACTACAGTTACAGATTCAAATGGGACGCTGTATGCTACATCTGTCGGAAAAGTTTGTTTCAGCTTGGCAAGCTCCGCATAAACACCGTTGGCGGTTTCTAGCGCATTACTACCCGGAGCCTGGTATATCTGAAGATACGATGCCCGGTGACCATCAACAAAGGAATTACTTGAAAAAGTGAATTTTCCCAATTCTACGCGGGCAACATCTTTCAGGTAAACCAGTTCGCCTTTTTGAGGGTTATTTTTTACAATGATGTTTTCAAATTCAGGGACAGTACTTAAGCGCCCGTTCACCAAAATACCAAGCTCATAGGTTTGCGTTGGCGCTTGTGGCGGCACACCGGCGGTACCTGCAGCTACCTGTACGTTCTGGGCGGTAAGCGCGCTGATAATATCCTGCGGCATAATACTATGAGCCGCCATTTTTTGCGGATTCATCCAAACACGCATACTAAAGTCGTCTGTGAAGCGGCTTATCGTACCTACCCCCGGTACGCGTAAAAGCGCATCCTGCACGAAAATATTAGTATAGTTATCGAGAAAAGTAATGTTGTGTGAATCCTTGGGTGCATATATAGCTACCATCATCAGCATACTGGGATTAACCGCGCGAACGGTAAGGCCCAGCCGGCTGGCAGCTGAAGGCAATAATGGAGTGGCAATACTAACGCGGTTTTGCACATCGAGCGCTGCTACATCTATATTCGTACCTATTTTAAAGGTTACATTAAGTTGCATAGCGCCATTGTTGGTGCTGTTGCTCTGCATGTATTCCATGCCCGGCGAACCGTTTACCTGTTCTTCAATAGGCGTTGCCACGGTTTGTTCTACGGTTTGGGCGTCGGCGCCAATGAACTGCCCGTTCACCTGCACCACTGGTGGGGTAATGTCAGGATATTGGTCAATAGGCAACAGCAAAATACTAACGGTACCGGTAATTACCAGTACAATAGAAATTACTATCGCAGTTACTGGCCGCTTTATAAAGGTATTAGCAATCATTCTTTTTAAATTCTAAAGTCTTGAGTCTGATATCCTGGATTTTAAGTCCCCAGCCGAAAGGCGAAAGTCATTTTTATAATTTTGATTTGACTTCTGACTTAAGACCTAAAATCATCGGCCTCGTTTGCCTCCGCCCGGACCTACTTTATTGGCGGTTGTAATACGGGCGCCGTCGTGCAATGATTGTAAACCATCTACCACTATTCTGTCGCCAGCGTTAATGCCTTCTTTAATAACAATATTGGGCCCTACTACCTGCCCGGGCCTAACCTTTTTTTGCACCGCAATCATTTTTGGTTTATTTGCATCGGCAGCAGCCATTTGATCCATTTTTTTCAAGCTGTCGGCACTTATTTTTATCAAAGTATCTTTTGCAACATATACAAAATATTCGCCCATTTGCTCAATAACAGCTTTGTTCGGTATCACCAATTGTGGTCCAACGTCCTGGTTGTGCACACGCACTACACAGCTCATGCCAGCCCTTAAAGCAAATTTGGGATTATCAAAAACCAGTCTCACGCGAATGGAACCAGTTTGCGGATCAACAGCCCGGTCTATAATGGAAAGCTTACCTAAATGATCATAAAGCGAATTATCAGGCAGTAAAAGGGTAAAAAGAGAATCGACTTTTACTTTTTCACGCTGCAGCTTCTCGAATAAAGGCAAATTTTTCTCATTTATGATAAAATCAACTGCCATCGGGTCATCAGTAGATAGGGTGTCGAGGGTGGTCACCATAGGAGTAACAACTTCGCCCATCCTAACCTGGCTTATACCTATAGTTCCGGTAAACGGTGCGTAAACAGTTGCATACGTTAAATTGGTTTTGGCCGTTTTTACCGCCTGCTCCGAAGCTTTTACGGTGCTTTTTGCCTGTGCAAGGGTAACCAGGGCATGGTCATACTGTTGTTTGGCTACGGCGTTGTATTTATTCAAGTATTCATAACGGTCAGCATCCTGCTGTGCCTGGACCAGGCCGCTTTTAGATACATCCAGGTTTGCGACCGCCTGGTCATAAGCTGCTTTATATATACGTTCGTCAATCTCGTACAATTTTTGACCTTTTTGTACCTTTGTGCCTTCTGTAAAAAACATACCGGTAATAGCGCCAGATACCTGCGATAATAAATTTACCTGGTTTAATGCACGTGTAGTAGCGGGATATTTGTCGTAATACAACACTGTCCTGGGTGTAAGTTTCAATAAATTAACAGGCACCTCGGTATTCTGCGGAGGTTGTTTCTTTTTACAAGCTCCCAAAATAAGGCAGCTAACAAGAATTGTACTTAACAATACTCTATTCATGGAGGGGTGTTGGTTGTAATGCATTTAGTATGAAATATTTCCCATTGCTTTTTGCAGGTCGATCTTGTTAGACAAAACCTGAAACAAAGAATTTAAATAACTTATTTCTGATGATATTAAATTTGATTCGGCAGTAATCACGTTCAGGTATGGTACAATACCCTGTTTGTATTGTAGCGTGACAACAAAATAAACGCGCCTTGCCATATTCACGTTCTTTTGCAAAAGCTGGAGATTATAATAGTTGCCTTTATAATTCCCTAAGGCGGTAGCATACTCCTTATATATCTGCGATTTCAAGTCGACTTCATTCCAGCCGATTATCTTTTCCTGTAATCTGGCCCGTTTCAGGTTGTTGGTCCTGTAAAACCCGGTAAAGATCGGGATGCTAAACGACAGGCCTATCAACTGATTTGGATAGGATTTACTGAACAGGTCTGAGAATTGATTATTCTGAAAAGCCAGGTTATAATTATAAAATGCCGAAAGCGTAGGCAGGAACGAGTATTTATAATAATGTACCGTTTCGTCCTGTAGATCTTTAGCTGTTTTTATTTGCTGATATTCTATACGCTTTTCATATTGCAGTTGCTGCATCGTATCGATATGGATATTTTGCTCCATCTCTGTGGTATCAAAACTCACATTGAATTGCTTTTGGGGCGGATACCCCATTAATTGTTTTAAAGCAGCATATTGCGGGACAACATTCTCATTGGCCTGTCTTAACTGTGCCATGGAGTTATTCAGTGTGATAGTCGCTTCCTCGTAGTCTGTTTCGTCCACAATCCCACCTTTGTATTGATGATAAGCATCCCGAACGCTTTTACCTAAACGGGCGGTATCTTCTTTTAAAACATTGATCTGTTCTAACGTCAATAACACGTTATAGAATGATTTACTTACCGACGAAACCAGGAATATTTTGGTACTATCCGTAACCTGCTGCGCTTGCTTGACATACAAATTTGCACTCCTTGATGCATATAACAGGCTCGGGCTAAATATAGCTTGCGAAACCGTTACCCCTGGTATAAACGTGTTGGTCACAGCTGATCCTTTGCTGCTTGTCCCGGTGCTGCTTGTTGATACGGTAGATGACGTTTGGATATAATGCGTCAGGTCACCCTGGGCATTTACCTGGGGCAACCAGCCGGATAAATTGATCGCATTGGTTGTTTTGGCGATATCAACATTGATCAAAGCCTTGTTTATACCCGGCTGATGCTGCATTGCGTATTCAATACATTGTCTTAACGTTAATGTTTCGGCACTGTTATTACTGCTATCCTTTATCGTTATGGGCATCAGCAAATTCGTTTTGCTTGTATCTGGAGCTGTGACAGGTGGGGCTACAGTAGTGGTTTTATTGTTTTGTGCATAAGAATTAAATGCGACAAAAGACAAAACAATAAATAACAGCAATCGGGACCTGGTCCTCTTCAAAATAGTTTTTGCCATATTAAAAGACACTAATTGGCAGTTGTATTAAATGATTGCTCATAAAATATGTGTTCATAAAGATAAATAATATTATAATAATCGAAGATGAGATCAGAATAGCATTAATACCTTTATATAGCCAGATGTGTTTTGCAAAAATGATAAAAACATACTTGTAATTAGGTAACAATTCTGTTAACGAAATATTACCCGGTTATACACAATAATATTGTTACGTACATTATCTATAGTATTATCGGATACCATCCATTGGATACGGCAAAATGTATCAATCTTCCCTACTTCTGTATAAATCCTTCTCCGGAATGCGCTCTACCTTTGACTTAACAATTAAATATTAAAACAATGGCTAAGACAATTTTTATAACAGGCGCTTCACGCGGATTTGGTAAGATCTGGGCAGAGGCATTTTTGAAAAGGGGTGATAAAGTAGTTGCTACCGCACGCGATTTAAACACCCTTAACGATTTGGTAAGCAAATATGGCAACAGTATATTGCCTGTTCAGCTTGATGTGAACGATCGCGCAGCAGATTTTGCAGCGATCAAAAAGGCTAAAGATCATTTTGGCAGCATTGACGTGCTGATCAATAATGCGGGCTATGGTTTGTTTGGTGCAATAGAAGAAACAAGTGAAAAAGAAGCACGTGACCAGATCGAAACAAACTTTTTTGGTTTACTATGGCTTTCGCAAGCTGTACTACCCGTGATGCGTGAGCAGGGACATGGACATATTATTCAATTATCCAGTGTTTTGGGCCTGGTTGCTTTACCGGTATTGGGGCTTTATAATGCATCAAAATTTGCAGTTGAGGGGTTGACCGAAACATTGGCTGCAGAAGTAAAAGGCTTCGGTATTAATGTAAGCCTGATTGAACCAAACGGTTTCAGTACTGATTGGTCCGGAGCTTCTGCATTTCATACCGAAAGCATGCCTGAATACGATAAAGTAAGAGCCGACTTCCAGGCGGGAATAACTGATGATATTTTTGGTAAACCTGAAGCGACAACTGATGCTGTATTGAAATTGGTGGATAGCGAAAACCCTCCGCTTCGCCTGTTCTTAGGCAAAGTGGCTTATCCATGGGTAAAGCAGGTTTACGATGGTCGTTATGCCGAATGGGATCAGTGGAATGAAGTAGCTGCTGCTGCACACGGACACTAATTAAATAATGTTTTTAGGTTGACAAATCTGCGCTGAAATTCGGCGTAGATTTGTTTTAATTGAATCATCATGAAACATTTCAAAACATTGAGCGATATGAGCCGGACAAATGGGTTTGCTCCGCCAGAGCACCCACTGATTGGTTTGCACAGGTGTAATGTATCATGCCCACTTGGCGACAGGGAATTTACTACCGATTTTTATATGATCGGTTTTAAAAAAATAAAATCGGGCGTCATAATGTATGGCCGTACAAAATACGACCATGAGAATGGCTCGATGATATTTGTAAAGCCCCGCCAGGTAGTCGAATTTAAAAACCTGGAGTTTGAAGAAGATGGTTTTCTCATCTGTATTCATGAGGACTTCCTGAATGGTTCTGCCCTTCACGATGAAATACAGAAATATAGCTTCTTTGATTATGAAACGAATGAAGCTTTACATCTCTCTCCGCGGGAAGAAGAGATCATATGGGACCTTTATGGTAAAATTGAAGCAGAATATAATAGCAACACCGATGAATACAGCCGTGATATTATGCTTACCCACATCGATTCGATACTGAAATATTCTCAGCGTTTTTATAAGCGTCAGTTTATTAATCGTGCTGAACTTTCGGGTAAAACGGTTTCTAAATTCAACAATGCATTATCAGTTTATTTTAGCAAAGGCTTGTTGCAAACAAAAGGGTTGCCTACTGTAAACGCAATGGCCGCCCAGTTAAATCTTTCGGCGCGTTATTTAAGCGATCTTTTGAAACAGGAAACAGGCAAAACAGCTATTGAACTGATTCACATTTACCTGATCAATGAGGCAAAGAACCTTCTGAAAAGTGAAGATCAAAATGTTTCAGAGACAGCCTATATGCTTGGCTTTGAGAACCTACCGTATTTTTCGAGGCTATTTAAAAAGGAAACTGGTTTAAGCCCCAATCAATTTAAAAAGCAATTGGTAAATTGACCGCATGACTTTTGCAGACCGGGTAATCCAATTCAACAAGCAACTAACCTACACCGGAGCAGCTTTACCATCAGGTATCCGCATTATGAACCCTTTCAGGGAATACGATCAGGTTATGGTTATCGTAGATACTTTTTATCATAAATATTATAATGATAATAAGCCAAGACATCTTATTTTAGGTATTAATCCGGGTAGGTTTGGCGGCGGTTTAACGGGCATTCCGTTTACTGATCCTAAACGGTTGGTTAGCGAATGTCATATTCCTTATACAGGTAAAGTATCGCATGAGCCTTCTTCCGTTTTTGTTTACGAGGTGATCAATGCTTACGGTGGGCCGGAAAGTTTTTATAAAGACTTTTATATTAATTCTCCCTGTCCGTTAGGCTTTACATCAATAGATGCTAAAGGCAAGGAAAAGAATTACAATTATTACGACAGCAAAGAGCTGACCGAAGCTGTTTATCCGTTCATGATCGAAAACATCCGGAAGCAGATTGATTTGGGCATAGTAACCGATACCTGCTTTTGCTTTGGAACAGGTAAGAATGAAAAATTTCTGCGCAAACTGAATAATGAACATCGTTTCTTCAAAAATCTGATCGCGCTGGAACATCCCCGGTTTATTATGCAGTATAAATCAAAAAGCCGGCATCTTTATATTGATAAATATATTTCGGCTTTCAGGAGTGTTGCAGAAGCGTAACTAAACAGCTTTTCTTACTGTTTAACTAGCACTTTTTCGCTATTAAACACAGCGAAAATTTCCTCTTTTGATAGCGGCTCTTTATATATTTTGGCGTTAGCAATATAGCCGTTAAATACTCTTTCTGAGGGAAACTCTTCATTGCGACCCAATACCCATTTGTTGTTTACAGACAGGTTGGCTGTTTCATCCATTACGGTAGTTCCCTGTAACACGCCATCAATGTAAACATATAAAGTTTTACCTGCACAAACGCCTGCTATATGATGCCAGTGCTGCAGCCAATCGGCAGGCAGGCTAACGGTACAATCGCCCCTGCCCCATCCCCCGCCAAAAAAAGTAAGCGTTCGGCCGCCGGCTACCTGCAAAACGTTGGTATCACCTTTGGTAAATATGTCCGTTAAACCTCCGTCAACGGCAGTTGGATATATCCACACCATCATGGTAATGGTTTCACCGAGCATATCCAGGCTTGCCGCAGGACTTATTTCAAGATAGCAGTCTTTGCCAAAAAGCAACTTGTTATCAACTGTTTTTGTATGATCTGCCGATGCGGATACAATATGGCCTGCATTATCAAAACCTGATTTGTCGCTGATCAAATTATCAGCTGTATTTTCTATTGGCGACAGATCTAATAAAAGGGACTCTTTATTATATTGGTAAACTTTATAACTGATCTTGTCTTGATCGATAACAACATGCTGAAATCCAAGTTTGGTAGTAACAAAATGATGCCTACTGTCCTTCTTTTCACCAGGGTTAAGCGTAATGGTATCTTTAAAAGCTACGGAATCATTAATAGTTACGGAAATGATAAATGCCCTTTTTAATCCGCCTACGTTTTGGACGGTATAATTAACCTGCTGTAAGTCATTCAGCCTGATCATTGGCTTTGCAGTGAGTCCTGTTATTTCATAAGAATGTGCTACCGGTTTTTGAGGATTTTTAACGATAACTGTAACTGGAGGCATTTCATTAATTTTTAATATAGATTCACCTATTGGGTATAACCGGAATTGTATAGAATCCTGTATTGTCTGTCCGGGAGCAACCAGGCAATTGTTATAACCATAAAGTTTCCCGTTAACCAATAAGCTGACTCTTTTTGTGCCTGTAGCTCCTTTATTTATGATAGAGAACTTTACAAATAGTAATTCATTTGGCTCAACAGTTCGTTTATTTACAGAATAGCGCAATATTTTGAATGCAGGATTACTCTTTGTTTCCGACAGCTCAACCGAATTTTTATTTGCTGGCCAGTTACTGGGTTTATTCCCCATATTAAAATCTATTTTACCGCCAGCTGTTAGCATAGAATGTGATATGGTTAATTGTTGCCAGGGCTTACCATTTATAGACATGGATTGTATAAAAGAGCTTTTTTCCGATGTGTGCTGACTATTAATGACAAACGTTTTCCCATTTGGAAGATGGAGCTTTACCGATTGAAAAAGCGGCGAACCAATGGCATACAATGGCCGTCCGGGGCATACCGGGTATAGGCCCATTGCACTAAATACGTACCAACTTGAGGTTGAACCCAGGTCATCATTACCGGGCAAGCCGCCGGGTGAATTGCTGAACCGTTCGAGCATGATCTGCCTGCACCATTTTTGTGTTAATGCGGGTTTACCGGCCTGGTTAAACAGGTAAGGCAGATGAAATACGGTCTCATTATCAAACAAAATGACATTATTGGAAAGTGCCGAATCGAGCCTTGCAGCAAACTGACCATTTCCCCCAAGCAGGTTAATCAGGTCCTTTGCATCTTGCGGAACGAAGTAAGTGTAAACCCATTTATCCCCCTCCTTATAGCCTGACATAGCGGGCTGAAGTTTGAATTCGTTTTTATTGCGGGGGAGAAAAAATAGTTCATCAGCATTTAAAAGATTACGGTAGCTGTAGCTTCTGTTAAGCAAGACCTTATAGTCACTATCCTGATGAGCAACCAGTTTCGCATATTGCGAAAGCGTCCAGTCATCGTAAGCATATTCAACTGTTCGGGTTACCGATTCAGAGCTCGTAAAAGGAATGTACCCGTTCTGATGGTATATGTCCATATCCGGCTGCAGAAATGGCGGATCGACAATATTACGTTTCATGGCCTTATAGGCCAGCTCTTTGTCAAAGCCATTGATACCCTTCAGGTAGCTGTCAACAATGATCGGTATAGCATGATTGCCTGTCATCGATTCCGTTGGTAAATGACCAGTTTGTTTATAAATATCCAGCATGGATAGTATAATATCGTTTTCCTTATCAGGATAAAGCAGGGTCAGCAAAGGGTTCAGCGAGCGAAAAGTATCCCAGGGAGAAAAGCCGCCATATTGATTGTGCCCGCTTTTTTGATGGACTTGGTTATCAGCACCCATGTATCGTCCATCAGCATCATCAACTACCCAGGGAATTGACAGGGAGTGATAGAGTGCGGTATAAAAAACAGCTTTATTTTGTTCATTTCCATCAGTAACATCAATAACGGCGAGCGTTCTAATCCAATATTCTTCGGTTTGTTTTTTGATCCCATCAAATCCGTATTGACCAATCTCCTTATCAATATTATTTTGTGCGCCGTCGAAACTAACTGAAGAAGTACTTAGTTTCAGTTCAATAACCTTATTATTTGTTTTATTAAAAGTAACGATCCAGCCGTCATTTACCTGTTTTATTTCGCTGTAGTCCTCGCTGAAGTTAACTACGGCATTACCGTGAGAGAATTGTAATACTTTTTTCGTTTTCTGAGTGATCTCACCTGCATCACCAATAAATATCCGGGGGACTGCTTTTGCCGGAAATGTAAAGCGAAATAACCCGGTGCGTGTTGTGGTAGTTGCTTCGGCTATGGTGTGGTCATCATCAAAAATCACTTTATAGTAGCCGGGAGAAGCCAATTCATTTTTGTGCGAGAAATGCCTGCCGGACTTGCCAGTCTCAAAACTACCCGGCCTGGTAACCGGCATTACATAAAATTGTCCTGAAGACCCCTCCGGAAACCCGCTGTGATGATTGAAGCAACTGAAGTAATAGATGGTACTGTCGGCATAATTATATCCTCTGCTTCCACGCACCCTTGTCTCGGGAGTTAATTGAATTGAACCGGAAGGTGAAACTGCACCGGGATAGGTGCCCCCATCGCTGCCCCATTTAGTAAGTACATTACTTTTTGAAGTACCGATAAATGGTTTTACATAGCGGACATTATTACTGTGCTGTGCAAATCCGCTAAGATTCAAGCTCAGTAGTAATACCATTATCGAGGCCCATCTGAAAAGTGATCTTACCGGCATTTATATTTTGATGTATATCTTCTTTTTATTCATTAAGTAAGCCACCGACCAGCATAGCAACATATAGCAAATTGCAAATACTAAGGTACCTGCCGGGCCGGGAAATAGCATTTGATAAAATACCTGGTTTACCCAGTCATAAAAACTCAATTGCGGGCGAACCCAGATCAATTGCAAAGTGGTCAGCAACAACTCAGACAGCAAGTAAATGACCAATGGATTTTTACCAAAAACCAGGAAGAACTTCGTTCCGCGTTTTACATTTTCTATTTCGATGAGATTGACCAGCAGGGCGAGTATCGACAGGTCTACGCCTATGGTCAGCAAGGTAAACGAGCTCGTCCATAGCTTTTTAGCTATCGGAAAGAACTGTCCCACAAACAAAGCAAGGGCAATAAGCAAGCCTCCGCAGATAAACAGTTTGGCAACTGACTCATAGTTTTTACCTTTTTTCTGGATAAATGCACCAGCCAAAAACCCGGCGATAACATTAACAATGGCAGGCAATGTACTTAACAAGCCTTCCGGATCAAAAGCTATTGGGCCGCCTTTATCGTGGTATAAATGAGCATTGCCCATGATCAGGATATCTAACCGGGTGCCCGCATTGCCCAGCATGGTGAATTCCTTGCCAGGTTCACCAAACAAGAATAAAAACGCCCAATATCCTGCTAATAATAATACCGAAATGATAACTGCTACCTTCTTCGAGCAATAATGTACAATGAGCGCTCCGAAGAAATAACACAGTGCAATGCGCTGCAATACACCCATGATACGGGTATGGATCAATGGATTAAATGCCCAGCTGCCGTTTTCGCGGTGGAAAAACGGGAACCAGTACATTAAATATCCCAGTACGAATATGATGACCGTGCGTTTAAATATTTTGCCGATAAATGCCGCATCGGTTTCAAATTTCTTTTTGGAGAAGCTGAGCGCATTACCTACAGCAAACAAAAAGGATGGAAATACCAGGTCGGTAGGTGTAAATCCGAACCAGGCAGCATGATCCAAAGGCGTCCATACATCGGCGCCTGAACCCGGCGCATTCACAATGATCATGAAACATATAGTCATCCCGCGGAATACGTCAAGCGCGGTAAATCTTTCTGAGGCTACACCCATATTATTTAATTGTTGCAGTTAGCTTAGTATTTGTACGACTTGCTGCTGGTTCAGCTATTACAGCTACATCGCTTGGTAGCTTTCCGTCTTCATCATATATCAAAAGATCATTCGGCCCGTTGTGCAACCAGCATTCGGGAATATACAATCCGGGGGCATCTATCTTTTCGGGATACCTGCCAAGGTTGTACCCGTTAACCCATACCGAGCCATGACCCATATTCTTTGGATCAACCCGCCAGATAAAAGTTTCCCTTTTGGTGATAGACACCGTGAATTTAGTACGATAAAAGCACGGCCCGGAAGCTGACTTAGTACTTCCTGATATTACACGCCATCCTTCTGTTTCATTCAGGTCACCTACCCCGCCTTTCATAGCCCAGCCTGTTATGGCCGTGGCATTGCCTATTGTATTTATTTTTACGGGTTGGTCAATCCCGCCTTCGTTGGAGTAGTTTTCTATAAAAATACTGAGTCTTACAGGCCCTTTTAAAACTTCGGGATCGGTAACGGTTACCTCAAAAGGTTCATTCCAGCCATCGTGATGGCTTACTTGTTTACTATTAATAAACACGGTGGCATTTTCGTCAACACTTCTGAACGACAGGGTTAATTTTGAAGTGCCTGCAGGTAATTTGTCAATCAACGTCTCAAACCAGCCGTATCCTTCTTTCAAATTAAAAGCATCGGTGCCAATCTTGTATTTTTTATAGACCGTAGTATCAAACTTTGGCGGCCCTTGCTTTAGATCATCCCGCTGGGAGGCTTTAACAAAGTACCAATTGTGTAATTCATTAATAAAAGGCCCGCCCTGTTTGATAAGCGCATTACCAAAAATGCCTTTGCTATCTACATCGGCAATCGGCCCGATATATCCCGCGAGTTTATCCCTTCCATCATGAGCGGTAAATATGGCCAATGTATGCCCGCCTTTTTTTAGATCAAGCGGTACTTCTCCATCATTCAGTTTCCATTGCGCAACGGGTTTACCATCAATAAAAGCCTGCCCTCTGCCATTGCCTTTTACCTGGATAGTATATTTACCTGAAACAGGTACGGTAAGATTTGTTCTGTACCAGGCATCAGCTGTTAAATCACCATCAGCACCCATTTGTAAAGGTATTTTACTATGGAGCCAACTACTGGCATTAAAGCTTGCCAGAACAGGTTCGGCAGCATTTTTTTTCTCCCATTTATTTAAGGGAAGTTTTGCGGGCTGTTTAGCTGCGTGAGTATCCTCCTTGTTCAAAAGCAATGCACTCTTATCGGTATAAAGCCAAACCGGACTATCCTTATCTGCCAATAAAGGCGTTTCCTTGTCAAAACTAATCTTTTGATCTTTGACTGATAAATCGCCAATGTAGTCAGCTCCGCTTATGATATAGTTTTGGCCCCCGGCATTAGCTATCCAGGTCTTATCAGTCCCTTTCCTGTTCATGGCTAAAACACGGATTGTTTGCGATCCGACAGAGAAAATATATTCCTGGGGTTTATCAACATCAGTCATTACCGCATCTATATCGACTTTGCCTTCACTAATCTTTATATCCGCTGACTGTGATTTTACCTGCCCGCCTGTTTTGGCAACGAAATGCAAAGAAATGTTAGAGCCTTTCTCACAATCCAATATGATGGTTGTTGTATTTTGTTGTTTAACAACTGCAAATATCCGGGTATAAGCCCAGTCGAGTGTGACCTCCGGGCTGATCTTGAAATTGTGCACCAGGGGATATATCTCACCCGAGTCTACAGTTAACGATACATTACTTTCAGGCAGGCGGGTTTTCACAGGTTTTGATCCGGGGTTATCGAGAAATATAATATCTCCCGCAGCACTGGTACGTGCACTTACCTTTAAGGCTGTATCTTTTATTATTTTACTGTAAGCTACTGTTGCATCTGTACTATTTTCGAGTATCTCCTGGAAACTGCGTGCAAACCAGGCAGCACGTTTAAAAGTATAATAGATCGGCCGCAAGTCTCCTGCCTGGCCTATTGCGGCACCATAATCGTAGGATGCTGCATCCTCGTCATTATTGGTATAGCCGAAATTAGAGCCACCGTGAGCCATGTAATAGTTGTACCCGTTACCACCGTGTGTTATTATTTTCCAGGTACGGCGGTCATATACAGCCGCATCGTGTGGTTTCGCCCCATAGTGCGAATACCATACACTCCAAAACTCAGTACTGAACCATGGGTTGGGCCTGGTTGGGTCGTCAAGTTTATCATCACTTGCCGGATCACTAGAATGATGCACACCGCTAAAGAAATAAGGCACCTGCAGACCTAAACTTAATGCCTTAGCCTGTAAATGTTTAAAATAACCATCGGGCATGATGGTGCCCCAACCCCTTGTATGCTCATTTTCGAGCTGCACCAATATCACAGCCCCACCATTATTGATTTGATTTTTGAATACGATGGGCAACAATTTATCAAAAAATCGATCTACACATTGTTCAAACACCTTGTTGTCTTCGCGTACACGCAAGCCCTTCTTAAATTTAAGCCAAAGCGGGTAACCACCGTAATCCCATTCAGCACAATAATAAGGCCCCACCCTTACGATGGCATACATCCCCAGTTTTTTAACAAGGGCCAGAAATGCACCCAGGTCATGATCTCCTGCAAAATCAAATTGATTTTCCTTTGGTTCGTGAAAATTCCAAAAAGTATAGATCTCTACGCAATTAAAGCCAGCTCGTTTTATACGCAACAGCCTGTCGTACCAAAGCTGATGCGGCACCCTTGCATATTCCAATCCGGCAGAGACAATAAAGGTTCGTTTTGCATTAATTAAAAACCCCTTGCTGTCAAAATCGATGTAAGGCTTTGCTACTGGAGCCGCTGGGAACATATGATCGTTGGAGCTTTGGCTGTAAACAACCGAATGGTAAGCTGATAATATAATTACTATAACGGATAAACAGAGCCGCTTATTCATGTGCGAAATATAAAGCCTTAGTAAGACTGTTCGATAATATCGTGGTATTTTTTAAATAATTGCTTTGAGACGCTGATAGCATCGCCTTTGGTAACATCAGCATAGGCGTTATCATGACTGTTAACCCATTGCCATTCCCAATCTTTTACCTGCTTATCAAAGCTTTTGGCATCAAACGTTATCCCTGTTTCTAAAGCTTTATTCATCTGCTTAAAGAACATTACCCAGCGTTGTTTATAATAGCCTTTTATCAATCCAGCCCATTGTCTGTTTGAGTATTCACTCAGACCGCTTTCTTTATCGCCCCAAAGGGTCACAATATCACGGGCGTTAAATTCGTACAGGTTCTTTTCTTTATCGGTTACTCCGTTTGCCCTTGCCTCATTGATCCACTTACCTAATAAAAAATCCTTCCGGGTACTTAGCAGATCATCCATATCATCCATCAACTGCAGAAATTCGGCGCTAAATTTTTTAAATTGTTCTTTGTTGTGCGCATTATAAGCCGAGGCCATTTTCTGCTGTAAAGGAGTGGCATAATTGGCCATTACCTGCCGGGTAACATCCACCAGGTCATATTGATAACCGTCACTTTGCTTTAAGCTATCCGCAGACTGTATCAATAGAGTCCAGGCTTTATTCAACTCCTTTGGGTCGTAATCCAATTTGGTTAATACCCTATCGACAGATTTCTTCAACGTGGGCCGCGCTACTATAATCGATTCGGGGCCGCCCTCTGTGAGTCCGCTGCAATAAACTGTATTGAGCAGTATGTGCCAGGCATTATTGGCCAGTTCGCTATTCTTTCCATAACGGCGGTGCACATAGTCTTTTACCCAGGCATCGGCATCTATTGGGGTATCGCGCCACACATTTTCGAGCATCAACTCAAACAAGGCCGGGTTTTGCTCAATGCCTTCGGGGGTAACTCCTATACCCATCATTTTCTTTGACTCAGGATCGTGAAGGGCAATGGCGGGGTCGGCAGCTACATGGCGCATACGGCCGAATAGGCTGATGTTGCCACCAAAGTTTTGCAGCATGCTCCATATCCAGGGCTTACCATAATAGGCTTCTGTACGATTCCATACCGGATGGGCATCACTGTATAAGTCTAAGACTATCATTTGATTATCGGGCACAGCATTTAGTAAAGCTTTAATTTGCTGCGGCTGCCAGAACTTGTTGTTATAATGAAACATCCAGCCCTGCATTACCCACACGGCCTTGGGATCTGCAGCGGCCATGGAATTGAATACTTTTTTGCTCATACCATCCAGGTAGGTAGAATCATTGGTTGGCGGCACATTTTCGTTAAAAGTATCTGCGGAGTACAGGTGATCCGTCCCAAATTCTGCTGTTTGGGCTTCGATATATTTTTTACCAATTTGCTCAAACATCGGATCGTCAGGATCAAGAATATAAACGTCCGGGAAACCGGCATCCCAATTGGTTTTCTTAACGTGAGCAGCAGGGAACTTGTCTTTGAATGATGGCGGCACATGCCCGGTGAATGATGATAATACCGGTGTCATGCCAAATGAACGCTCGCGCTCCAGTATCTTTTTTTGCAGCGCTTTGTGTGTATCCATCCAGTGCTGCGGCAATGGGCCTCCCCAGGCGTCAATATTGCCCATCCAAAACCAGGAAAAATAAGCCGGACCACTGAAGAAATCATCCAGTTGCTTATCTGTAAAGCCCATTTTCTTATATACATCCTGCCAAATAGCCTCTTCCCCTGTGATAGCTAATGGCATATTGATGCCATTGAGCGCCATCCAGTCTATTTCTTTTTGCCAGCGGTTCCAGTCCCACCAGGACATAGAATAGTTAAATGTGCAATAGTTAAGATAATACCTGTAACGGTAAGGTGTAATTTTGTGAATTTTTTCTTTAACCGCTGGCAGTGTAACCGGTAAATTAAGGTTAGTGCCGTTCCAGCCAATATCGCAAAAACAATAATTTTTAAGATAGTAGTTTAATGCGGATGCTATGGATAGTCCGTTATTTCCGCGTAATACAATTTTGTTGTCTTTTTGGTCAAGTTCAAAAACATCCTTACCGTTTTCCTGCGGTATGCTTTCTATCAAAAATGATCCCGACCTGCCGGGTATTACCCGTTCAATAAATTCTTTTGAAGCTGTTTGGCTGACCTGGGCGCGTGAATAAAAACTTAGTGTAACAATAATAAGAATGAACAGATATTTCTTCATGGAAGCAAACTCGGGTATCGGGTAGTTTAATGTATTAACCCTCCCAAATGGACGTTACCAGTTTCCTGGCAACATCCGGAGGGTACTGCGTTGCAGTGTGCGATGATGGCATTAATTATAACTTAACTGTTGCCGGCAGGTATTTAGCGATCAAATCCTCATAATAAGGCCTCAATTCTGATACTACCGGTGTTTTAGGGCTTTTTGAATACAAATCGTATGGGTTGAATTTATCTACCCATTTAAACATTTCCTGGTCATGTGCGTTCAGGATATGGTCATATTCATGTTCACGGTGCTGTGAATAGAAAGAGTGATAACGGATCATATATAAGGCTGGCTCAGGAAGGTAATCCTTAGTTATCTGATACAGGTACTCATCATGTCCCCATGACATGTGAATATTGTCCAGGCCGCACTGATGCGAGTAAACACCATATTTGGTATTATAACGCTCATCATAAGTATCAGGATTATCAGCAAAAAACTCCGGGTAGACGATCTTATCAGAAAATTTACAACCTACCGGGAATGAATCGCCGACAACGTTCCATTGCGGTTCGCCAAATAAGCAAAGAACCTTACCCAGGTCATGTATAAAACCCGTAAGCACAAACCAATCAGGGTGGCCGTCCGCGCGGATGGCTTCTGCGGTTTGTAACAAGTGCTGTAACTGGTCGAGTTGCAAATCGGGATCTGAATCATCAATCAGCGTATTCAAATATTCCATAGCCGACCACCAGGGCATTTCTTTTTTGTCAAACTTCAAAAAGTTGGCCTTTTTGGCTAATACATTATTGTAGGTTTGATATTTATGATTAAGCCTGTAAAATTCGCGCACGCCATCAAGTTCAGGACTATCGTAATTCCTGAATTCTTCTTTACCTTTTGCAGGCTTACCAGGCTCTGGATATCTTTTAATTACATCGTCATCCCAATCATCAATGGACGACAAGGGTGACATTTCATCGTTGTTCTGATTTTTCATAGTTATTTATTCTTTTTAATGTTTCATTCTTAAAAATTAATGGGCTACGCCTTCCGGATCACCCATTAACAACTAATCTTACCAATTATATCAACCTATATTAATAATTAGGGTTCTGTTTAATAACGCCTTTACTTTCATCTATAATTCGTTGCGGTATTGGCATAAAATAGTTTTTAGGCCTCTGGAATGTTCTTGCCGGAATAATTACAGCTCCATTATAAGGCGCTAATGGCGATGCTTTTTTAGGTTTACCGACAATAGTATCCAAATTGATGATCTTATCTTTATCCCAACGTAATAAATCCTGCCAGCGTACATTTTCACCGCCAAGTTCTACCCTTTTTTCATGAATAAGTTGCGGCATACCTGCTCCGGCAATCGGGCTTAAGCCAGCTCTTGTTCTTACTGCATTTATTTCGGCGTCGCCTGCCCCGGCCCCGCTTGCCCTGATCTTGGCCTCGGCAACTATCAGGTAAACTTCAGCTGTTCTTAAAAGTGGTTGTTTCAGGTCAAAATTTAAATTCTTATCTCCACTAGGCATGTATGCGGTATATTTTCTTATGTAATAACCTGTAGTTGACATACTTGGAAGCATCCTACCGGTAGAATCACCCGCCCTGCCGGCAAACATTTGTACAGCATCTGCCGGATCAATTGTAACCATTTTGGTCTGATATGGAATTGAATCTCCGACGGCCAATACAGTAGCCTGTTTTCTTTTATCTCCAGCTTCAAATTCGCTCACAAAATTTTGCGTAGGATGATGGAAACCCCATCCCTGCCATGGCCTCGGAGAAAAATAAATGGCCATTGGAGATTGAAGTGACCCGGAAATTTCACTGTTCTGATTCCAGACAGCAAATAATAACTCCGTACTAGAAGTTTGCTGAATTCCAGGAGTAAAGTTATCAGTATAATTGGGTGATAAACCATAATTAGCATCAGTAGTTACAGCTGTACCATATTGAATTGCTTTAGGAAAATTATCTTCAAACAGGTATAGCTTACTGAGTAAAGCTTCTGCAGTGCCTTTGCTAACCCGGCCTTTATCAGCCCCACCATAGGTTTCTGGTAATAAACTCACTGCTTTTAAAAGATCCGATTCTACCTGGCCGCGTACCTGGTCGAGGGTAGATTTAGCAACATTATAATTACTGGTTAATACATTTTGCTCCAGTATCAGGGGAACCTCTCCATATATCTGGCTCAATATGAAATAAGCATGTGCCCTTAGGAAATATGCCTCACCCATTGACCTGTCACGAATGGTTTGATCCATTGTGGGCACTTTAGGTATGTAAATAATTGCATTATTTGCCCGGGCAACCTGTTCATACGCAAACGGCCAGGTGTAATAAATTACCTGCAGAGACGGGTCTGCATTCAGATTTCCAACCGCCTGAAAGTCAGAGTGGTCACCTGCAACGTAAATATCGTCAGACTGGTCATCATACGTATACAACGCATGTCCTACCCAATCCTCGACGTAAAGGATATTGTATATCCCTAATACATTGGCGATAACATCATTTTGATTTCGCCAATAGGTACCTGTTGTATAGGAGCCCGTTGGTTTTTGATCAAGAGGCTTTTTTATACAGCTTGCTATCAATACCATGCTAAGGCATAATAGACTTAATAGTTTGTATCTGATCGAATTCATATCTTTCTTTTTATAAAATTAAAAATTTGCTGTAGCTCCAAAGGTTATGTTCCTGGCACTCGGGTATTGAGCAACATCAACACCCTTTTGTAAGTTGTTGCCATTATAACCTAATTCCGGTGTATATCCTTTGTATCCTGTAATCATCAAAACATTATAAGAACTTACATACAAGCGGATATCAGGTAATTGTAAACCTGCTATGCTCTTTTTTGCAAATGTGTACCCGAGTGTAACACTTTTCAGTGCCAGGTAAGATCCATTCTCTACCCAAAGATCTGAAGAACGGTAATTATTATTATTAGCCGACTCATTCGCATTAGTTAGTCTTGGGATAGTATTACTTGTACCTGCTCCGTGCCACCTACCCATTTGTTCAGCATACCAGTTAAATACCTGTGTTGCATCCAAACCTGCAAGTCTGTCGGCATTATACAGTTTTAAGTCGGTCTGGCCCGCAAAACTGAAAGAGAAATCGAAGTTTTTATAAGAGAGCGATCCATGAAATCCGAATACAAATTTCGGGTTCGGGTTTCCAAGGTTTGTACGATCTTTATCATCAACTATTCCATCACCATTAATATCTAAAAATCTTACATCGCCGGGTCTTATATTGGCTTTATTAGGGTCATTTTTAATATTCGGGTCATTATCTATGTCCGCCTGGGTTTGATAAAGGCCATTAGTTTTAAATCCATAAAAAGAAGCAATCGGCTGACCTTCATAAGTACGGGAAATATCAACATTTTCCCTTCCATAAGACGTACCGGCTAAATAACCTCCATTGGCACCATAAAGTTTGGTTACCTTGTTGCTCAAAAACGATGCATTTGCTCCAAAAGAATATTTGAGTGCACCCGCTTTATTATGGTAGTCTAATTCAATTTCCACGCCATGGTTATTCATCTCACCAATATTTTGACTTGGCAATGTGATATTACCCGGGTCATCAGGTAAATTAGTCTGTGCACCAAAAGTTTCAACCAACTGGTATGGAATCAGCATTTGTGAGGTGTTCCTGTTGAAATAAGTAATTGTACCATCGAGATGATCCTGTAAGGTTGTAAACTCTAAAGCTATATTGGTTTCTTTGGTGCTTTCCCAGTGAACGTATGGATTAGCCAGACTTGTTATTACTGCCCCATTTTGTACAGCAGTAGTGGTACCTAAAGCATAACCATAATTACTGCCATAACTCAAAGAACTCAGATAATTAAAATCACCAATATTTTGGTTACCCAATTGTCCCCAGCCACCGGTAAGTTTTAAAGAGCTGAAAATATCTTTCATAGCATCGCTATAAAATTTCTCCTGCGAAATCCTCCATCCTGCAGAAAAGGCAGGAAAATAACCCCATCTATCATTCGAGGCAAATTTGCTGGAACCATCCGCACGCATGGTCACCGTAAGTAAATATTTATCGTCATACGCGTAATTTCCTCTCACGAAATAAGATTGCAGGCCCTGATTCGCATAATTATTTCCAGTACTATTAGGACTGCTTCCAAAATTTAAAACTCTTACGTCAGGATCGGTATCCGTGTATCCCGACCTCGACGCGTTAACAAAATTTCCTTTGATCAATTGCGCCGAATATCCACCCAATAGCGTGAGCGCATGTTTGTTGAAAGTCTTATTATAAGTCAGGAAATATTCTTCCAAAAGTGAAGAGGTATTTGCGTACCCCTGGCTAAGGGTGGAAATACCAGGTCCTCTTATCTGATCAGGCATGGCAAGCGAAAAATTATAGTAATCTGAATAGTTAAGGTCATAAGAATAGTTAGCTTTTGCTTTAAGGCCTTTCAGTATTTCTATTTCCGCGTAACCATTGGCCAGCAACCGGTTCACTTTGTTATAAGAATCCGTCGATTTTGCTGTTGCAACCGGGTTGTTGATATCCCCAAGCTGGTTATCTGCCTGTGAGGTACCCCATGACCCATCCGGGTTAGTAACAGGTATAGCCGGATTGAAACGGATCGCGCTCCAAACTAACCCTGCCTGGGTCGACCTGGTGTCAGGCGATGTGCTGTTTGTGTTGGAATAGAGTATATTTTCGCCAATCTTTATTGCTGATGTAACTTTATGTTCAGAGTTTACCCTGAAATTAAAACGCTTAAAAAAAGAGTTGGGGATCATACCCGTCTCGTTATAATAGTTGCCAGAAAAACTATATATCGAACTAGCGCTACCTCCTCTTAATGCAATGTCCGCGTTTTGAACGTGGCCTGTGCCTATTAATGCCCGCTGCCAATCTGTCCTTTGCGTAGAATAATACGGGTTACTCCAGATAGTTGGTGCCGCCACGCCATCATTTGTATAAGATTCAATTTTAAGTTGTGCCAATTCAGGTGCGGTAAGCATCTTTATGAATTTTACAGGACTGTTTGAACCGGTGTATAGATTTACGGAGGTTCTTAATTTTTCGTTAAAATTACCGTTTTTGGTAGTAATGATAACCACCCCGTTAGCCGCCCTGGAACCATAAATTGCTGATGCAGAGGCATCTTTTAAAATTTCTATAGAAGCGATGTCATTTGAATTCACGTCATTTAATCCTCCGGCCGGTACGCCGTCAATTATTATCAGCGGATCTGAATTATTAACTGTTCCGGTTCCCCTGATGCGGATACTTGGTATGCTACCGGGTGATCCGTCACTCCGAACTATGTCTACGCCGGCTGCTTTACCCTGTATTGCAGTGGCAGGGTTACTCACAGGCAGGTTCTTTATGTCGTCCCCTTTAACTTTTACAACCGATCCGGTAACATCTCTTTTTGATTGCGAACCATAACCAACAACCACTACTTCATTTAAAGTGGAAGCTGATGCAGGAACCACAATAACAATGTCTTCCGGAGTTTGATCGCCAACAACGATATGTTTCTGGATTGGCTTTATCCCGACATAGGTAACTGTCAGATCATACTCGCCCGGCGGCACATTAAACTGGAACCTCCCCTGGATATCCGTGGCGGCTATTAAACCTAATTTTTTAATGGATACCGTCGCGCCCGGAATTGGTTGTTTACTGTCATCAAGCACAACACCTTTAATTATCGTTGCCTGGGCAGATAAATAACTCCTTTTAAATTCCGCGGGGGTTCCCTTCGCGGTAATTCCGGCTGCCTTTACGTGCAAGATTACAAGCATCATAAAGAGCAAGGTTAAACCGGTCTGCTTCAGCGAAGATCTTTGGCAGAATTTTCGCCTCATGAGTGATTTTTCTTTTGAAATTGGGATCATAGAATTTAGTTTGTGAGAATGTTTGTTAATGATTTAATTTTCAATTCATTATGTGTTTTAATTGTTACGTTCTATAATTTGTATTTCTCCGTTGCTTTTGGCAGCAACAAGCCAATAGCGCCCTTTACCGCCGTTTACTTTAATCAGGTTACGCACATCCCCTGCTATGTTCAGGCCTGTTTCCGGGTAACCTAAAACAGAAAATCCATTTTTTCCGGTCGATTTAAGCGTTACTCCTATTCCTGCATCCAAAGGGCCGAATTGTGTTCGGAATGGATAAAAATTACCTGCCAGGATAATATCCTTTCCCCCATTTTTTGCCAGGTCATCTACTACAATCCCATTCACTATGCTTTTCTGCGCAGATAATGGCAGTTTCTTAATATTCATTTTATGATGCCCGGTATTTTCCAACACAACAGACTCCAATAAATTAATACTCACTGTTTTAGCCGAATCCAGTTTTCCTTTCGGAAATATATCAGCCAATTGCGCATCGGCATAATCAGCATAACGGGAGAACTTCTTTTGCAGCCAGGGCATCTGGTCCATCAGCTCATCCCTTGTATAGTACGGGTAACTTTTCCCCTGTATGTAAGTACATAAAATGGCCTGCATCGATCCGTCATTGCTAAAATCAGCACAGGTTATGGTGACAGGCTGGCTAGCAGATGCTTTAAGCTGTGTGTTTAACCCCAGGTTACCTACTACAAGGTCTATATTGCCATC
>Ga0307517_10001575_pt1 | contig 38055 bp, 46 predicted proteins | sample 23_EM_MG_FD_194515 | JGI IMG/M metagenome (GOLD analysis project Ga0307517, IMG submission 194515) | Populus trichocarpa ectomycorrhiza microbial communities from riparian zone in the Pacific Northwest, United States - 23_EM | ecosystem: Host-associated > Plants > Roots > Unclassified | place...
AGGGTCCAGGCATCGAAACGTTAACCTAAACCTTCTCTGAGACACGTTTCAACGGATATATTTCAAGTTAAAACTATTTGTAGAACACGACAATTAAACTTGGCCGAGTGCCATTCGTATCGAAGGTCAAGCCGCTACAATCGGCCGGTCCGGAATCTTTTCCTGGAACGACCAGAAGAGACCTCCCGGACTTGCCACTGAGGGGGCTTGACACATCTAAGGTGAATATTAAAAAAGAAAAATAATTGAACCAGGATGTACAGAGAAAGGATACAATCCGTCTACGGAGGGTGCAGTGGTTAAGAGCGGAGTGGGTGCGTGCTAGCCTTACAATAATGCAGAGAGGATGAGGGCCGCAATGGGGTACAGGGGAGGGGTAGAGGCAGACCGTAAAAATGGCACGGAAGGGGCCAAGAGGGAGAATTGTAGAAAAAAACATACCAGCCAGACACGCACGAACTCAGAGGCGATGTGAGGAAGAGTCGATTATAAGGAGTAGGGTAAGATGGGTCATAAAGTGGGTAATTGAAATAAAGGGGACAGAAGGAAACCCATACGAACCGCCCGAGGGAATACAAAACCCAAGGTAAGGGGGGAAATACAGGCCAGGACAACAGGTGACGAGTCGGTGAGGAATGTCGATAACAGGGGACAAAACCTCAATAGACTGGCCACTGGGGATGGAGGAAATGAACATCTCCACCCGTTACATGGCGAGGTGTAGAAGGATCAAGACGGAAGGAGCGGAAAGGCCTAGAAAGAGACCTCCCAGCTCAACCTGCTCTTTCCAATCCCATCGAACGCGACTCCCTGGAGGCGATCACACCCGAACCCGAGCGCGCCCTCTCGCGCCCGGCCTTCCCACTCAACACCCTCGCCCGCGCAAACGTTTTGTAACGCCTTCAACCTAAGAAGCACTGGGTTCGCGATTGGTCGGATCCTGTATCGGAGGCTATTCGGGACCTCTCTGGGTCTCAGCGGGGAAGGAGTGATGAACGCTGATGGCGATGACGCGGCGGAAGGGGACCTCCGTTCAGAAGGAGTGAGGAGTTCTACGAGGGTGTAATGGTCTTCTGCAGGATCAATTTCCTCGTTCGCTTCTGACCAGGCGCATCCCTTAATAAAGGCCGTGGCTTCGTTGATCTTCGCTCGGGGGTTGGTGGGAGAAAACGGAAGCGAAATCTTTGCCTTCGATCTGGCGTTAGCCTTCGCAACAACTGTGGGAGGCTCGGTGCTCCAAGAAGGCACTGGGATTTCATCGTCAGGTAGACAATTCTCGAGTTGGACGATGAACCCCGCGGTCCTCATATACGAAGCCTGGAACTGGGCGGCTACATCCATGAAGGTGGAGACAGAGGTGCCGATCTTCCGGACGAGGCTCGTAGCGAAATGAGATCGTGGCTTCGGTTTGAGGACAGAGGGTGGGGCATTGGGCTGGGGGTAGGAACGTTTCTGGAAGAATAAAGGACATTCTTGGAGATCGATCGGGGTCAGCGAATGAACACTACAGGAAGTTGGCCTCATCCGAGCAGTTGACGTGTAGGTGGTAGGTTTGGAGGTGGAAATTGTGAGTCGTCTGACGCCAACAAATTGATGTACAGATTGCGAAGATTCCAAGGTGGATGAAGATCCCGAACTGGAAGGGCAAGCAGAACAGAGGGTTACATTGGACGACCAGGTGCTGAAGGAAGGGAGTGAGCTTCTTCGCCTGATCCTCGCCTCTGAGCGTTCCCCTCGCTCCCAAGCAACGGGTTGGAGGAGAACCTCGAGCAGAGCAGCGCGCCCATGCGACTGCCGTTTGCGACCACAAGGATCGGTTGGGGCATCGTCGTTGGGGAAGAGGGCATCGTTCATACACGTAAACACCTGCTGGAACGAGACGGACTGGGAGGGGCTGAGAACTGGGGGAGGTTCCCTGCGTAGCTCGGATGACTTGAGTGAGCGGGAAGGGATGTCGACGGGGGATGAGGGATTGGTGGGAACAGAGTATTCCAAAGGGTACGAGCTGCCTGGAGTCGAGTGTGACGGGGCATCGTGAAATGGCTTGGAGGATAGGAGGCTACGAGCGCCGGGTCCAGAGAGGTGTACTCGGGAGCGGTGTTCCTGCCGCTCCCGACCCTCGGTGTCGAGCCTGTGCTGCTCGCTAATAGCGAGGGCTGCCGCCTGGTTGCGTTGTCGGACTAATAGACATTGCTGGCGGTACTCAACGATGGACTGATCCCAAGCCCGCTCACATTGGGCTAGTTTGTTGGCTCTCTGTTGATCACGCCTACGATGACGTTCCCTCCTCTCACACTCCTTGAGTGACCTCTCATCCTCCTCGTCTAGAATGAGACTTCCGAAGGGGAAATCCTCCTCTCGGACCTGTTCGATCCGAGGATCGGAGTCGTCGGCTACGTGGACGCCCTGAAGCTTGAGATAGAGAATCTTGGCGAGGTGAATATTGTCGAGCGCGTACGCTTCGTGGATCTGGTCCTCCAGCGACTGAGGAGGAGTCGGGGGAGATTCGTAATAGTCGAGCGAAATCTCGGGTGGCGTGACTGGTTCGAGCGTGGTGGATTGTGGGGAAGTCGACTCGTCCGAGCTGTTGAGGTGGCTTAAAGTGAGCGGGGATCCCCACGGGAAATGCGGAGAATCCAAAGACACGTACAGCGGGGAACGGACGGGCGAGGGTGAAGGTGAAGGTGAAGGGGGGTTTGCGGGATAATGTGAATAATACAGTTGTCGTTGGTGTCGGTGGCTCTTGCGGATGACAGCGGTCGTAGGTATGGCACGAGACCTACCGCGGCGTTCCATAGCGTCGCGGAAGAGGTAGGAAGAGCCATGGGTTGGAGGGTAGGGACCGACGAGCATTTTGTCGACGGGGGGGAGGGCAGGGACGGGAGCGGGAGGATGGAACGGGGTATTAAAGTAGACGGAACAGATACCGATATCTTTCCAGCGAATTACAACCTGTCCCATATCTGTGTGGCTTGCCCGTCAAAGTTACACCTCGAGGTAATCTTTCGACTCTATACCTCCATTGGTTTCCACCCTCGCTATGCTGCATCCATCGAGATACACCCCAAGCGTCAATCACAACATACAGTCCAACCCCCTCTCGTCCTACTCCAACTACTTACTCCCAACCCTCCTCGGCTTCATCTTTGCACCGCATCGCCTCCTCGCCCCGGGCTCCGGCTATTTGAAACCTTAACAAAGATATCGGCCCAGACCAATTCATGTGCTATCCCTCCAACGTGGCTCCGGCCCGTCTCAGAAATACAAACTTGCCGCGAACACAACTGAGATAGCATCCCACTCGTCATCGTTGACCCCTTCTTGATTGTATAGGCTTGCACTCACTGTCTCTCTTGATCTTGCCCTGCGCCTCCTCCATTTTCTTGAACAATTCCGCGTCTCCAATCACTCGTGCCGCATCCCGCACCTCCCGGCAGGTCTCGTCCAGTCTCGTGATAACCCTCACAATGGTCCCTTCCGGAACGTCGGTAAGGGTCGTTATTTGTTCAAACGGCTGGAAAGAATCACAAGATGAGTTATCCCTGTCAGAAAAAATTAATAATCACTCACCATCCCGGTTGCCCACTCATACACCACTTCGATCAACCCAAAATTGAGACCCGCTCTGTGTCCTTCCACGACTACCTTGTGCGAGTCCTGGATCCTGCCCACGCGTTCTGAAATTGCGAGGATCGCATCTCTACCCGACATTAACCGAGGGGCTAGGATTGGCTCCGCCTCCGTCTTCTCCTGGAACACGAAACACGAGAGCAACGCGACGACCTCCTCCGGCTCGTATCCTCCGAGCGTGTTTTCCAAAATCAGCTCAGTCAACACGAGTTCATTTACCGAGTTAATCTAGATTCCAAAACCCGCACGGAAAACCGGGGTGGTTGTCCACCTGTCAGATTTCATTAATGGATGGGCACCTGAACTTACCTCACACGCCACTCGACCCTTCAACAGCACCGTTGAGTTTTCGTCGATGAATCTGAGTTCTCGTAAGACGTCCAGTCTTTGTTCATAATCCGGTATTAACTCTAGATTCTGATCCGAGATTGCGAGTCGGAGGTTCGCCAGATTTTCCCGCAAGACCTTCTCACCATGAATAATTTCATACTAAAAACAGAACGCCGTGGCAGGTCACCACGGTCATAAAGGCCGACTCAGTTCACACACACCGTTCCGAGGCAAGCGAATGAACTCACGTGTACGTCAAAGTCCGGACAAAGCAGACACGACCTGTTGCTGTTCATTTTCTCCAAGACCCCCCGGGATTGTAAAACCTCCTGGAAATCCAAAGACTTCATCTTCCGCCAATCCACCTCGGGTATTTTCCGGTCCGAAGACCCCCCCTCAGAACCGACGATCCACGATCTCACGACATCCTGGAGAAGCTCGACAGTCGCTCGCATGGGACGGATTAAATGGCGTTCCACGATCGAATCCGGTTCCACCTAAAAGGATCAACACATATGCCATAAGGTTGACATGAACCCATGTGAGCATTCTCTCGACCTTTCTGCGGTTGTGTTTCACCTTGATGGTTTTCGCGGTCACGAGACTGATGCTCGTCAAAGCAACACTCATCAGCTCGTACTCTGCTTGATCCACCAACAATTCTTCGGGATTATGGGACCACCTCGGTACCACGGCTCGAGGATCTTTGTCTAAAGGGGTTCAGTAAGGAAATTAACGCCGGGAAACTTGCGACGACGATTGAAGGTCATGGGTTCCCAAACGTGGTTGATTATCTCACCATTTTTCCCGGACTTCGTGTGGGAATCCACGACTGCCAAGACCCAATATGCCTTGGACCTCACGGAGCCTTGCACCGGCGCGGGTTTGAGCAGCACTGCGACGTTGGATTTGAAATGCTATGGAATGGGTGAACTGGTGTGAGCCCTGCCGGTCCGTGCAATACAGTGTTTGACAAAACGCCGTTTGCTTACGCCATCTCTAAGGATCACGACACGACCAGACGATAATAGCTTCGCCCCGTGAGGGTTGTCTCCCGCCATCGTGAGCAGATGTTGGTTGTGATCGATTATGTCTGCAGTCGTGTCGTAATAATCTCCAATGTCCTGCAAACACGCGTCGCACTCTAACTTTGGCATCTGAGACAGTTTCTTCTCTCCCTACACAACAAAGACGTAAACGTTTCGGGTTCACCGGAAAACGCGACCGTAACCCGTACCTCGAGCACTTTCTTCTGTTGATCGGGAAGCAGCCTTTGCGACAAATTTTCCGAAAAACTCCGTTTGATCATCTCTTCCACCCGCAACGCTTCCACGCGAAGCAAGTTCAGGATCATGTTATAAGTTAGCCGGAATTGGGATTTCAGCCTCGACGGCGTGCCCAATATCATCTGCTGCAAGACTGTTTGCTGCAGGCGCAAAAATATCGGGTGACACACCGCCACCAAGGCACCCAATGAATAAATCAGTTAAGTAAAGGACCTTTACGACAGATCGGGGGGCAATTTAATGCACGTACCTCTGGCAATTCGTCGTTAAAGGTGATTATTACGGTGCCGGTTGTATCCAGCCCACGTCTTCCGGCACGACCTGCCATCTGGGTGTACTCCCCCGGAAGGACCTCCCGGAAACTCCGGCCGTCGTGTTTTTTTATCCCTGAGAAAACGACACTCTTGGCAGGCATATTAACCCCCTGAGAACGTAATTGCCGATCAGAAAGCCGGGATAACGAGAGAGGGTGGGGAGTTCGTGCCGCAGGCGGCGCGCACGAAGCGAACTCGGTCTTGCCGAAGAAACTAGCAATGGCGAAATGGTGTATTTGGAAACATACCATGGCAAAAGTTTCCGTCGCAAACAGCACTTTGACCAAGCCTCTCGCAAATAGAATCTCCACGATCTGCGGACGGAAGCATACAGTTAGCACCATCCAAGATGACTATGAGGGAGTCGGCGCCTGATATCGACGCCGCGGGCCCAGACCTCTTTTACTATCGGAAGTAGACCGCCGTGGTGGACTCCGATCCCCCTTGATAACAAATCTCTCATGCGTTTGATCTGTGGCAGCTGCTTGTCCGAGCCTGGGATTTTTGGTCAGGGACAAGGTTGGTTTCAGCCCGAAACCACCAACAACATCAATGGGGGTGATTGACAGACGTGATAGACCATGGTGCCATCAATCCGATTAAGCCCCAAACCGACAAAAAAACGCACCACAAAGTACATACCTTTGAGTCTTCCGAGCGCCTTCTCAATTGCGACGTGAACCTCACTCTTTTCGACGGAGGTGCAGAGGTCGAGGTTCGTCAACGTCGACGCGTTCTCCTCGCATCGTTTCTTTGAGAGGGTGAAAACGACCACCGGCAAGAGCGATTTCTTCTTTAAGTTGCCCATCAGATGGACGTACAGTGTCTTATCGTGGTTGAACCTTGAGGAGGCTCCACTGCGGGATGGAGCAGCGCCTCTCGTTATCTGACCTCTCCCTCGAGGTGGCGGTCCGCCCCTGCCTGTGGGCAATCCACGGGCGCCACGCTGTGGAGCCGCGGCGCGCGCACCCAAACGCTGTACCGGAGGAAGGCCCGCAGCTTCACGCTCCTTATCTTGTTTGCGCCGCAGTGCCTCACCAGCATCCTTATACCTGGAAAACACGAGAAACTCTGAACACCCGTTCAAGATCCGGATTGAGGGGAGGAATTACATACCCTTGACCCAAGAAGGTGCGCGAGGCGTCCACGATCTTCCACAACTCTTTCCCAGCGTACAGGTAATGCTCTAACGGAACCGGGCGCTTGGCAGTGGAAATCACGTAGATGTCTTTCTTCTTCGTCCGGCTGGGCATAGGGGCCAAGAATGTTCCCAGGACGTCAACGAGAGGTACGCAGACAGCCAAAAAAGATCACTCACCCGACCCAGTCCGCGAACTCTTTAGTGTTTGGCACCGTGGCTGACAGCAAGATTATGTTGACGTGATCGGGCAGCATTATTATGACTTCCTCCCAGACCACTCCTCGCTGTAATGATGTATTCGGGTGAATAAAACAGGCAAAAGGTGGTCGGGGAGGCGGGAGGGATGATTGAAATACGTCCACATACCTCTGCATCGTTGACGTAATGCACCTCATCAAAAATGACAAATTCGACATCGCGAATGAGGTCCGCCCCCTTGTAGAGCATGCTCCTAAGAATCTCCGTAGTCATGATCAAACAATTTGCCTCTGGGTTGATTTGGACGTCTCCGGTCAGGATCCCAACAGAGTTCGAACCGAAAGTCTGCTTGAAGTCCCTGAATTTCTGGTTCGAAAGTGCCTTGATGGGCGATGTGTAAATCGCTCTGGTTGGTAGGTTCCGGTTATAGGTCTCGCGATTTAAACCTGGGTGAGGTTTGGCTTACCTCGTCATGTGCTTGCTAGCCAGTGCGATTGCATACTCGGCCACGACAGTTTTACCGGCGGATGTATGGGCAGCCACGAATACTGAATCGCCCATCTCGAGGTGATAGACTGCTTCCTTTTGGAAGGTATCCAGCTCGAACGGGTACTATTACGGCGAGCGGTTAGTGGAACGCGGCTTTAGCAGGGGTTGCATCAAAAATCGAAACACCTTGTGAGCCATATCTGGTACAAGCTCGTGGAAGTTCTTCATCGGCTTGTTTATATCCACAACACGAGCCCATTCGCGTTTCTGAACGTTGGCGCGCCTTGTGGAGCGGCGAGCCGCGCTGAGAGGTGCGAGGTGGGCGCGCTAGTAGGAAGATTTATCGATACGCCGATAGAACAAAATCATCCCCACTCACCGATGTCGGCAGTAAGTCATCGATTTCCGAACTTCCGATGAGGGGTGGACCTTCGGATTCTAAGCGAGAGGAAGATGGCTAAGAGAAACTTATGAGCCAAGCAGGTGTGCTTCGGATCGCGAGGTGCTTACCGCGTCTCCTTGTCCAAGCGCCGAGTGCATCTGGATCCTATCCAGCCCGTCAAACCCAGCTTCATCTTCTCCCTCTCCGGGCAACCGCAAACCCCTCGTGAACCCTGGTGGGATGGTCCTAATCCCCTTCCCCTCCGCCACGAGCTCATCCTCCAACTCCTCAGGAATACCAGAACTCGCATCCTCCAATCCTCCCGGCCAGAAAGGGACGTTCCCAGCTTTCCCACGTACGAAGTTCTTGCTTGGTCCGGGTGCGCGATCGAGCGAGGTCGAGGTCAGACCTATGGACAATCGTGGGTTGGAAGTCTAGGCGTAAATGTTAGGATCCGTAAGAACTAATGCTCAACGATGAGCTAAGGAGGTAGCACCTCTGTGTAACCTGTGACTCTTCCATCAAGTCCAGTACGAATGAACGAGAGACTGGTCGGTTGCGGGGACGGTTCGTGCTTGATCAATGAAGGAATCGAGATCTCGTTCTGCCAGTGTCTGATATTGGGAGTACCCCAATCGTTAAGATATTCTCGTTTAAACCAGCGGTGGAGGCCGAAAACACCCATCTAGGAGGAAGCCACACACTCACATCTGATATTTGGGTAACCAGTGGTCGGGAAGTTTTTGTTTGGGAAGCAAAAGCCTCTCCTCGATCTCAGTGTGGATCCGCTCTCTCGAAGGTGGCTCTAAAAGGCCCAAACTGTCCAACAACCCAGCGGCGCACTCTGAGCGAGGAGACACGATCTTTCTGATAAGATCCGCTTGCGCCTCGACGTCCATGACGGGGATTGGCTGGCTCTACGCGGCGGATGAGATGGGCGTTCCGAAGTGAAGAGCGGAAGGCGTTTTGATCGGATTTACCGATCCGTTCCGCATTGGCAAGCCCTCGTCTGGCTTGGGTGTGGTCGGCGGAGGTGGGCGTGGGACTCACTGAACACAGGGGGTTTTCATCGGGTCCTGGCATTCTTTGAAACCACTTTAAATCAGGACTTCGTCGCAAGTTACCACATCTCATCGTAAGGTCGACATCTCGAAGCACATGGGACGCGCCTTTGGACGACTGGCTGAAGGATCAGAACACCTTTACGACACTTCTACGATACGACCCCAGATCTCTTGACGACCGGGACCCAGAGCTTATTGTGAAAGGGGGTGTTCGAATAAAGTGGCCCGAGGAATCCAAAGAATGAAAATTTCCTCACGATGCGCTCGAAGGCACTGCTCTTCCCTACACGTGGTGATTGGGTCACCGCCATAGTCCGGACGGGATACTCAATCCTCTATCATACACAACAGGCAATACAGAAGAACGCGGTGATTACTTAGTAAAGAGAAGTGTACACTATACCCATTAGCTCAAGGACGAGAAAAACCCGGATTTATTGTTCCAAAGGATGAGAAAGAAGGGATCCCAAACACCAATTCAGGGGCGGCGACGCGCATACACGTTCTCGACGTGAATGTAATACGGAATCCTCGCGCCATGAAGTTCTTCGTCGATCTTCTGTTCGAGAGCGTCGAGCAAAGCCTCGTTCGTTCCGCCGCTCAGCAGCAAGGGTCGAGCACCCCGCACAAACAGCTATCATGAACTCCATCAGGTATGCAGGATGCGCCACAACAAGGAACAGCGTACTAGGATGTCGTCCCGCATAAATGCACCGGTGCGATTCATTCGGTCGGCATTGGGATAATCTGAGGGGATCCATGGGGAAGCGGGGAAAAGGAAGCTCCTGTACACGACATCGGTGAACGATGGATGTTCAGAAACCCACCGGTGGAGGTGATTCGCAGCGCCCGTCTCTCCGCCTCGTTGTTCCACGGCTGCCCTGACTATACACAGCCACCGAGGAAAATATGGAGGCGCAAACTCGTGGACATCAACCACGATGGGCATCTTATCTTCTCCGTATACGTGGAAGTCGAACTCGGTGAAATTCACCAAACCGTTAGGCCGTAGGGCCTGGCTGGCTTGGTCGACGAGACCCGCATAGTCTCTTACCTGCGTTCCGATTAGGACTCGTGCTAACAAAGCGCGAAAAGATGCAATGTGGATGCTTACTCCAGAGGAAATCAAGCGAGCGTTAACCACATTGAACTCTTCCTGATAATGTTGAAGACCGAGATTGATATCGTCGATTTCGCTCCTGCAACCGCATCAGAAAATAAAACACGTGGGAACGATTGCTCCTCTTGCCGACCTGCAATTAGGAGGCATATCGCTAAAAGTCGCCGCGCGTAAGGATACAGATGGGAACGCTGTTGCAGTAACTGCCACTCACGCTGCTTGCATGGGGACGAGGTCGACGGCGACACAAGAGCAATGAGGGAAATCCCTCGCCACATCCAAAATCCTAATACATGAGTGAGCGTTGCGAGCGGGGCTCGTCTGTAGATGAAGGCGCACCAACAACCACTCCCACAACCTAAGTCAAGGCAAGCCACAGGTCTTTCTCCAAAAGCTGGTACTGCGAGTACTTCTTCCATCGGCGGCGGATATCGACCCATGACTTCCACGAACATTAAATGCTGTTTGTCTGATAAAAGATTTAGTCGCTGTGTGCGCCGAGTCAAAACCCGTCTTAACTAACCAAGCCTATCCAGCTCTTCATCATCGGCTGGTAGCTGGTAGACTTCAGAATAGTTGTTCAGACCGCGTCCATATTCGTGCTTGAACGACTGGGCGCGAATGGAACTTGACATTGAGAAAACGGAGACTCCAGAAGAAATCGAGGCATGATCCTGCATATCGGTTGCAGAGGAGGCAGAGGTACCGCTGAATGGTTCGAAGGACATCACACTTGCGGTATCTGTGTCGGAACTGGAAAGAGTGTCGGCATCAGAGGTGATGTGCGACCAGGACATTGTGGGACAAGAGCGCGGTGAGACGGGCGACAGGGTCGTCATGGGTGTTTATGAAAGGAGAGCGTGCGGTATATATTGTCGGGGAGGGAGCGGGAGGAGCGGGGGGACGGGACGGACCTGGAACATCTCCGCCGATGTCCGCCAAGGCGACGCTAGAGGTGAAAGTGGGAGAAAAAAACAAAAAATAAAACCCGCGAACCCGATTCCCGTCCCCTGGCTCGAACACGTGGTATCACAGGCAGGAAAAACGGTTCACGCCATTGTGCATCACAACCCAGCGTTCAGGCTAGGGGCTATCTCCGCCTACGGCTCATTACAGTGTGATCCTACCGCTTCTTTAATTCTTCAAATCGTTTGGCCAAAGCTTCAAATTCATCCACAGGTCCATCTCCTTTCGTCTTTGGTTCTGAACCTTCAGTTGGAGGCAAATCAGGTAGCTTGGGCACCTTCACGTCCGCCTCGACCTTTGCTTTCACATTGTCCAGCACTTCTGCTTTTTCCTTTTTCTCATCGACCTTTGGTTGATCATGTTAGCGTAGATTCAAATCTGAATGGGTGCGAGTTAAACCGGGCACCTTCGGATCCCTTTCAGCCTCTTTGGGCTCCGCGTCGCTCCCACCCTCCTTCGCAAGGGGCGTCGGAGGACTCCAGTTAACTCCGTACCCCTTGGCAATTTCGAATAGGTACGCGTCTACCAGTTCAGGTGAGGGCGTGGACAACGCGAGTTTCTTCATGACCTTTGCCGGAATCAATCACCTTCACGTAAGATCTCGGTCGGGGTCAAGCAAGCCTCACCCTTTCGCTGACACAATTGTCTCGGTTTTCCATCACCCCCAAGGAGAACTCCCGACCGTACTTGTGCATCAACATCTCCCTCAACACATTCAGTTCTGGGGATCAGATACGCGGGTTGTGAATGTGGACGGTGGAGGTGTTCGGGGATCCGCAAACCTTTCATTTCCGTCCGCGGCGCAGCGTGTATGACGTTGCAGACGCTTTCCAGAACGCGGGGATCAGGATCCTTAACCCTGTTCAGTGGGGTTCAGAGACACAGAGTTGCAATGCTCGCGCAGAACCTGAGATGCCTCACTGTTGATCCAAGAGACCGAATCTAGCGATGATTAGTTCACAGTGCAGCTCGAGGAGCTCGAGTAATTCGATGTAGATGTCTTCATTGATTACTGTTCACCAGGCGATCAGCGTACTGTTTCCGAGGGTAACCGATGGGAATGTGTTCTCAACTGTTCTCGACCTTGACTCTCGCTGTCTCGAGCTTTCCTCGCTCCAACAGCGTCGCGATATCTCGCCTGGCGCTCTTCGCCTGCGCTTCCTTTTTCTCCTGGAGTGTTCGGAGACGTTGGATAGACAGACTGGTCAGAAGGGATGTCGATGGGGTGGCACTTCGCTGCGGAAAAGAGTGACCAAGTACCGTGTTTGCACCTGCGTATCACGTCAAGACTCGGATGGGAAAAGGGTGTGTGGTAAAATAGCTTACCTTGGCCTTCGTCGGGTTCCAGTTGATTCTTGCTGAGTTGCTCATATCAAATGGTCGTGCTGGTGATCCCACCCTGATATCATTCCTGATCGCTTCGTGGTCCATCCGATCGATGCGCGTGCGGTCAGTCTCCCTGCAGCGGGTCGATTTCACAGAAATAAGTACTTGGATGCTCCCCGTGCGAGTTTCGTCCTCTACGACACCTAGGCGGCGATCTGATGTCACGGTGGGGGCGTGGGCCGACCCCACTTACCAGCCATGCAAGACTCCAGAATGGGGAGACCGATCATGATATTCATCCCATTAGTCCTTAGATCAAGACCGAACACCAATCACGAATTCTCCAACAACTGTTGCTTTTCGATTTTACATCCACGGCCGTAACCTGAGAGATGTCCCACTTCGTTACAGCCTCTGGATGATGCCTTGCGCTGCAGAAATCAGATGCGGGAGCCAACTCGATCGTTTTTGAGCCTCGGCTTCGCTTCCGGGTCATTGGCGACCGACGACGTGCGACATAAGTTAAAGGCGCCTTAACCGAACGTTCACTTCTCCATCTGCTGCTGGCAAGCATTCCCCCCACAGTTCCAAGCCGGGCTCTGGCCATCCAAAACAATGAAGGGAAACGCCAGGTTGCGTAGTTCCATCCGTCTCTCCATCAACGCCTCTCCCTATCACCTCCAGGTCCAGCCGTTCAACGCCCCAGACTCCGCTTCGCCACACAGTTCCGGGTTTTCCACAGGTTCCTCAAAGACATCCGCAGGCAGCCAGGGCTACAGGATTTGCTACGCGCTATGTTTGCACGACTATCTTGCGGACGACCCCGCTCATTTGTCGTTTAACCGAAATGAAATTTTGGAGATCATTGCCCAGGAGGACACTGGTTGGTGGGCCGCCATGATACCCGGTGAAGAGAAAGTGGGGTGGATTTCTAGGTTAGCCCAGCCATACATCCCAGCACTTTCTACGAGATTCTGACCCTTCAATGAAGCGCTTTTGTTGAGCCACTTCTGGACTCTGTCGCGGAAAGACTTCTCTGCGTGCCCGCTTCTTCAAGATCCTACGAGTATGAGATCATCTTCGCTCCTACTCCAGCTTCCGCGAGATCTTTAGAGGCGTATGACCTCGCTTCTCCTCACTCACAACCATCTTTCTCCAAGAGAGACAGCTGGTTACCAGCAGTCGGGAAGAAGGTACGAATTTGCCATCAGTATTGGGGTAATTGCCTACGAATATGAGCAGGATTTCCAGCCCCCGCCACCATTACTCCCGACCGTCGTCAAACCATATGATGAATCAACCGACCCAGGCCGCGAAGGTCGATTTATCAACTCTGGTTCTTCGGATTCGTCTGCTACCGTGTGGCCTTCCCCAAACTCTAGCCCGAAGGTCCCCCCATCACCGACTACCCCACTCCCTGTTCCAACAGCGAGAGCAATATTCGGCTCAGCCCACTCCCCAACACCAATCTCTCCCAGACCGTTTTCTGTCCCAATCAACGACTCTCCTGGAGATTCCTACCACCACCGCAGCCGATCCGAAACTCTCCCTACAACGCCGGGATCTAGGCACCTGCGCAGGCGGCCGATGCTATTGGACGACAGGTCACACCTCTCTCGCCTTTCGACGCTCATCGAATCGAACAACGTGACGGAGATTGAAAACTTCTCCAAGAGTCCCATCGTGACCGAGTCTTTCGATGCCTTCCACAGAGTTGCCTTGCAGTCACCCGCCCTAAGGACGGGACGGGTAAAGACGCCAACCAAGGAGACTATACCACCTCTGCCATCCGCCACTTTTCCGTTAGCCTTGGGCAAGACTGGCAAGAAAACCCGAACCGCATCCACTTGGTTTCTCAGGCCCACATACAACGATGATGACATCAACCTTGATTATGATGGTACAGTCAAAGCCGGAACTCTACCTGCTCTGGTAGAGCGCTTGACACTGGATTTCCTGAGTAAGTTTGCCCTACCATTTACTCCTTTTGACCAAGGTCTAACTGTTCTTGCCGCAGAATCCTCCCAGGAGATCAAGTTCCGGCATGTCTTCCTCACCACTTTCAGGTCATTCACGACAGCGGACATGGTTTTTGATCAGCTTGTGGGACGGTTTAAGATGGCACCACCCCTACATTTGTCCGAAGATGAGTTCGAGGAGTGGAAGGAGAAGAAGCAAAGGTTGACTCAGCAACGCGTGCTGACCCTCTTCACCATGTGGCTTGAGGATCACAACATGATCAAGGAAGATCCCCATATCGTCCACCGGTTGCAGGGGTTCCTCCAGTCAATCGCTGACCCACATCCATTGGCAATTCCGGCCGGGTTGATCATTGAGGCGATCGAACGATTGGTAGGCATAAAGATTGTCCTCACCCCTACTCATTTCTGACGCCGTTTCAGAGTTTTGTTCCTCTTGCTCCTCTCACACCCCTTACGCCTGCGCACACCCCGAAGCGACGGAAGCAGCCAAAGTTCCCCGTAACTGAACTTGCGAAGATGGACACCCAGGAGATCGCTCAACAGTTAGCTCTGATTGAGCACAGGCTATACGCCAAGATACGGGTCCAGGAGTGTTGGGAGTGGGGGCGTGCAGGGGGTCTATTGCACGACTTCATGTCAACCCATGATAAACTGGCCTCTTGGGTGAAGATGAGCATCCTGAATCTTCACCATGTGGCGAAGAGGGCGGAGGTGGTCGACTTTTGGATAACTTGTGCTGAGGTTCGTCATCATTGCCACTAGGGTGCAAATCCCGGCGTTAACAGTCAATTCATCAACAGAAATGCAGGGCGATCAACAACATCTCGTCGATGCACGCCATCATCAACGCTCTCTCAAGCCACGTCATCTCGCATCTAGACCAGACCTGGGCTCATGCGACTCAAGCCGCAGTCCTCGACAATCTTTTGACCTTTAGTAACCCGGCAAACCGATTTGTCAACTACAGGGCCGCCATTCGGGCTTGTCAGGGCTCCTGTGTGCCTTACATTGGGATGTGGCTCACCGAGATCGCACAGATCAACGGCAGGCATCCGGACGTCGTGCCTTCGAGCAACCGGGGCCTCGCGACTTCGAACTTGATTAATTTCTCGAAGAGGGTTAAATGGTTCAATATTCTGGAACAAATGCTCGGGCTCCAGAACAAACCGTATATGTTTGTGGACGTCCCGCATACCATGGGGTACATTGAGGGGAACCTGGTCAACGCGATGGGGCTGAGCCCGGAATTTCTGCAGGCGAAGAGTAGGGAGATTGTTCAACAGGAAATGGTGTAGGCGACTCGCAATTAGCGGGATCTCGTCCATCCCCTTCCACTTCAGCTTTATTCTTTCTCATTTTTGGTTACGTTGGCTCTTCGTCTTTATCGCTGAGCTTTTTGCTCGGCTGTGATTCTTTCGCTTCTGCTTCTTTCTTTACTTTTCTTATTAGTATGTAGATTAACTTATATTTGCAGCGAGATCGCAAACCAGCGCATCCCTCCAAGCACCTCTGTGGCTTGAGGTTGGTAAGGTAAATCCCAAGGATCCACCAGTCGCAATGAAGTTTGAGGATGGTGGAGAAAGTCCGTATAGTATATATTAAAGCGCGCAAGCATATCTACAACAAGTGTGAAAGTGGTACCAAAGTGGACGAGACCTGATGGACAACCAGAACGGTGGCACAAGGAGGGGAAAGAGGGAACTACATCTTGAATGTGAAATTGGTTGTGGCGTGTTAAAAATGAAGAACGAGGCGACACACATCTAGCAGTTGCAAGCGTCGGTTTGCTCGGTTGCGGCAGGTCTCCTGTTGAGGTCTACACCACCCCGCGCGCCAGGGGCGGATCCACGGTTTGCACCGGGCTTAGATTGTGGGGTAGACAATGGCAATTTCTTGGCTATCGCAACGATCAGCGTCGACAGCACATCACGTATTCGGAAAGATTCTGACCGATGGCGGTGAAGATGTCTGAAACACCTTCACCAGACTTTGCGCTGGTCTCTCCCCACATCAGTCCCTCTTCCTCGGCGTATTTCTTCGCCTCTTCCTGCGAGACCTGGCGGCGAGCTTCCAGATCTGTTTTGTTGCCGCACAACGCAATGACGATGGAGGGATCGGCTTGACGTTGGAGCTCCCTGACCCACGATTGAGCCTTCTCGAGAGAGGCGGACTGTGTGATGTCATACACGACTACGGCACAGTTGGCGTTTCGATAGTACATGGGTGCCTTAGAGCGTGGTTTTAGGAAGCTTGGCCAAGAAATTTGTGGGGAATACATACGAGTGACTGCAAGGGAGGGGCGGTCGTAAGTTGTAGTTTCGGAATAAGTTGTGACTGACCCCCTTACCTTGTATCTTTCCTGTCCAGCGGTATCCCTACGCTCATGACGATAATTAAAGTCTCGAAAGGGTTCCTAGAGGGATGGAAATACCAGATTTCAAACTTGACCGTTGTCTGGTCATCAAGTGCCACGGTCTGGGTCAGGAATGCGGCTGCGGTGCGTCGATATTTGTGGGCGATGGTCAGGTATGAAAAGTCAGGGAATGCTCACCTCCGATGGTGCTTTCCCGGTAATCGTCAAACTGATCCTTGACGAATCTGAGGACCAAACTGGAGACGGGTGAGTTTCTGGGCGCGCGGGTGTGGCGGACGGATGTGAGAAGAGTGGAAAGCACCTCGACTTGCCAACGGCGGACTCTCCTACAATTCCAGGGTTAAGAATTGGACAAAAAGTGACGAGGTGGGTGCGTACCGAGAAGGACGAGCTTGAACTGGAGTTGTTTCGACATTGTTGGAATCCGTAGTCGAGTGGTGGAAAAGCGTGAGGGTGGCAATGGCGGTGCTGGAATCGGACGGGAGCCACGTGGTTTTCTGGGAGCTCGTCGCGCGACCGCCGCAAATTTCTCCCTTTCCTTGTTCTCCGACCACGACTGTCTCTCTTTCCATCAGCTCACCGTTCCCGAAGTAAAGCCGGGTTTCGCACTTCAACGACAGCTCTCGCGTTAGCCTCAACCCCTTGAGTCCAGCGCCCCACCCGTCTACCCGTGAAAACCTGGTCATTGGTCATTTTTCCGTTGTCAGAGTATTTTTCACCTCACCACACGCGCGCGCCTCTTCAATAAGTGCTTTTTACTGAGTCTATGAATCGACATCATCCATACGGCGGAGGTTACGAGAATCCTGCCCGCAGGGGTGGTCCTCCTGGCGGCGGCCCAGACAGACCCCACAGATTCGGCGGTGACAGGGGTGGCCCGCGTGGAAGAGGCGGTTACCGCGGTAGAGGGGGTGGCCCGAGTCACCAAGCGTCGAACTACCCCTCATACAATGACCCTGGTCCCAGTCCCTATGATCAAGGCAACATGCAAGGCGACTACAATGGATATGGTGCTCCACCACCCCAAGACCCTTACTATCAGAATTACCCCCCTCCTGGTCCATATCCTCCCGTTACAGAACAGCCTGGTCCCTATCAGGATTACCCACCCTACGAAGGTACGCTTTGAAGCCACGGTTGAGGTTTTTGTCGGTTGCACCGGCTCGCTCTTTACTGTCTCGACGCAAGACAACGTTTCGCAAGGAGCCGTTTGTTCCCCTTCTCTTCCGTCAAGTCCACCGATACTCAGAGGATATCCTATGAGATTCAGCTGAGAAGGCATTTGAGCTCTCCTCTCTTTCGCCTGAGGGCGGTTTTCAATCTCAAATGACGTTGTGAACATGATTTGTCCACGATTTGTCAGGTGTTAGGTGCCAATGCTGAGAGCTCGCCACCTCATTGCCGTTCGAATTCTTTTCTGGTGGCTTCCTGTTTTTTGCACCCCCGCCCCTCCCATCCCTTTCCCATCCCTTTATCTTCACCAATCTCACTATGGTTTCTTCTCCCCCGTTCAGATCCAGCTCCTAGCTATTCCCAAGGAGGATTCGGTGATCCTCAAACCCCAAAGCGTCCAATGCGTCGAGATGATAAGGTCCACGACTCACTCATTGAAGAGAGAATTGGCCGTGAACGCCCGTGCCGAACCCTGTTCATCAGAAACATCAAGGTAAACTCATACCCAGAAACTATTCCCGTTGGGGAAACCTGAGCCACTCCACGGTCTTGGTTTCCCTTACGGGGTACACCGTTTTTGCAGTGACGCTGATCGGCGATTTCGTAACGCATACAGTACGAAACCCACAGTGATGATGTACGCCGAATGTTCGAAGAGCATGGAGACATCAAGACCTTTTTCGACCTTATCGCAAACCGAGGCATGGTTTTTGTAACATATGTGGGTCTGCAACGACGTTTCGGCGCGCGGGGGAGAACTCAACCCTGTTTTCAGAATGACATCCGAGCAGCCGAGAGGGCCCGGGAGCGCTTGCAAGGGTCAGAGATCAGCGGTCGGCCAGTAAGGTTTTAGCTGGTCGAGCGCCTTTCATCGTGTGTTGAGCTCTTCCTAGATTGACGTACATTACTCTCTCCCTCGAGACGACCATAAAGGACCGGATCGTGACCGAAATCAGGTGGAGTGACCCGCCCACACACCCCTTGCATCTCACCGACCAGACCTTACAGGGCACTTTGATAGTAACTCTGAGAAATTCCGCTTCCGGTCAGCCCATCGATGACAACGAAGTACGTCGCAAATTCCAACAGTTTGGTGATGTCAAGTCTATCACCCCCGGTGAGAGGAGTGATGAACGTCTTGTTGAATTCTATGATATGCGGGTAAGGCATTATCCCCTTTCTTGCTTTGGAATTATGACGCTGAGTTTTTGGCAGGCTGCCGAAGAGGCGTATGATAGGTTGAGGCACCAAGGTCTACAAGATGGCGTCATGGAAATCGCACTTGCTTGGGACACAGAGGAGCAGCCACGGGATCAGAGGTGAGCCCAAACGCGGTGGCGTGTACGTCCAACTCACTCGCGCCTTTAAAAGGGGTATGAGAGAGGATCGAAATGTCCATCGCCCAGAATGGGAGGACAGAGGTGGACGAAGGGGGCGCGGACGAGGACGAGGCAGAGGTGGTCGCGGTTTCGGCGGTGCTCCCCCCCACGACGAATGGGACAGGAGACCGGATGCTGACGAATACGGGCGAGAAAGACGTGGCGGCGGCTACGACGGAGACCATAACAGAGGAGGGCCACCTACTCGCGGCAATCGTTTCGAGGGGAGAGGAAGGGGACGCGGGGGTCACGGGCAAAACCATGATTACGGACATGGACGACCCCCTCCTGATTATGGTCCCAACCCACTCCCCTCGCCTCTGTCGCCGCACACCACGTACACAGGACCACCTCAGTCTGTTACACCATCGTACTCGCAGCCTGCTCCACCCCCTCCTGCACCGCCTGTGCTTATTCCTCCTGTGAGTGACCCAACCCATGGTTTGACTCATTTGATTCTGATTGAGCGATGATATAGGCGGTTGACGATCGGCTTGAGCAAGCTCGTAAAGTACAGCAGCTCCTTGCAGCTCTCAAACCTGGGAGCACTGGTGGAACCCCGCAGCCACCGACGGCCACGACGCCCCAACCACCACCTTCGGGACCCCAGTATTATCAGCAGCCTTCTGGTCCTTATCCTGGAATCCCTTCCCAGTACCCACCACAATCGCAACAGCAATCCGTTCAAGGCGGACTGCCGTCGGGTTACCCCGGGCTTCCTCCCAACCTGTTGGCAGCACTTCAAACACCTTCTTCAATTCCTGGACAGGGTGGATATCCACCAATGCCTGGGCCTCCACCAATGTCTGGAGGGTATGGAGTGCCACCACCCTCCGGTCCCGCTCCGACCTATGGACAACCACCATATCAGGTAAGTTAAAACCTGCTACGTCGACAACGAGCTTCCGCTCATCGTTGCCAAGCAGAACCGGTCGTGATTGCTGCAAGCTTTTTGAACTTTCCAAACATATCCGTGAGTATGCTTAATCCAAGCGGTCCGCGTTGCTATTACGGACGTAGACCCACGCTGGCTTCTTTGGTAAACTATCGTAGTCTAGGTTATCGTGTTCGATACTTGATTTCCCCCGCTCTTGCTCGGTAAATTGCTCCGCACAGACTACAATACGTAGAGCATTGCCGGATCACGCAGATCGTCGCGAACGGAGAAGCACAAGGTCATAGAAGATCCGGGATTGCATTCTTCGGGTTCTCCCGAGGCGCATTAGATGTTATTGCTGTCTTCGCTGCACAACCTTCTCCAGCAAGTCCTGTCTCTGCCGGAGTTGCACACCGCCGTGTTATTTACTCCCGAGGGACAGTTGGTGTCTTACGCATCCGACTCGTCGAAACCGAAGGATGAGATCCGAGTGTTTGTAGGGGTCAGTGGCGAAGTATGGCAGGAGACGAAGCAGCATGGGATAGGGATGGTCGACAGCGAGGTTTGTGCACACCCTGTACTCACTTTCGCGGGTCAGAGCTAATGACTACCGCAATCCCAGATTGGTCGCATAATTGTTCTCCCTGTTCTTCCGCTAAAAGACAACGGCGGTGCCAACAAGGAGCCCGTGTCGGATGGAGGGGACCCAGTCATGTTGGTAGCGCTCAACGCGAAGGAATCGGTCGACTGGGATAGGTTGAGGATCTCTGTGCGTTGTTTCTCTCTCTCGTGCCCGAGGTGGCTCGTACTGACACCGAGTTGCTTAGGCCAAGGAACTCGTTTATCATCTTGAAAAGCCCGTAAACCGGTTGAAAGGAAGGCTGACCACAAGGGTCGCTCAGCTTCCACCTATGAATCCCAACGCACGACCACCGGTGGCTCCCCGTGCACCGAAGCCACGTTAATTTTTTTATCCTAGCTTGTATTCATACACTATCTGGACCCGTTTTTGAGCGTAATGCTTTTTTTTGTTGGGATGACGCCAGCTGTGGGTCTAACCGGTAATACAACGGAATTTCATTGACGCCAGGCGCACCTTACTCACCAGCACTCTCTGAGTCTGATACCATCCGGTCTCGGCCCCTCTTGCCCTCGACGCTCGGGGACCGACTACCGTTCCAATGCGACACTGGCCATCTTCCGTACCGCGGTCACGTATCCGCGTTTCGCTCATTTCACTCCCTCGGAAAGTTTGCCAGCGTCACTACACTCCGGCAACTGCTGCGCAGGCGAACGTAGTCTCTCGGTCTCCCCCTCTTCAAAATGCTCCAACGACACCCCGGAAACCCACATCCGTTCCTTCCCACGCAGACCCGTTCATAATGCTCGCACCGCAAATCGCACAACTGCGAGAGTCATTGATGAACCTGTTGGGTTCATCGCATCCGGGTTTAACGGAGATTGCGAAGTACTACTTCCTGCATCCGTCGAAACAGCTCAGGCCGTTGCTCGTGTTGCTTTGGTCGCAAGCGACAAATGGGCTCGGACACGACTGGCGACTCAAATCTTGGGCTGCGGAGTGCGAAGGGGTTGGGGGCAGAGCGGATGAGCTCGATCGTTCTCTGACGCGTCCCGACGTGTTAAACGACTGGAACCCCAACATGCCAGATCATACCGCTTCGTTTGAGTCCGTTTTCACCCTAAGATCATCTCGACCTACCTCGATCCTCCCGATCCCATCTCCCGAACTCCTCTCACCCGTCGAACCCCGCCAAGTCGCTTCATCACTCTCAATCCTACCAACCCAGATGCGTCTCGCTCAGATAGTCGAGATGATCCACGTCGCGTCCCTTCTGCACGATGACGTCATCGACGAATCACCTCTCCGAAGAGGCGCCCCATCCGCTCCTGCCGCGTTCGGGAACAAGTTCTCGATCTTGGGTGGGGATTTCTTGTTGGGAAGAGCCAGCGCCGCGTTGTCTCGGTTGGATTCTATGGAGGTCGTCGAGCTCATTTCGAGCGTGATCGCGAATTTGGTCGAGGGTGAGATTTTGCAGATGAAGGCTGTTCATGGGAGGGACGAATCTGAGCAGGTTCGACCCGCCCTTGGAAAGGAGAACTGGAACATCTATCTGCGGAAGACTTATTTGAAGACGGCCAGTCTCATGGCGAAGGGTGCCAGGGCCGCCGTCGTTCTGGGTGGCTGCAGGGAGGGCGAGATTTGGAAGGAAGTCGCGTATGCATATGGCCGTAATCTTGGGATTGCCTTCCAGGTAAACCCCTCAAAGCATCTTGTTCGAACTTTGACTGAAACCCTCCCGCGTGTTCGTTCAGCTCGTGGACGACATTCTGGATTACGAATCCGCACAAGGCACAATGGGCAAGCCCGGTGGTGCAGATTTACAACTCGGCCTCGCGACCGGTCCGGCTCTGTTCGCCTGGGAGGAACATCCAGAGCTCGGCCCTCTCATCGAGCGCAAGTTCAAAGAACCTGGAGATGTGGAACTGGTTCGTCTGATTTTTGCAACCGCTTCGGTGGTATGTAATCGTCATGTTGTGAATTGACATCATCTTAATCGTCTAGGCTCGGGATTACGTTCGACGTTCCTCTGGTGTGGAACGAACGCGAGAGCTCGCACAATCCCACGCCGACAAGGCCAAAGAGCTCTTGTCGCACCTGCCAGACAGTGACGCCAAAAACGCGTTATATGCGCTCAGCGATCGTGTTGTGAAACGGACCCGGTAAAGTGCATTACCATTAGATAGACCTGCTCTAGACAATCCACCACATTATCATCTTACAAACACGCCCGCTCAGCGCTCAGCACTCAGTACTTATTCCTTACTTACTCACGAGGTATTGACATAATAATAGCCTCCCCTTCCTGCTCTGAGGGTACCGTTCAGCGTTCGCAGCTTCTCGTCATCCGGGATCATACTCGCAGGCTTTTTGGGCTCATGTGTTTATTATATAGGCAGAGTATGAACCAAACCCCAAACGCATCGTACTATAACTATCAATATCAGTAAAAAGAATTTACTTTCGCTTCTTCAAAGGAGTGTCAGTCTCCTTACTCCCACCGGCCTTTTGGACAGGAGCGGCCTCGGGTTTTGTTTTGTCGTCGGGTGTGGGAGCATCGGTCTTCTTGGATGGCTAGTGAAAGGGGGATGATAAGCATTGGCACTTGATGATGATGGCGGACGAAATTTAAACTCACAGCAGCGGGTTTTGGTGAGGATCCACCGAAGACGAGGCTGAAGAGAGCACCGATGAAGAATAGAGCAACGAATCCGAGACCAGCAGCGACCTCTGGCTTAGCCTTGGCAGCGAAGACGGGATCAACCTTGGCGAGTTCGACAAACTCGAACACCTTCTCGCGGATGAAACCGACGGGGTCTTCCTTGAAGACGGTCTGGATAACTCCGGCTTCCTCAGCCTCGGCCTTGTCCTCAGCATTCTGAGCCTCCACCTCGATCTTCTTCTTGACCTCGTATGTCTGCTCAGCAAGTTTCTTGGCATCCCCGGGTGAGTGGCCGATGTACAAGTTGTCGAACAAGATATCCTCAGTCATGGTCCAGAGCTCAATACCAACACCACCCTGTATGGAATCATTGAGTGAGAGAAGGGGATGGCGACGAGCGAAACATCTTACAATCTTCTCGAGGCTCTTGACGGGGTTGTTATCCTCGAAGTAACCGGGGTTGGGGATCTTTCGTGGGGCCCACTCCCCCTTGTATTCGGGGTTGTCGATCATCGGAGCGTACCACTTGCCCTTGTAGGCAGGATTGACTTTCAATGGTTGCTTCCACTCACCACACCCAGGAGCATCAACACACTTGGGGTTGGAGACAGTTGGGGCAATCCAGTCACCATCCTCCTCATCGTCCCACTCCTCAGGTTTCTCGGAATCGGGGTCAGGGATAGTCAGAGGTTCGTCATCAAGCCAACCCTCAGGCTTGATGGCATAATCGTCGACAATCTCATAAGGAGCTTCTTCGTCCCAATCGTCAGGCTATGTGAGAAGTTAGACCACAAAGAGTTGGCACGTTGTGGTTGGCAAGTACCTTGGTGGCGGCGGGGTCGGCGATCCGCTGGATGTCAACCCAGTCGACAGGCTTCTTATCTTCAGGGTCGTCGATCTCCTTGGGTGGGTTGACAGGTGGCTGGAAGTCGGTGAGCAGGCTACCAGTTTGAGGCTTGCCGTTGTCAATGGTGACGGAGTATGTGTTGTCTGGACTAAACATAGGCGTCAGTACATTGATCAAAAAGATGTGTATGAAAGACCCGTACTTGATCACCAGAGTGTACAACTTGGTGGCCTTCTCAATGGTGGGCGGGAGGCCCGCAGTGAGGTGCTTCTCCTCGTATTCACCAGTGATGGGGTTCTTGTGACGGAAGATGAAGTGAACCTGCGTGGAGGGGTTAGCATATGGAGTGACACGTGTAAAAGCTCGCTTGAAGCTCACCTTGGTTCCAGGGCAAGTGAGATCAGGGCCGAACATGATGACCCAGGGGGTATTATCGGAGAACTCCCTGGGGCTCGACTGGAAGCCATCCTCAAGGAGCTTGAGGTAGCCACCACCACAGTTCCCACCCTTCTGGTATTTGACTTCGTACTGAACAACTAAGGGCTTGCTCTTGAAGTCCAGAGGAGCTTTAAGTGGGGCAGAGATGGCGTGATGGGCGGCCTTGCTCTTAGCAACCAGACCCGTGTCGCCCTCGATGATTGGGGTGGTGGGCTCCTCGACCTTCCATTGACCGACATAGCTAAATGTCTCAGTACCAACAGGGGTCTTCTTGGTGGCCTCTGAGGGTGTCCAGCGCGAGAGCCAGTCACTGGTGAATTGCTCAAGGAACGGGGCTTTGATAGAGGTGGACTGTTAGGAACGCATGTTAGCGATAACGAGCTGCGAACAACGTCATAATGGGGGCGTCATTACCTCGAAGATTGGCTTCTGCTCGTCGGCGGCGACGACGAGGGCGAGGGCGAGAAGACCAGCAGAGAGCGCTACGCTTCGCATTGTTGACGAAGGACCAAGGAAGAGGATGAGTGGAATGGGGAGGGGATTGAAGGAAATAAACTCGAAACTCTCGAGTCCGCTGGCAGACGAATTTATGCCAACGCCGCCCTGTTTGTCTTTGTTTGTCCGCCACGTAGCCTTACTTCCCAATCTCACACGCGAGGCGCCAGAGACGTGGTCAAGCCGATTCCTCAGTCACTCAGGGACATGCGTTCGCGTACATAGAGTGGGTAAACTAAAGGATTATTCCGGAGTTTCAAGCAGACCCTACCGCCTACGATCGAGGCAGTATTCGATCCCTCCTATGGCCCTAATCTTATCTCCCTGAGTCGCAAGTCAGGCCAAACACCCCGGCCCCCAAGAAACATGGGCGTCAGACCCAGGTTACCGGTGGTCTTGACCGAGAAACAAATTGGATGCTCAGAACCATTGTTCGTCTGGTACCGCGAGCCGGGGAAGCCGAGAGCTCGTCGTTCAACCACTGCGATGTAGACCTGGACCACTGGCGACCTGCGAGGGAGCTACACACACAATATCAAAGAAACCCTCACAGCCGGTGATTGAATATTATGACACACTGGAAGCAGATGCCGCGCGTGTAGTTGCGGTATCCAGACAAATTTGCACGCGGCCGTTCAAATTGGAGCAGCGGAAGTCCATTGCGAAGAAGGAATACGAAATCGAGCGCAGACCGGCCTGACAACCCGCAGAGAGAGCGAGTCCACAAAGACGGAAACGGCGATTCCCCACGAGGCGATCACACGCACGATCGAGCACACCAAACACCTCGGCGGAGAGAGAGAGAGTTGCAGCAAAAAAGAAAGAGCTGCAGTGCATCGGAGAAGTAAACCACCAGCGGGAACCCCAGGGTGGGTGGATGTCATCTGGGAAGCGGATTGAGAAAATGATCGGACTACGATCCACCCGCCCCCTCCGCCGACCATGTCCACGTTATCTGACGACACACTGAGAAAGGTTCGTTCTCACCTGGAATCCTTTTTCCAATCCCCAAAACGACCCAAATCCAAAGATCCTGGTCCAAATCCAACAAACCGCGATCCAATCTCAACGGTCCTTGAACGTCTCCCGACAACAAACCGCCACCAAGGAACGCGAGAGGCGGATCCTCCAGTTGACCATCGATGAAATCAATTCGATCGACAAGGATGTGAACATGTACAAAGGAGTTGGCAAGATGTGGGTGTCCCGAGGATGTTCAAGTGCCCCTTGTGCTTATGCTGATTTGCCCTGCTGCAGGTTCGTGATGGTCCCGCGGGCGACAATGGAGGCCGATCTGAAGCGCCAGCAAAAGGAGCTGACCGACGACATCAACAATCTTAACAAGAAGGCGAGTACTCCTCGGCAATGCCTGAACCTGACATCTCGTTAACCGCTCACCGTAGAATAAATTCCTGGAGAAACAATTCAACGATGCCCAAGCACAGTTGCGTGATATCGTAAGCTTACCTCACAGCACCTCCCAGAATCGACCGTTTGATGTTCTCCGTAGTTCCACCACAGCCCTAGGGACTGATGCAGATGCTCGCGGTACGGGAGGGGAAGTGTGTGTGTATTTATCAGTGTACCTTCGTTCGATCACATCCGGAAAGAGAATCGCCCAAGAATGGAGGGATCTCATGTTACAGTCAATCTCGTACCATGTGTTCGCGTCCGTCTAAGGTTATCGATTCCGCAGACCCAACCTCGATCTAATCCCGCAGCTCAGTACTTAAATCGCGACCACCACCATCTCCCAGGCCTTATCTTTCTGCCTGATGTCCTCTCAACCCTTAAAGAACCTGGGTCTACCCCCAGTCCCACCAGAACTCAAATCCATACTGGGATTTCTACAAAGAGCAGACGAGCTCAAATCGCAGGAGCCAATTGTTGCGTACTGGGGTGCGAGTTCACAGACCCCTGTGTCGAGCAAAGGATTGATCCGAGCCTCTCCCTTTAGCCTTGTATCATGCGGCCCAGGTCGGGATTGCTGCCAGAGTGAAGGACCCCACCGCAAGGGGTTATCTCTCCCCATTACTCACCCTCCTCGAGAAGATGAAGAAGGAGATTGGTCCCAGCGATGCCATCGACAATGATGTTGTCGCTGCGGCGTACGTCGAGAACTTCGCCTTGAGGGTCTTCGGAGCGACGGATTCAGAGGACCGGGCCGGAAAGGCTACTCGCGGAACAGCCAAAAAGTTCCTCGTGGCCGCAAATCTGCTAGAGCTTTTGCAAGTCTTCGATAAAGCCAATGTCTCCGATTCCGTCTGTCATCCCTTGCATATCCGTCCTATGACGTCACAAGGCTGACAGATCCTCACCTAGATTGATGACAAAATCCGATATGCAAAGTGGAAAGCAGCGGACATTGCGAAGGCGTTCCGCGAGGGACGGAAACCGACTGCTGGGCCTGCCGATCAAGCAGAACAAGAAAGTCCTGTGCCCGACATCACAATCGAGGCCGCATCTCCTGGGCAATCCATCCCCACAGATCCTACCAGAGTCTGGCCTGGGTCACCCCCCAGGTTTGATTCCGATCGGCAGAGTTCTGGAAACTGGAGCACAGTCTCTACGCCGGGTATAGCTGGCCATCGCACCTTTGATTTGTCTACCGGTCCCCCACCCAGCGACCATGACCCACGTAAGGCGACGGTGAGTGGCGAACTGGAAGGGCTTCCGGAACAACCTGCTACCCCCGAGAAACCTTCATTCGGAGACCCCAATACCAGGCTTCCCGCACAACTACCTTCCCATCCCCCCGAGCCCGGATCGATTCTGCCTTCGGAAGTTGTGCCTGCTCACATTGAGACCCACACAGTGGCACCCATAGATTCCGCAGTCAACACACCCCTGCAACCGCCTATTCAGTCACGCCAACAAATTTCCACCCCCATCCCAATACAGCAGCCACCGCCTCAGGCCATCAGGAACATCACGCCGCCGCCGCCACCGGCACCCGTCCCTCCTCCTCAATTGACCCCTAAACAAATCGCACAAGCGCAGAAACACTGCCGTTATGCGATCTCGGCGCTCGACTACGAGGACTTCGAGAGGGCGAGGCAGGACTTGTTGGACGCTTTAAAGATAATTGGGGGTCAGGTTCCACGTTGTGAGAGTCCATCCCACCCTTTAAGATTTTCTTCTCTCATCTTTTGATTGGCGCAGAGTCGGGGTTGTTGCGCGGTCTGTGGCTTGACCCGACATCATCATCTCCTCATTGTGTTGATGCCGTATTCGATATCAACTTCTTAATGAACGCTTGGGGAGAAGCCGTTTGTATATTCGTTGTTTCCGACACACCACTATGGACGTATGAATACCGGGGGGGGGGGCACTGCTCGGGTGCCTCCATCAATATCTGATCGGTCCTTTGAGGAAACAAGAAAAAAGAGGAACGATGGATGGCGGTGGAATCGCGTGGGGGATGTTCTGGTCAGCGACTCGTGACCCTGCCATCCCCACCCCTCCGACAGATAGGCAAACCAGAAACACATCCCCATCACAATGACCATCAGTAAGACGTTCCGCCCGACCGCTTGAGCTGGCAAACCCTGTTCGGTTTTGGTACTTGGCGCCTGCGGGTCAAGGCCGAAACATGCCAAGGTTTGCCGAATGAATGGTCACATACGGTTCGACCGCGTGTTCCGCTCGGAAATGAGCTCAAGGCCCGAGAAATGCCAACTCGAATTGCGGCCTTGGCCGTCGTCTGGTATCCTTCTCCATCCGACGTCGGCACTACCACCCCTGGAGATGCTTTGAATACCTGTCAAAGTGGTAAAGTGGAGAATGGACCAAAAACGAGGTCTTCCGCCCGCCTTACATTACCTCTGGCCGAACCAGATATCAGAGGTCAGCCGCCGCACGAGTTTCGCTCGCGCCAAGCAGACGGATCTCGTCCTTCTCTTTTTATTTTTAAAAAAAAAAGCACGGCTAGTTTGCATGCAGCGCGCGGTTCGTGCGTATCTGTGGGACCTCGCAGCCAGATGCGATTACCTCATGATCCTGACACAGTCAAGGGTTTCCGTCGTCTACGCGCGATTTTTGTTCTTCCAGCAGAGATAAGGTGGCTGGCACCATTGACCCCGTACCCGATGGCTCCAGCGTGGGCCGACGGCGCCGCAGAACTCGTTGGCGTGGTGACCCGCCAAAGCGGAATGGGGAATCCCAGTTGGTTGTTTTTGTTTCATGTGGTATTGCGCACACGCGGTCGCGGGTTCGTGGGGTGTGGTTGGGGAGGCGGGGCTGTTATGGGGGCGAACGCACCGGCCTTCGTGGGCAGAAACAAATAAGCGATTCCACGCGCACTCGAGGGGGAAAACACTCACCTCACAACAAACGGTGAGATATCAGAGTGGGGTCAAAAGATCCAATATACCCAATCATCTCTCACCCCCACAGGAAAAGGCGCCGCACAGTTCTCCAAAGTCGAGACAACGCGGGTGGGGGGGAGCGGCGCGTATACGTGGCAAAGATTCGAAAAACGAAAACCCCACACTGGGATAGAAAGAAAGCGGACCTGTCAGCATCGGGAAAGAAAAGAAGCGAACATCGGAGGAAATAGCCTTTGTTCCCTGCTGGGTTCTGCCCCCCGATTTCCAACGTTCCGAGGGGGGGATCTCGACAAGATCTGGTCTCTTCTTTCCCCTTCCTTCGTATGTACGCGAAGTGAAAGCATTGAACCGGGCCATTGGCTGATCGAACACTATACCTGGTTTAGCATAGATCGGGCCGTGCGCGCCGTGAGTCATGTCAGACCCGAGGATTTCCGCGGTTATGCTCTGAGGGCCTACACGAGAGGTTGACGAAGACCGGGCCGTTCGTCTTTCGTTTGCAAATCGTCACAAGTAAGCATCACTCGGGAAGGCTTCGATTGGGAGTCGGATGTTGTGGGGTCAAAAGGTCAGAGGACGTGCTCTTACGTCCTGGCGCGGATTTCTTTTGATCGGACCGTGGGTGTAACGGGAGCTTGGCGAGCCCTCGAATTCTGTCCCGTGTGCAAGGGGCAAATAAGTAAAAAGATCGCTCATCTGAAACAATGATGGTTGGCGGACGACAACAAACGCCGACACTGGTATTAGTAGTACAAGGAGAGGGGAAAGAAAAAGCGCGATAAGTTAAAGGGCAGTTCACAGCAACGACGTGTCGTGCGGGGAGAGGAACTATAGTAATCGATAACAAGTTGTAGGAGGAGGAGTGGTGCAGACGTGCGTAAAAACAGAGAGATGGAGAGTAGATGTGGAATATTCGAGTGTAGAGTAGTGTCCGTGTAGGCTGGTTGGGTGCAGCGCTTCGTGTGAACGCAGTCCGATGTTACACCTAGGTAGCGGGCTAATGATACATACTATTATAGTCAACCTGTGGGGGCGTCACGATAGTGGGTTGGTTGTGCAGATAAGTGTGCCGACGAATGAGCGGAGGGTTGAGATGCCGACATTGCTTCGTCAGGCGGCGGCATGTGCAGACCGTTGGGTACGGTTTGTACCCGGAGGCCCATGGCATGATGGGGTCGTTTACGAGGGGGTATCCCCGATACATCCTGGTGAGACAGCGGTCATTCAGTAAATATGAGCTTCCAAGGATGCGCTGTACTTATATACCTCAGGGTCTAAAATCAATTAGAAACGAGGGTCCGTCAGTGACTTGAATCCTGATTGATGAACGGGCGCGCTAACTACCTTCAATATTTCCATAGGTCCAGTCACGTTTCCGAGCCCGGTTTACGGGTAGCTGAGGCATGAATTCAGGGGCCAACGACATAGGTCCCTAAAACGGCCACGTCACGATCGCGTTGGAGTATGCGGATTATGACCATCTACCTGTCTCATAGCCGAGGGGTCACCCGAGCCCATGCTGTGACCGTTTAGGGTCATCCTAGCATCTGGCTGCCAGGGTTGCCTGTCGTTATTCGTGGTAGAAAATTGCTGTACGGCCATTTGGGGGTTTTGGAAGCTGGGTCCGGGACGGTCTTGACGATCGTTATCCCAGCCGGACAATGGGGAAGTCAACGGCGGACGATGGGGAGTAGCAAATGATGGGCTCGCGAGTGTTTGGTGAGTAGATAGTGTTGGGGTGAAGTGAGTGGGGACGCGTGGGTCAGGATGTACCGGAGACCCATTTACGGGTGGAGGAGGGGGGTCTTGCCAATCTCAACCTCGGGTGACTAGAGTGAAGTGGAGGGGCACTTACAAGACAGCATGTTTTGATGATTTGTACTCATATATTCCATGAACGAAGAAACTGCCGGGACTCAGTAGCGTTCCAAATGGGGGCAACAATGGACTCACTTAGTTCACCTCTTCGATCCTCAGCAGCCACCAGGGCTGCCTGAGCCTTGCGCTCGGCCTCCAACGCATGATTAAATTTTTGTAGGGCAACATGGGTCTCCTTTCGGGCCAGGAAAAGGACACGACGAAGGCTATCTATTTCTTGCCCTGCATCATGTAACACACACTTAGCGAACGGGAAGCGAGAGGGGAGGGGAGGGGGGGAAGATGGGAACCGTACTGCTCATTGCGGCGTCCTTATCCCATGTGGCTATGCGCGAACGGGTTCCTGATTGGGAGGTCATAGTGGAGGATGAGCCGTTATGGTCTTCATCTGCGAACACAGATCGATGTGGGCGCTCTGTTCCGGAGGTCGGGAGAGGGTAAGGACTGACCTAATAAGCGGGAGGGGTCGTCAACAAATGATGTTGATGCGTGAGAGTCCTCAGGGGTCTCAGAACGATGGATGCCAACGGAAAGCTGCGGTTGCTGCTCGTTTCCGGGGGACAATCCTCGCAGCCGGGGGTTGTGCGGGATGTTACTGGTTTGTCGTTCGATGAACTTGCGGAGAAAAGGGAACTCTTGGTCGTCGGACATGGCATACGGAGGGCCGCGAATCTCGCCCTTTGCGATGAGCATTTCCAAATGAGCCATGACCTTGTCTTTGAGTTGCTGGTGTGATGGAACATGACCGAGTCAGATCAAGACATATGAACGAAAGAGGGTAGTTGGGGGGGAGGGACAGGGAGGCGGGTTTTGAAAGGAATGGATCGGGGACGGACCTGAAGCCATTCGTTTAGCTCGATATGATCCTGGTCTGCCTGAGCGTCATAATCCTGTCGTCTTCTAGCCTTCCTCCAAAAACCTTTTGTGAGCTTGAGGGCACTGGTGACCGCGTCGTCAAGAATGCGATAGTGTTCGCTAGCCTGACGGGTGAGAGTGACGGCGAGCACACCGGGTTGGACGCGGAGTTGGAGGACACAACGGCCGTCCGGGCCCGGGGGAGAGAGGGAACCTTTTGAGCCTTGATTTCCCCTGGTCGCGCCTCTGGAGACACTGCCAAGTTCTGGCCAGGGGTGGTCGTCTGCAAGCATTGAGAGATGATCGAGGCAGACCGGGAGTGGAAGGGGAAAGGGTGGAGACGGAAGCAAGAAGGAAAGAGGAAAGAGATGAGAGGGATATTCATGTAATTGGCGGATGGCTCGTCTCTCTCACTCACTCTACAGAGGATGGGAATTTTCAATCGCACAGAAGGTCCATTTCGGCGGGTTTTCAATTTGTCATCTTGTCCACTTGTTCACTTCTCGTCCTGTCCATCAAAATTTCCCATATCAGGCAACTCGGCGCCACAACCCGCTTATCCCCTCCTCCTTCCCACGCTCAGCTGAATCTCCCCTTCTCTCCCCCCCAGAAAATAGGCACACACACACACGTGATGTCAACTACCTTTCTCACCAAGATTGCCGACCCGCACCGGCACCGGTCGCTGCAGGAACGACTGTTGTTGCTGCTGCTGCTGCTCCCTGGGCGGTGGAATCATGATAAGCGGCGGTTCCAACGCCTGCGTGCCCGATCCCCCGGTCAATAACTCTTTCGCCTTTCCGTTTGATCGCGAACCGTAGAAGTCTACCACCGGTGTCCGTAAGGCGTGAAATGCCGTGACGACCCGCGACAGCTCATCGAGCTACCGGCAACTTAATGAGCACACACACACACGAATAGAGTTTCAATAGATAAAATGCCGCAAGCACCTTTGCCATGATATTCTCCGTCGCTTCCTTCCGCCCGTGGAACTTGTTCGCCAGCTTCGCAAACTCCTGCTCCCTCGCGTCCTTCTCATTCACCTCATCGTCCTCCCCCTCAACCGCATCCTCCCATTTCTCTCCCTCAGAAGCCACCGTGGAATGCACCCGTTCGACTGAAAGTTGGTCTGCCTGATGCCCGAGTCCGATATTCTCCATCGCGACGTGTATATTCGCGATTTGAGTCTGAATGTCTCTAACGTCCGCCATATGCGACCACAGATCCTCCTTTCTCGCTTCAGGGTTCGTACGGTCGTTGTGGGCGTGGTCTCCATCATCTTGGATCGATTGCCCAATCAGAGAGCCCGCGAATGGATCGTAGAGTGGGGTTCGGATAGGCGACTGAGCCCGATGGTGACTCGTCTCCGCTTCGTCACTTCGTGAAGCGACTTCAGGTACCTCGGGGATCGTTCCAGGCCGGTGTGGGAACAATTCTGCGAGAACCGCGTCATGAGGGGTGGACACCGCTGTCGTCACCCCTCGCTCGAGGGACGGTCTGAGCGGTGGAGGGGGTTGAATCTCCTGCTCCGATGCCCGCTGTCTGTGACCATCTGGAGGAGACTCCGGACGCTCGTCGTCCTCTCGCGCCCGCTCCTTGCCAGCGACAGACTTTTCTTGCGCTTGTTTGAACAAACCGCCAAACATAACGGAAGGAGAGAGGGATCAAGGTGATCGCCGTTACCTTATCGGGCCGTTCTCTCTCAAGGCCACAAAGTCTGACCGCGTTCAAGGGATTCGGCAGATTCCACACAGATCTAATCTACAACACAAGATGTGGACGCATGCTACAATCTTCCCTTTCGTCTTCCATAGCATTCCGACAACTGTCCATTGAACGCCGATCCCTCACTCCTCTTCCGTTGACTCCATTACCCCATCTTCCAACGCCAGCGCTCCGAACCTTCCGCCGATACTTACTCCCTCTTCGTCGTCTTCTTCTTCTTCCTCCTCCTCCCCCTCCTCATCTCTCTCGCTACCTCCTTCGTCCGATTCTGAAGCACGATCTTGTTCCACCTCCTCTTCTTCACCGTCACTCTCCAGATTCACCCCCGCGGCATCATCATCACTCGAGATCCAAATTCCATCCTCCACTTCACTAAGCATCAACGGATTTGTTCCTGGAGGCCAAAACGCCCACCGTATTCTACCCTCTCCCAACGCGCGGAGGACTGTTTTAAAATGTCACCCGTCAACGTTCAACTACCGTCTGACACCCGTGTGATCGAACGGTACACGCACTAGCATTCCCCGCACGATTGACGTCGGGGCGTGCGGCCTTGGCCGTTACCCAACTCTTCGCGTCTGCATATGCAATCAGCACGTCCATTGCCGTCCAAGCCAGCTCCAGCCTCTTAGATTGGTCTTGGGTCCTGGGCTTTCGCCATGTTCTCTTATCCTCAACCCCCGGGGTCGAAAGTGTGGGATGCACGAGATTAAACACCCGTTCCAATGGCAGAAGCTGCGATGCATGATAGATGCACGCTGAGATCGCCGAGACTTTCGAGATGGGAAGGATTCCACTCAAAACCTGTAACAGAAACCGCGCGAGGTTGAGAACGTTCGTCTCATCTTCGCCGCATATCACAATGAATACGAGCCTGTGTCTCCATCGGCACAAAATTCGGCATGACTAAACCGGGACAGTCCACGAGTCGTACATCGGGCGTCCAAAAAAGTGTTTGAAAGTGTTTAGTCTGAAACAACGATCGTCAAGACTGCCACGAGTTTTCAAAACACCGAGATGCATTGCGGTACCTTTCCAGGTGTTCTTGACGCCCGGACCTTGATCGTACCAAAGAGCGCATTTAACAGGGAAGACTTTCCAACGTTGGGTTGACCTAGGACCCAACAGGGAAGCACAGTGTTAGCGTCCTCCATAATGAATGAAACGATCGCATATTTTTCAATCACCTATCAGACCAATTGTCAAAAAGTCGGGTTCCACAACCTCGGCAGAGTCTTGCGTTTCGTCGGGTCGTTCCCCATCCTCAGTGGTCGGGTCGAACGCGCTCGGTCGCGGTACGATGGCTCCGCCGACAGCTTGCCCAACTTTATCTCCGCGAGCGCTGAGAACCCCATCCCAATCCACTTCCCCCCTAACTGACGGTTTCCAGTGTTTCATCTTGACCTCGTCCCCTCGGATCTTCTCTGGGGGTTGGAGAAGCTCTTGATGGACCTCACGAAGAGCCTGTACGAGTCGCTCGCGGAATGTGTGAGGTAAGTGGGGTTCGAATCGTCGGTTACGTTTGCTTGTGCCCTCGTTATTTGGTCCCAATTCCTTGGGAATGTAGGATTCGACCTGGACGACGCGAACATGTGGGTACCGCTTCTTGAGGTAATCGGACCATGCGTTTGCCCGATCTGTACCTGATATGTCAACCTTGGTGAGAACCAAGATGATCTTGCGGTTCGGGAGTCCGGCAAGATAGGATGCCAGGGATGGAGGGTAGTGAAGGAGAGGACAACGGGAGTCCAATAGAATCAAAAGGATCTGAGAAATCTCAGATACTCTCCACCTGAGGGATTTCTGTCGTCAGAAGTTTCGTGGACCGACGTCGGGGGATCTGAGGCGGGCTCACAGTTGTCTCCAGACCTCGAGGTTACGTTCAAAATGTGTAGGTGCGCGCGGCATTACGCATTCACCCTGATCACTCGCTCCAACATCGGAAGGGGATGGTCCACGGTCCACCCATTCTTTGAACACTTGATCCGTCTGGTCAAGCCATTTATTGAACAGCCCCTCTTCGTTCTTCTCGACCTCGGTCTTACTCATGTCGTACCTCCACTTCGGTCTTTTCGGACAGGATAGCTCTCGTGCGTCCTCCTCACTTGACTGATCCAGATCATCGGGACTAAATATTGCAACGGAGGGAGGGAGTGGGCGAGGTAGTGGCTGTCTAGCTGCGATGAGTCTAGATTTTTCAAGGTACGCAGGAGAGAGTTTGATGAAAGCCGACTGCAGCTTCCGAGAAGATGCGACAGCCTGTGCGTCCACGGTCCCGGCAGCAGCTGATCTTGACGCTAAGTGGCGTCTCTTCTGTTTGGGATTGCGTCTGGCTGGTGGTGGGGGAGAAACATCGCCTCGCTTTATCGCGCGCTTTTCCTGGAGTTGGACCTTGCGCTGTTTGTTTGAGAAAGGCTTCTTGCGCGGCATGGGAGAGTGGTCGGTGAGGAGAGATGACGGTTGGGGCGATCGTGGCTGATCGGGGTGATCCTGACTTTGAAAGGCTCGGCGACAAGGGGACCAATTCCTTGACTGTCAATCGTATCTCCGGCCTGTCATGCCAACAGGGCGGGGTTGAGAGACGGAGATGGGCAGCTGAGAGCCATACGTGGTGGCAGAGAGAAGGCGACGACCGCGTGTACTGTTCTTACCGTTGTAAATATCCAATTTCCTCTGGCGGGGTTGTGTGCTGCCCGTCTTGCGCTAAACGGATTTCACTTTCGCCTTATCCGCACGAGTTCTCTGCCCGGTGTCACGGATAGGTCACGCGACTCGCTCAGAGCATTGTCAACTCTACCCTCTATATAAGTATAAACAACAGCCCTCGATGTTCACCTCTCCGCGTCCTCCCCTCCTCCCTCCATGTCAGCCCCAACGCCGGCGAAGAATGTCGTAGTCCTCGGCGGTGGCGGCGCTGGTGTCACTGTCGCTCAATCCCTTTCGAAGAAGCTGAATCATGCTCGGTACAACCTCATTCTCGTCGACATGCGTCCCCACATGATTTGGCTCCCAGCCGGTGCCAGGATGGTGGTTGCCCATAATGAGGCGTTTACGAATACGGTGCGTTCCTGTCTGCTACAGGTGCTTAATCAGCGGTTTGGAACTCCATCCCGTAGGCCGTGTATCCGTACGAGAATGTCTTCCCGCCGGGAAAGGGAACTTTCAAGCTGGTACATCACTTTCCTCCAGCTTTCCCATTGTAGTAACCCGAAGGCAGGGCAAAGTCGCGGCAATCAACGAGGCCAAGGATCAGCATGGTGGACAACTCGCGTTTGATAACGGGGAGACACTAAACTACGAAGGTGGGTCGCCGGTGCTCACACGCTTGCCCAGTTCATTCATCTTACACCGATCTAGTCCTTGCCGTGTGTATAGGTTCACATTGGCCTGGACCACTTAATTTCCCCAATTCGAGGGAGGAGTTCAACAAGTTCGTGGGGGAATGGGGTTCCAAGTTCAAAGCGGCCAAGGACATCCTCTTGGTTGGTGCCGGTGCGGTGGGGCTGGGTATGATATTGGGCTTCTTCCGCACCCTCTTACTCACCACCACCATTCAGAACTGTCGGGGGAGCTGAGAGACGAGTATCCGGTAGGGCCCTCTCCCCTGGCTATCGTTATCCAAATCCCCTCATAAACTCTACCACACAGACCAAGAAGATCACGATTGTCCACAGCCGTACCCTCGTTCTAAACCAGACGTACCCCGTCAAGTTCCGCAAGATGGTCGGAGCTCAGTTCAAGGCCAGGAACATCGAGTTTATCTTGAATGACGTTGTAGAGTCCTTCCCAGAATCGGATTCTGGCGAAATCGGTCTCAAGTCTGGGCAGAAAGTTCATGCAGATTTGATCGTGAGTTGGCTCGTTCAGACACGCCCCGATTGCTTCAGCTCCTATCGTCGATCAGGTACGAACATCGGGACCACGACCAAACACAGAATTCCTCGCGTCATCCTTTGGTGCAGACATCCTCACTGAGGAGAAGTATGTTCGTGTATCTCCACAGCTTCAGGTCTTTGGTCATCCATCAGTGTTTGCCGCTGGCGACATTGTAGACTGGCCCGAGGAGAAGCAATTTGGGAAGACGGTTGGCCAAGCCGCTGTCGTGGCTGAGAATATCGTCAGCTACCTCGCGGACAAACCACTGAGGAAGGAGTACACTGGGTCACCTGAGGCGATTGTCCTAACAAACGGAAAGGTGTGACTCTCGTCGTTCTTT
>Ga0307517_10001576_pt1 | contig 38055 bp, 47 predicted proteins | sample 23_EM_MG_FD_194515 | JGI IMG/M metagenome (GOLD analysis project Ga0307517, IMG submission 194515) | Populus trichocarpa ectomycorrhiza microbial communities from riparian zone in the Pacific Northwest, United States - 23_EM | ecosystem: Host-associated > Plants > Roots > Unclassified | place...
TTTGTGGGGCATTAAAAACTTAACCTAAAAAGTAGCGTATTGGATATAAATATCCATTTAAAAAACAAACCACCAACTTTAGCATATCTAATTGTTAAAATAAATATAACATTAAATATATGTTATCTAAGAAAATATCAATTAATATATCTCACAATGAACTCTGAATGATGTAACTCAACTGGTCAGACTCTAAGTTTGCTTTTTAGAGGTTACCAGTTCGAGTTTCACAAACCTCAGGCCCACTAGAGGCTTACATGGTCGTTAACTTCAGGGCCAGTAAAATTAGTCGAGGTGCGCGCAAGCTGGCCCATACACCCACATTGTTAATATATATATATATATATATATATATATATATCACCAAGGTGGAATCATGAATTAATTCAGTATTTTTTTTTATATAAAAAACAACCTTGATACAGAGTTTTTTTAAAATGAAATGATATTTTCCAGTAATCAAATTTTATTTAAAATAAAACATGACACAAACAAAATTTTAGATCAACGTATTATTAGATTAACCCGCTGCAAGATAGATATGTGCTCTGTATGTGATTTTAGCTGAAACATAAAAAAAACAACCCATGATGGAAGGAGACAATCTAGATCATGGAAGAACAACCTTCACGTGTCAATTGTTTTCAGAAAAAGATCACAGATGATTGATGTGGCATTGATTGGGCAATAAAAACCAAAACTTCTGTAATGACAGGGCAGCCGTGCAGTAAGGTCACCATCGATTTTTGCTTTTTCTGAAATTCGGAAATCGTATATTATATCCACAACCTCTGTCTGAAGGCTACATCTAATTTAATCCCTTTCATTAGGCCCACTAATCCCAGATGCCAGAACCTAACGACGGACGTTACACCAACGTCAAGTCGTCAACAACATTCAACACCACCACCACCACATCGCGCGGGAAGGAAACCAAACCATACACACACACAACACACGCTTCTCCCTCCCTCTCTCTCTCATCGTGCCGGCCTCAAACTTTTATTTTCCTCTCTCTCTAGAAGGTAAAAGAAAAAGAAAAAAACAATCTCCGAAAATAAAGAAAACGGTTTCTTTCTTTCTTTAAATCCCTTATGCTCTCTAAAAAGATGGAAACGGTTTGCCTTTGAAATTCAAATAATAATAATGGCTTCTAATTCAACAGTGAGAGTCTCAAGCAGAGGAGCAGAGAGGCAACTGCTACAAACTCAAACTAATCCTCTCCATGGATCTTCTTCTTCGAGTTCCAGAAATGGAAATTCACAACAAAATAATAATAGTAATAGTAATAGCAGCCATTCTGCTGTTCGCTCTAAGGCTCCTCCTCCTCCTGCTGCTTCGAGACGCTCTGTTACTCCTTCCCGCTCTCACTCTTTCGACTTCGATAACGGTCTCTCTCTTTCTCCTTTTGTATCGTTTCTTTGCTTAATTTTGTTATTTAGGAAGAGAAAGAAAAATAAAAAACTGCATAGAAATCGATTTTTTTTTTAATTCTAGATATTTGATTAATTATATCAAGTTAGCTATTTTTCTTTTAAAATAAAGAAGTTAAATTAGCACGAATATTTGTTTTCTCTAGAAATGTCAATGATTATAATAGTTATTTTTTTTTTCTTTTTGTGTGTGGCTAATGACAGATCATGGAAGAGTGAGAGTAGCTGTTAGGTCACGGCCAAGGAATGCAGAAGAACTCATTTTAGACGCTGATTTTAACGATTGCGTTGAATTATTTCCCGAGGTCAACTTTTTTTCCTTTCTTTTTCCTTATGTTTTACGTGCTGAAATCAGAACTCATATGTGTGTTATGTTTTATGTCTATGATTAACTTGTTTTTATTTTATTTATTTTTGAAATCAGAACTCATATGTGTGTTATGCAGCTGAAGAGGTTGAAATTGAAGAAAAACAATTGGAGTTCTGAATCCTATAGATTCGACGAGGTTTTAACAGAAACTGCTTCTCAAAAAAGAGTTTACGAAGTCGTTGCAAAGCCTGTTGTACAGGTAATTAACTCACATTGATTAGAGTATCTATGTTTACTGTGTATGCGCGCAAATTGGTTTTGGAAGAAATTGAAGTGATTGTATGGTTTGGATGGCATGTTGATCATAGACTGGAAATTTTTTGATATACTTTTTGCAGAGTGTATTGAGTGGGTATAATGGGACGGTTATGGCTTACGGTCAAACAGGTACTGGAAAAACTTATACGGTTGGAAAACTAGGTAAAGATGATGCGTCGGAGCGTGGTATTATGGTTAGAGCTCTCGAGGACATACTTGCTAGTACAACACGTGGTTCTGATATTGTGGAGGTTTCCTATTTGCAGGTATTTAAATGTTTATCTTGCACTAGGCTTTACTGGTGTTTTATATGTGGATGTCAAGTTGTTAACCCATGTTTAATGAAGAAATGAGCATATGGGGACCTAGAACATTTTCATGTCTTGTTATATCAAGAGGTTGTTGTGATATTAAGACAGTAGCATGTGGAAACCTGTTCTGATTATTCAATTAAAGAAGTACTGCAATGGCATGGTCCCTCCCTGGTTTTAAGTTCCAATCATGTCATTTGATTGTATGCAACGAGAATGACTCTTTTAATTGATATTTATAGCTAAAACCAGTGCTTATTCCAGATCTTACTTTTGTTGTCAAGCTATAGTTGTGTGAAGGATATTCATGCTAGTTTTAAGATGGATGTTTTCTGTTTGATTCTCACTCCATGTTGCTGCTCCAGTTGTATATGGAGTCTATACAAGACTTGCTTGCACCAGAAAAGATTAATATCCCTATTAATGAGGACGCAAGGACTGGGGAAATATCATTGCCTGGTGCTTCAGTAGTCAAGGTTGAAGATCTTGATCATTTTTCAGAACTACTACAAATTGGTGAGGCAAACCGTCATGCAGCTAATACAAAGCAGAATACCGAATCTTCCCGAAGTCACGCAATTCTAATGGTGAGTGTTTTCCTGGTTTTTAGATTATCAGAGTCAATATAAATTCAAGTTTGTGTTCATGGTGTTTCTTGACTAGTGATGAAAACCTGAATTTTAAGCATCTGAGCCTTTTTGGTCTTGCAGGTTTATGTACGAAGATCCATAAATCAAAAGGCAGAAGATGAAACCACTTCACAAGAGAAGGATGTGAAAAGTAATTTATCTGGTGGCAATGGGATACCTAGAGTAAGGAAAAGCAAGTTGCTGATTGTGGATCTTGCTGGATCTGAAAGATTAGACAAATCTGGTATGCTGGTGATACTATCCAAGTCAAAGCTATCAATGTGTACATCTGTTTTGTTTGGCAGGGCCTCCGTTAGAATTTTTGTCAAGCATACATTTTAGGGTGTGACATGCTTCGTCATGTATTTATCATTGAGAAACTCCTATCAAATTTATTGTTTTTTCTTTGTGGTGTAGGTAGTGAAGGTCACTTGCTTGAAGAGGCTAAGTTTATCAATCTATCTCTTACTTCCCTTGGCAAATGCATAAATGCATTGGCTGAAAACAGTCCACATATACCAACAAGGGATTCTAAGCTAACCAGATTGTTGCGTGATTCATTTGGAGGTTGGTCCCAACAGCTTTTATTTTCTGCTCTTTTTTTCCCTCAATCCGTTTCTTCTCGTAACAAATTAAATTTCATGAAATTACAGTGTAAGTTTCTAGTTTCCCATTTTTTTACATATCAACATATAGTGTTATGATGTTTTTCCGAGGTCATGTATTGGTAGAAAGAGGTTGAGCATTACCTTACTATATTATTTGATCTCCCAAGGAGAACAGAGAACTTATTTTTGAAATATATTTAGTATTCTCCTATATGTTCTGCCGGTTCTGTTATTTTTTGGAAGTTGTATTGATGCCCAGGTAAACCTACCACAATCTGCTAGTATTTTGTTTTTGGATAAATTTCTTATGGAATTTCTTTATTACTTTCAATTAAACAGGCTCTGCAAGGACTTCACTGATAATAACAATTGGGCCATCTGGACAACATCATGCAGAGACTACTAGCACAATCATGTTTGGGCAACGGGTGAGTCCTATAGAGAATTAAATTGGATATTCAAGAATTCTATTGTGATTGTCATCTTATTCCTTTTCAGGCAATGAAAATAGTGAACATGGTGAAGCTTAAAGAAGAATTTGACTATGAAAGTTTATGTCGGAAGCTCGAGACTCAAGTAGATCATCTTACAGCAGAACTAGAAAGGGAAAAAAAATTGAGAGAGTGTGAAAAACTTGACTTGGAGAAACAGCTTAAACAATGTCAAGTCTCTTTTTCTGAATCAGAAAAGAATCTAGTCACAAGGTCCGAGGTAGTTGTCTGTCCTATTTTTGTGTATCATTTTTGTTTTGAACTAATGCCTAGGGCGGGTTTAGTTTCTCTTGGTTTGATCAACCAGCTTATTTTTCGTTTTATATGTAGTGATTACTGCTGCATCCAAGTGTTGATTTTATTGTATCTTATAATTTCCTAGCTAATATCTTCTATTGGCTTCCAGTTCCTACAGAAGGAAAATACTCGTCTAGAGGTGGAGATGCAAGACATCTTAAGTGAATTGGAGTCTCAAAAAGGTTGTAATGATTTAATGCGTGACAAGGTTTCTCAGCTAGAGATTAGCTTAAACAATAGTCAGGTATTTCCCTCTTCTACAGTCAAGTTATTGTCCTCGGCCTTTTCTTTTTCTTTTTGGTAATAAGTGTGGTTATGTGTAAAGATATTTGATGTCTATTCAACCGATGCTTTAGTTTTATACTTTTGTTATCCAACAAAAGTCAAACTTGTGATACCGTCCTTGTGCATCTATCATTCAATGATGACTCAACTTGTAATAAACTTTAACAACCTGATTTGTTCTTTCTATGATGATTCTGAATGCTGGGCTGATGACAGCTTTAGTTCACGTTTTTTTCCATGAACTCAAGTTAATTGTAAGAAAGTTTTGTTTCAAGTAAATAACATTATAAATGTATAACATCGGTAAATATCAAATTGGAATAGTTATCACATAAAAATTTGGTTCTAGACTAGAGTACCTATTTTATTTTGAATCAATCCAGTTACACCATTACCAGTTTATTTCCTTTTGAAATCTTTTTAACTACTTGAACATGAGTACCTATGCTGTTCTTTTGATTGTTAGCAGCAGCACCAGCTTGAAAATTCTACATATCAGAAAATGCTTGCTGACACTACCCAGATGTATGAAAAGAAAATATCAGAGTTAATTAAGCAGTTAGAAAACGAGTGTGCTCGTTGTGAAAGAGCTGAAGAACGATTAAATTTGACGAAGAATCTTCTGGGTGATTACCAAAAATCAATTAAGGTCAGTTATTTATAGTTATGTATTCAATTGTCAGTTCTTAGCAGTTTATTTATTCAATGGAGTGGATTTCAATGTTTGATGCTGCATCTTCATAGCTTTCATATTAACAGTGTTCTGCAATTGGACAAATAAGTTTTGGGGATTGCATGTGGTTTTAATTCATGACATTGAAGATACTCTTCATGTATTTTGTTTTATTTTCTCATCTGCTTTCAATATAAATGCATACTCATTTTAAACTTTAAGAAGCAATTCATCTTACCTCAATGTTTATCAAAATGTGCACATAACCTCATGCTGTCTTTTGTTGCATGCAGCAACATGAATCGGAAGATTCTAAATATCAGAAGGTACTTGCAGACACCACTCAGATGTATGAGAAGAAAATAGCAGAATTAAATAAGCTACTAGGTGATGAGCGTAGTCATTTTGCAAGTGCTGAGGAACAGTTAGATTTGATGAAGAAGCTCCTCAGTGATTCTCAAAAATCAATTGAGGTTAGGAATTTATGTCTTAGTTCTACATTTTTCTGCTCCATCTCCATTTTTTGGTCTTAATCATCTATGTTATCTTATTGAAGACACAAAGGGAAAGTCTCTAATAAGATAAAGTGGATTATTATGTCAAACATCAATGAAGTTAAATTCAATGCACTTCCTTCAATTTTAGTCCTCCAGCCATGACAAAGTTCTATCATTACAAGGAAAACCTAATACTGTTTTCTTTTTCTTGTAGCAACATGAGGTGGAAAATTCTGTATATCAGAAAGCACTTGCAGACACCACCCAACTGTATGAGAAGAAAATAGCAGAGCTGATTAAGCAAGTAGAGGATGAGCATACCCGTTTGGAAGGAGCAGAAGAACAACTGGATCTGGCAAACAAGCTTCTAAGTGATCAACAACACTTGATGCAGGTTAACTTTGTCTCCGTTTTTAGTAGGATAAATGAAATTTTGACTTTTCAAATTGGCTTAATTCTCATGTTTTTTCCAGAGGTGCCCTGCAAGGCCGTTCTTCCAATTTCAAAGATTAAAGCTTAGATGTCTTTGTATAAGCAAAATGCCCACTATCATTGCTGTTTGAGTTTTCTTGTTGGGGCTTGGACACACCTCCTTAGTGCTGCAAGTTTCCCTTGTTTTTCATTCATTTTTTATTTTTTTTTTGCATTTCTCTGGGAATTGTGTATGCTAAACACCTTTCTACACCATCTTGGTCCTAACTTTCAGTTTCTTTTCTTTCTTTATTTTTATGATATACAGGACTTGAAAGAGACTGCTGAACTAAGGATGAAGTTGCAAAGAATATGTCAGGCACATGAAAGCGCTCAAACTGAACTTCAATCCTTGAAGTTGGAACACAAAAATCTTTCACGAGAGAAGGTGTGACTTTGAAATAGGATGGCTTGACTAAACTTTTTTATTTTTTTTATTTTCAATTAAATATGATTTGTTTAAATTGTGAGAACCCCCATTATGTGTTGTGATTTGATAAAATATTTTCACTAAATATGTGAGTGAAGGCAATACTAAGTGAAGAACTTCATGACATGAAGCAAGCACTTGCAGCTGAAGAGAAACAGAGGAAAAGTATTGAACATGAGCTGGATAAACTAAAGAAAAGTGCACCTGAAAGTGATAAAGATTTTGAGGTTGATTATATTATGCATTCTTTTATAACCTCCTATTTTTATTTTCATTTCATCTTATATTATAATCCTGTCAGGATAAGAAACCATTCGGGAAGGAAAATATTGGTAACGGATCTTCAACCTTTGGGAACCTGAAGGGTTTACACAAGTCGAACTCTTCAAAGGCTGCACTGTCTAGTCAAAGGGCAACCATTGCAAAGATTTGTGAAGAAGGTAAAATTTATGCCATACTAAGCCATTGGTCTATCTATTTATTTCTCTTGAGATCTAACATCTTGAGCTATCCTAACAAGTTCTCTTTTCAAAAATTTCAGTTGGGCTTAAAAAGATACTGCAATTATTAACATCTGAAGACTCTGATGTCCAAATCCATGCAGTGAAAGTGATTGCCAATCTGGCTGCTGAAGGTACTCCTCATTTTGCTTATTATTGACCATGTGAATATGTAGAAGCGTACTTCGAAAGATATTAAGCTTTTATGTGTTTCCAGATATTAATCAAGAAAAGATTGTGGAGGAAGGGGGCTTAGATGCACTGCTAATGCTGTTAAAATCATCTCAAAACACAACTGTGCTCAGAGTGGCTTCTGGGGCCATTGCCAATTTGGCAATGAATGGTAAACTTTGATCCTTCTATTGATAATCAAAGCTTCAAATTTGTTATTTTACTGGTTATAAGATGCCTTTTTAACAGATGAAACTGTCATTCCATAGTGACGACATCAAGGTAGCTAGTAATTTTAGTACTTTAAATCTTCATGCAGAACTGAATCAAGGGTTAATAATGAGCAAAGGTGGTGGACAGTTACTGGCTAAAACAGCATTCAAAACAGATGATCCACAAACTCTTAGAATGGTAGCTGGTGCACTAGCAAACTTATGTGGAAATGGTAAGCTGAAGGTGGTTTTGTAATGACCGCGTCCCCTTTCCTTACACTCAAGTATTCTGGTGCATGTTAAGCATGACATTGAAAACCAAATTCGTTTTCATCTTATCACAAATTGAATGTCAGATTTTTCCCCAAGTGTTTCATTAGAACCAGATATCATGGATCAAATGGAAGAGATTCTTGTAAACTGATGCAAAAATTTCTGCTGCATAATAGAGAGTTTACACATGATACTGAAAGAAGATGGAGGCATCAACGCACTTTTAGGAATGGCTAGATCCGGGAATAACGATGTCATTGCACAAGTTGCAAGGGGGATGGCTAATTTTGCAAAATGTGAATCCCGCGGAATTATTCAAGGTTTGTGGCCTGTGGTCTACGTGATTGTCAATCAGTCATCTTTACTTGTGTCGATTATGACAAACTATAGTTGCTGCAGGACATAGAAAAGGCCGTTCACTATTAATAGAAGACGGTGTCCTTGAATGGTTGGTTTCCTATTCTAACACGGCTTCAGCTTCAACACGGCGCCATGTTGAGCTCGCTCTGTGTCATTTGGCACAGAATGGTAAACTGCCCTTTGAATCAAGCATTTTCATTGAATAATTTGAGTTTTAAAACTACTAGTGAAAACTGGAAATGTGCCCGATTATTTTAGGGAAAAAAAGGGAAATTCTCAACATGGGCAGTGTCTCTGGCTCAGGTCTTTGTGCTAGAAAGAGGAGGATAGGTTTTATTCTATATAGATCAACCAAAATTAACTTCAAAACTTGCAAACGCATCTAGGGAATGCCATTTTGATAGCTACATCTCTACTCTGCAGTTACATATCTATTTTTATCTTCCAGATTTCTTATGACTAATAATCTGATCTGCTGCCTGTTGCAGACAACAATGACAGGGAATTCATTTCTTGTGGAGGGGTAAGAGAACTAGTCCGAATATCAGTTGAATCCAACAGAGAAGATATCCGCAACCTGGCAAAGAAGACACTAAAAATGAACCCGACTTTTCAAGCTGAGGTGAATCCAGAATGGCTGTGAGCTGCACAGAGCCAGCAACCTGAGTTTTGATCATAACAATGCTTTTTAATCCAACTTGACAAAATCATCAAGCAACATAGCTTCCTTTATTTATTAAGCGTATGAAAACTTGTACAAAAAAAAAAAAAAAAAAACTCCTCCGGATCATATAATTTAACACAGGAATTTTTTTGTCAGAATCCTTCTACGCGATGTTATTTCCTAGGAAGAGTTAATACAGTTGCGTTGGTCACCGCCCGTAAATAGTTTTGTACTTGGTGGTAACGTAAATAAATTATGTTAGGTTCATATGGCATTTTCAGAACATAAATGCCATGATCGTGGATGATGAGGTTGAACCCGACCACTAGGCCAGCTAATACGAGAATATAGAGAGAATTAATAGGCCCGATGGGCTTAAACTCATTTTTTTTATCAAGAGGCCCAATGGTCCTCGAGTCAGTTTTCATCAATAGGCCAAATGGGCTTAGTTGAGTTCTTCTGGGCAATAGGCTTAATGGGCCTGGAAAGCTCTTTCCAGAAAGAAGAAAATGGGCCTCAGCCTTTCCTGCAAGAGGCGAATGGGCCTATGAAAGCTCTTTCCGCAAATAGGCCCAATGGACCTCGTCATTATCCAGTAAGTGGCCTGAAGGGCGTAAGGCCATCCAATGAGACGTAACTTTCTTCAGCTTCAAGTTTTGAAGCTGAAAGCTCCCAAGTAAAAATCCCAAGTCCTCTCTATACTCTACTGTTGCATGTCGAAAGTCACAGCCCCGTTGCATTAATAGCTGAGAATCACAACATTTGAGCCAGCACGAACAGCCAGTGTCCTCCATCGGCAATCAAGTAGATTAATCCAGTATGAGATATATAACTTGAAGAGTGAAGAAATGGATTGAAAACATTAGCTATTCAATAACTAGATTTAGTTCTTAGAGAGGGAGGGAAGATTAATATGAATGATTTACAAAAGCAAAAAGAATTCTCTCAGACCCAAAGAAAGACAAGCATAAAAAAATAATATTTAATACACAAGACATTACAATAAAAAAATCAATGGCAAGACCCTCACATCTACAATATACCGTCAAAAATTCACCACAAGGTGGCACATACTTGGAAGATGATGATATCCACGGAACTGGCTTCTGCATCCATCCGGCCGTATCCACAAACTTACAAAGCAAATTTATCTGTTGTATACATTTATGCTGGCACAATCAGAACGAACCGCTTGCATTTTCACACAACAAAATAATAATAATCCTCTTCCCACCAATGAAAGAGTTAATGGGATAAAATGTATGAGACTCGATCCTGCGCATCTGGTGGGATTTCCCTTCCTAGGACGTTCACCTTCAGAAGATTGGCATACCTGCAAAATTAATGTAATTTTTTTATTTGATTTGATATTAAATGAGTTCTGACCAGTGACAGAAAAATAAAAGGGTTGTAGCAACTCACTCTGCGGGTGTAAACAAGTTCTCATGTTCGGTGATGAAAGCTAGTAAGGCCTGGAAATTCAGGAGATAACTATGATATTAGCATGGCAGCACAGAGAATTATTCACAAAAGTAAACCATGGTTTCAGTGACTTGCCTCAAATGGCATGTTTAATAGTTCATAATATGTTCGGACATGATCTAATCTCTGCTGCACAGCTTCGCTATCCATCGATGGGATAGCTGCAAGGGCCTGTAAAATGGCAATAAAAATTATTAAGCCACCTCTTTTCGTATAATCCAACGGATTCAATACCGTTTGTTTTTGCATTTGGAAATGAGTTTAGATGAGTTATAAAAGTGTGTTTGGCTTGAAAAAACATCAAATTTATATATTTGTTTAGTGCTTTCCGGTGATTTTGATATTCTAATGTTAAAAATAAAAAATTGAGAAAATACATTTTCAAGCAAAAAACAAGCACCCAACACCACAAAATATCAAACACCCATGAAAGCTGCATTTCAACTATTAGCAGTCAACTCTTGGCAGAGATCAAGTCCTAATGGATGGAAGGATGACAGATCCCGGAAAGGCAAACAGTGCTGGAAATGAATTACGCAATTATTATGTATTAAAGTTTACCTGTTCCAATGCAATTGAATTCCGGCAAATTTGTTGAACTCCAAAAAGATTAATGGACTTCATGTCAGCCAAAGCCTAACAAGACATCACATTTTCCATTAGTAGTGTGAAAATAGAAGATACAGGTATTGGAGATTCTAAATGACTAAAAAGAAACAAAATGTAAAAGAACATCAAAGTCTAGACAAATTCTCAATAGTAGTAGAGATTCAAACCTTGATAGATGCATTTGCTGCAATACTACAAATTCCACCAAATATGTAATTCTGCTTCACTGCTGCAACAAAAGGTGCCATTTCCTCGTCTCTACGTGTTATCTAAGGCACGGGAAAAAGATGTAAAATTTGATTCTAAGAGCATACAAGAAAAATGAAGAAATGATGTAAAATATGATTTCAAGAATATAAAAAGAAACTGAGCAAGAAGAATGGTAAAATTCTCCAAAATATGCTCCAGGCTCCAATATTTCATCTACAAAAAATTGTCCACACAAGCTGTAGGAGAAGCTTGAAGAGGACATCTACTATTTAAATGACAATACGAAACCTATACTCAGTTGATACAATCTGTACACAGACACTGACCTGTGCAGTGAGAGCAATGACAAAGTCATCTGGCTCTTCTGCATCTTGGTCCTCCAAGTACTCCCTGTTTGTCATTTCCTGTTTGAAGGTATTTCCTCAGAAGAGTTAATTTGAAAGATTTCACATCCAATTTAGGCATAAAATTCTTCGAATACAAGTGCTTCTCATACCTGCATATGGAATATTGTTTCCAACTTCATCTCTACATGCAAAACCTTTAGGCAGTCAATTGCCAATTTTCTATAATCATCAGCAAATGCTGCCAGAGTCTTGGCTTTATCTGCTACTTGATTTGATGATCGTGAGGTTATTTGCCCAAGCCTGTAATTTAGGAAAACAAATCTTGTACAATTAGCTAATGCCCAGAATTTGCTAACAAATGAAGTTTCCAAAATACAACAATTTTCTATGACACATCAGATTTGCATAAACAGCTGGTCCCAAACTAGTTTGAAGATGTGAACTAGTCCCCTCTAAAGTCGTACTTCATCAGTGACAACAATAAACTAAAGCATTAAATTAAATACTACGATAGCAGGTGGGACAACCCAAATATATGGAGATATTATCCCGAAGGTAAAAGGTAAACAACAATGTTTGCCAAATGTATCTTGAACGGGCAAATCATTGGTAAGCTCCTCTCTTCACAATTATCCACTAAATAGGTAAGATCATGAACCAGCTTTGAAAAGGGTTCCCCAAACAATCATGTGCTTTCAATAGGGGTTTGTCAGAGGCTTGCTAGATGGGAGGTTGATGCAGCCTAACCCCACAGAGAGCAAACATGAGGACACTGTCAATCGAGGAGTATCCCGTGGGATTTTAGCTATCGTTTATTTTTGAGGCCCAGGATATGCCATAACAAGGTTGGTGCCAATCGATTGTAAGTTCACAACCAATAGAACACCCTTATCTTTGTGTCTACTCCAAATAGGTATCCATGCTTTCATGACCAAAGTTCCACAAAAGGTTCACCCTTTAGTGTAGAAGACACCTAATACTTCAATAAAGAACTTATATATAGCCACCAAGTATACCATAGTAGCTCAGGTAATGAGTTGCAGAAAAGGAAAGCATCATAGTGTCATCAAGCCAAGAACTTAAAGCATTCATACAAGATCAAAGGGCTAGTTATGGAGAATAGAATGTCCATTTTTATCAAATCCAGCATGACTTCCCAATTTCCTCGTGTGTTTATTTATATGACATGCAAAAAGAATAATAAAGCACAAATTTATTGCTCTAACAAGATGAACTTGCCTTTCAATTGAGTCTGCAACGTACTCGAGTGAATCACTAAGGGAAGCAAGCAAAATAAGTTTGTTATCATCACGAATTAGATTTTCCTGTAAATGACACAAAAGGGGGAAACAAATTCAATTTGCAAATGTGATTCAAATTTAGAGAAAATCTCATTGCAGGAAAGACTCAACAAACATTTTTCATTTAGAATGTCAACTCTATTAGTCAGAAACGAAGAAGGAACTACTGTCCCCAAAACAGGTACCTCCAAACAGAATGTTAGTCTTACTAGAGGTGTACAAAAAACCCGACCAACTGGAAAAACCAAAACAAAATTAACCAAAAAAACCAATTAAAAAAGCCCAAAAAAAATCAGGTTCAGTTTGGTTTTGGTTTTGGTTTTAGAAGTTTAAAATTGACCAAACCAAACCGAATTGAACCAAAACCTAAACCAACTATAAAAAGCCAAACAGTTATAGAAGAAAAACTATTCTCAAACCCTAAAGTAGTATATGCAGTTGCACCCCCTTCTCCCCCCACCACTTTTCCCCCTCCCCTCTCGATCTCCCTTTACCCATAGCCCACCTTCCTCTCTCTTCTCTCTCATCTTCTCCATTCTCTAGAATACTGAAGGTGTATTTCTTTCTCTGTTTGTTAATCTTTTTTTGTTCTATGATTTATGCATTCAAAGGCCTAACTTCATTTTCTTGAGCCTTTCTCTTATCTTACTTTTGATTATAGTCATATGATGTTTCTTTTTATGTTGGACAATTTTTTCTTACTGAAATTTTCTTTTTGATTTTTCTGGATAACCTCTCTAATCTGCTACTGTTGTTTTTTTCTAGCATTGATCTTGAGGGATGCAAGTGTTTTTTGGTGGCTTTCTGGATCTTTTTGCTGCTATTGATATTGTTGTCAAATTTTTTGCTTGATTTTCTTTCGTTCTCATGTATAAAAATACTTAATGAATATTGGTGCTGTTAGCAGGGCTGCATGGATCTTGCTTCTTCCTTTTCTCATAATTTTCTGCTGGCCAACATTTTTTTTCATAAAAAAAAAAAAAAAAAAAAAAAAACCCAAAATAAATTTTCCAGAAAACAGAATAAAAGCAGAAACACTTCATTTGTTTATTTTTAAATTGAAGACACAAAATTAAAAAGAAGCAAATTAAAAAAGACTTAAAATAACCCAAGCCCATTGAAAAATCTTCTCCCAATTTAGCACAAAACGATTATAAACAAGCCCATAAAATGGTTTAGAAAAGCTTTGGCCCATTAAAAAAATCCAAGACAAGCATAATCATAAGGTTTATCGGTTACCTGATTATTAAAGAAAAAAACCCGACTGAACCAAATCAAACCGTTTGGTTTGAACCAGTTTTCAGTTTGGGTCATAATTTACAGAATTTAAAGAAATGGTTTGATTGGGTTTTTTTGTTGCAAACCAAACCGAAACCAGTTTTGAAAACCCCTAAATCTTACCTGTCCCTGCCCCTAAAGAGAGAATTAATATTTGTAATCAAAAGTGTATCCGGCTTATATAATTACACATACCTGCTTGATAGGTCGCAGATTGAGTAATATTTCACTCAACTCCAATTCAATCTCTATAGATTCAGCACCAGAGGCATTGTTTACCATGCTTGATTGACCAAGTGAATTCGGTAAATATGCACTTGCTGGGTCAAATCGCATCAGTTTCTCAATATCATGCCTTCCAATCAGCATGTAACTCTGCTTCTCAAGAACTGCCTGAAACATTACAAACAAAAATAGCTGACAGATGCTATATGGTGACTGCACAAGACAAGCATCGGCTTATACCATGCATCCTCAAAAATCATCAATTTTCAATGGAATTCAGCAACAGTATTAACAAAGCAAGAACTAATACTTAAAGCATAAGATTAGACATTATTATAATAGATTGAGATGAAGCAAACAGTACTAATGATGCTTCTAATGAATAGGAAAAGATGTTATTATAATAGATAGACCATGCCTCCATATATGATGTCCGACATCTTTCATATGTTCGCTCGAGGAAAGTTTGAACGAACTTTACAAGGTCACCAGCAAATTTGGGCATTGCTTGAGCCCAACCAAGCACCTGGAGTAAAGGATAAATGTTCATTAGACATCCCAAAAACCAATACATCTCAGACTAAAAAGTGACTGATAGAAAATGTTAAAAAGCCTTCCACATCAGATAAAAGTGTTGCTTTCAAGATCTTTCCAAACACAACCAAAATTGCACTTATTCAAGGATGGGAAAATGGAAGGATAAAACATGCTTGCCTCTTTTGCCAAGAAATCGATTGCCAAAAGTCCCTGCAAGACTGGTCGACCTTTCTCAATTGATGGTGTATAAGGAGCAACAGTATGGGCCCTCGGACGAAATGCAGCTGGACCTGTGATAGCACTTCCAGAATGAGATTTTAAACAGCAGAAACAATAAAAAAGAAAAAGCTTAACTACAGATCAGATGAGTTTCAACAATCTCTTATTGAGCATCCACATGCTGAGAAGATTCCAAAAACAACAATTTTCTTCCCTGCAAAATTATAATTTGTCATAGTACCTGGATGGTTATGTAGTTTATTTGTATTCCAAGTCAAATGTCACTGTTTTTTTAAAAAACGTTAGTAAAAAATAGAGTTATTTCAATTGTCCATGTGATTTTGGCAGTCTACCTATTGGCTCATGATCTACTGATACTGTTGTATCTTCACAAAATTATGTCTATTGATCCTGTTTATACTTGAACATGCAAAGCTAATCAAGGAAATACTAATAAGTGTGTGATGGACTAAATCAATTGATGAAAAGGTATATAAAGCATCATTAAAAAACAATTTAGTTTCAACATAATGAAACTAAATCTTGGACCATATAGAACTTGCTTGATATAGCCTGCTGTACACCCTTCCGGTAATCCACAAACATTGTTGGTAAAAAATGATCTTTTACGAAGTTTTCCACAAAAGCTAGCAAGCCATCATTCCTGCAGTTTTTGAAGCAAAGAGTACAAAAAACACATCAGCATCCTGAATGAATCTCTCAGGAAAAAAAAACAAGAAATAAGAAGCACATAAACTAATTGTGCAGCGATCCAGGCCATCAAACTCTTGATTGAGCTAAATATACTATGATCAAGCTCTAAGGAACTGGGAGTGGAAGCATTATGAAAAGTTCCATCTCTTCATAGTTCAAACTAAACTCCACAGATGCCCACTCATTGTGATAAACCCGATGCAGATGTATAAGAATCGAACTACTATGACAATGATGTAATGGGACCATACTCTGCCCCTCAGCAGAAATGGTATCAAACATAGTGATTGTGTTCTGTAGTTGATTATGGAATGAGAATTTAAACAAACTATACAATGACTACAATTTTGGTCAGAAGGTCAAGCATCCCCCCTCCCCAACTTTTTGGCACATCAGAGCTTTTTCTATGCTGGTTGTTGGAATCAAATGAAGGTCGAAGGACCATTTCATTATTAAGGGGCAGATTGGTGCCTAAACACGGTGCTATTCCTGAACCTGACAGCAGACAAGCAGGCCAGGCCCATATTCAGGCCAGACTCTTGTTCATTTGAGTTGCCCCCACACACGCAGACCTGAAGATCTCAATTATGAAGAGATTGTTGTTGGACTGGGAAGGGAGTCTTGGATCTAGTGCAACATTCAAATTCAGGCAAGCAAAGAATGAGAAAGGAAGTTGACTCAGAAAAATCAAAAGAAAATTTACAGGATCAATATCTACACTCAAATGTGCATCATGTAGACCATACAAAGGGACCTTTGATTGCATATGCCAACAAGAAGCACTGTGCTTTTCAAGCTTACCCAAACTGGGAATAATTTTTTGGCAGCATTGAAGCAAGCTTATCTGTAAACTGCAAAGAAAATCACTTTAGACAAGCCCAACAAGAGAAACAGGTAATACATTTCAAGTTTGACACAATGGGTCAATGTCAGTCCCAAACCTGAAGAACAGGACGGTATACAGATGCTGCTAGATATATGCCTAGCTCAGGCAAGACAGCAGCAGACCCATAGCCTTCTTGGAGCACATTTGGACCCTTCCTGCTCCATCCTTGACGAATGAGATCAACACCTGAATAATTGATAACAAAAGGAACAATGAAAATAAAGGATTAATCAAGAGGAAACCATTACATGTGAAAAATAAATCTGACAACAAAGAAAATAATTTGAAAAAGGTAGCATAGATGAAAACTGTGGTGTAATTGGAATGTGACTATCACATCATCGGGGCACAAAACATGAGGTTGCCAGTGATTGTTTCTCCCTTCTAAATCAAAGTGAGAAGAATCCCTATTACAAAATTGTCATCTCTATCATGGTTTCTGTAGATTCTAATAAATTTTCAAGGGGCCTAAACCATTCAAGAACCTAACAGTGCATAAATAGCATCATTACAAAAGAATGAATACCAGCCACCTTGGTTAGGAATGGATATTGTAGCATCCGTGAAGCGAAAAGCAAAGGTGAGCCCATCTTCTGACCCATCCCTGTAACACATTAGAATTAGCAGGACATTACCATACCATCTTGCTGATTCCTCAAAACTGTTCACTTTTTTGAAAAAGGAAGTCTATTTTATTCAAAGAGAGTGAAACATGATAACATGATACAGCTAGAAAATTAAAACAAAGAGCTTTGCAGACTGGTTGAAAGTGACCTAAAACCCGTTTAAAGACCCAAAAGAAAATGTACCATAAAGAGGCCAGGAAAACTGTTAGAAATTAATGTTACCCACTTTTTTCCCTTTGAAGGAGCCTTGCTTGCCAGTCTAGCAGTTTGTACAGAAGCATCTGCAGATGCAGCTTCAGGAGTGGCTCTCAGAATTTCACATATGAGTTGTTGGCATTCACTCTTTCGCAGATTATACAATGAAACATTACATGAAAATGAGGAAAAGTTTTCCACCAAAAAATAGACATTCAAAAGCACTAACTCCATTCATCAAGTAACAAAAGCCAGCCAGCTACCTGTAAAACTGTCAAGGAAAAACCAATACTGTAACCTCCAATAACTTGAGATGCTTCAGAATCCAGGTTCCAATTTAAATCTGTTGTCAACGACCCTGGCGCGTTCAAGTCAACATTCTGAGAAGTTTTAAACTCCAAAAGCTCTCCAACAACAACATGATTCTCTAGGTCAACAAAGGTGTAATGGTAAGTGTATTTTTCCAAACCATATTTCAACTGGTGTCAAGTCAGTATCCTACCAAATATTCGAATAACAGTGTCCAAAATTGAATCAAGAAGCTCTTTTGCAGCAGCCTGTGCTTTCCCTGTGGGAGCCATCACTGGCGAGACTGGGCTTACAGCCAATAGTGTTCCATTCTGACGTTTCTGTTTTGGCAACTTGTAGCTTTCTAGTTGTCCTTTCACAAAATGAAGACCTCTGGTTTGGGCAGATTGATTGATGCTAGACCTTGAAGAGTTGACAAGTTCTGAATGAGATTTTATCTTGGAAGTGATGATGTCATGAATTGTAGGTCGCAACCTTTGGCTGTTGGGGGGAAAAAGCAAAGAATATTACACTAACTCTCCAAGCATATCAAAACAATATGAAGTACAAGACCAACTAATTCTATATGAGCATGAATAGAGTTGCATGGATGAATTAAATGTTCAATCTGACAATCCGTCTTTTAGTTTTGTACAAGAAAACCAAACAAGTGATGAAACTTCCCTCGAGAAATCTCATCCTAATACAGATCCAGTCACTAGAGGGGAAAGGTAAAATAGCATAAAAAATTCATGTCATACATATAGCTGATCATTACTATAGTTGCAGATGTGAAGCCCACAAAAATTGGATTTTTTTTTCCTCAGTCAAACATAATAAAGGAAGTGCAGCAGCCAGATAACCAACCATATTATTGCACCAGCAGCTGCAACTTTGCCCAGCATGCAGAGACACTCAACCATGGTCTGCAAATACTTCACATGAAGTGGAGCATCACTCTTTTTAATGGTTTCCTACATGAAAATGTAAAATCAAGTCTTTCAGCCCAGAGAAAATGAAAAAAACCACAACAAATTCAACATAAGTGTGTTTACTTTAGTGTACTGTTCATACAATAAATTCATCGGGAGTAGAATTTGAAAGCCAACTTGGTATTTGACGAGAACCAACTTTAATGTCCTTCATGTTCCCATCACCTCCATTTGTTCTCACTGATGCAGTGTGCCCATCTGAGGTTGCCTCATCAGTTATATCAAGATCCTCATCATGACCATCAAATGAAGAACTGAGGAGGGTAGAGAGGCATAAATGCTCAGAAAATAATAACAATAATAGCCAATCACAGTCAAATAAACACTTCAAAGAAAAACATTTCTTATGCATATTCATGCATGATGAATCTCAAAAATCTTCAGTTTGCACTTTTATTAAAAATATGAAACCCAATTTGCAAATATCTGCCAAAGTGATTGTTTGGAACTAACTAAAATGAACTGGAAAATTTTGGCTAAAGGATAACGAGTTTGTAACTGACAATTAACAAGCAGAAAACAAAGTGGTCATGATAAAGTCAAGAATTACTCCATCTAAAAATAACTACTCGGAAGGCATACGGGGTCAAAACTATCAACTTGACCATGTGAGGGAACATACAAATGATCAGGAAAGCATAGAATGGTTCAAGAGGAGAAACAAACACAAAAAATCTATTTCAAGACTTGGGAATCGATTTCACTCATAAGCAAGAAAATAAGGAACGTTAAGAGTAAGATAGAACTAACAAGCAGGAGAAGAACAAAGTAAAAGGAAAGTAGAAGAACTGTATTACAAAGAAAACTATTCTTACCCTCCATCGATAGAGCTTGGCTTGTATGATCCATCAGCAAAGCTATGATTGTCACCTTTCATCAACCTTGTTCTTCGAGATAGAGATTGTGAATTGCTCATAGTAAAAACAGCTATGGTAGTCGGCAATTCATCATCTCTTTCATACATGCTTGAGGCAACTGAGCTGCAGAAAACAATCAAACTAATGACAGAAATTCTATAACAGAAATAAATGTATTCAAGCATAGCATTGACATTCAAAAGATCAACGGTGAGAGAAGCTTGCTTAAAAATGCCATCACTTTTATTTTATACTACAACAGAACAGTTCACAGGACAAAACACACGAGGCAACTGAGCAGCGGAAAATAATCAAACTAGTGACAAAGAAATTCTATAACAGAAATAAATGTATTGAAGCATAGCTTGAATTAACATTCAAAAGATGAACAGTGAGAGAAGCTTTCTTAAGAAATCCATCACTCTTCTTTAACAATACAACAGAGCAGTTCACAGGACAAAACACATGATATGTAACGTATTAGCGAGAATGAGCATCAGTATCTTCACCCTCCACGCCCAATAAAGGAAAGAGTATAAAACAGCAAACAAAAGGGGAACAGGAATAATATTCCCTAAGCAAAAATACAATCAAAATTTTACTTCGAAAAAAGAAGGGGAAACGAGAAAGGAACAGAGATGAAGATGTACCTGTATTCTCCCTTGTTGTAAAGATGTGCATGCAAATCCTCCAAAATTTTATAGAAGACAACTCCTCGCAGCTTTGTCAGCTCAGATCGCACATCTTGAAGAGCACCAACCTGAAGACACAATAATTATAGTAAATTCAAAATTTCCCAAATATTCCAATTACAGGGCAAGTTAGGTCAAGTCAACAAAAACAAACGAGGAAAGAAGTCGAAATCATGTCAAAACCCCCATGTCCAACAATTTTTTTATTAAACACTGTTCTTCTTATGCTTACCAAATCCTAGCTTTGAATATGTTTGAGTTGTAAATGATTATTTGAGGTGTAGAACCAGTAAATAATTACCAACAACCTATGATGTCATAGGTTACCATCATGGAATCTAGGAATTGGAAGCAGGATGAGATAAAACCGAGCTTTAACCTTAACAAAACAAACAACAAAGGACATGGACCATTCCCATGAGCTAGTTTCAGGAAGTTTGAAAACCCACCATTTGAAGACCTTCTCGCTCAAGCATCAATGATGAGTGAGCGTGCAATTGAACTGCTGCATAAAACTGCTTTTCTGCTATGAGTTTCTCAATACGAGCTGGAACCTGAGCAAAAAAACAAGCAGTAGATTGGTTCTTGAACATTACAAGATTTGTAACAAGGAAATGGTTCTGCCATGAACACTGTTATGTTAATAAATAGTAGCATGGTGGTACAGTGAATCTCCTCATTAAGTTAATCATTTTAAAATATGCTGGAGAATTTAGACCAACCTTAGCTATGCCTTCAATTTGATCTAAAAGAGAGATTATGTGTCGTAGTGTAACAGATCGATACCACAACTGATGCAATTGCTTATTCCGGGTACCAAGACGTTTCTTTGCTTCAGCTAAATCAACCTTTAGTGAAGCAATACTCTCAGCAGATTCACTGAATAACCGCAAGATCTGGAAGAAAATAATAAACAATGATAATTGAGTTTGGGCACCAACTCTTTTTTTGTCAAATCCCAAAAAAGTTAAACAAGTGATAATCTTTTATGAGGTCATGAATAAATCCAGTCCAAGAAGTTGTGATGAAATCATCACAATACACAATTTTCGCTCACTCCTTCCATGGCTGACCATCCTCAATTCTTTCTCAGTCAATCATTTACACCACTTTTTACCCAGAAGCACCAAATCAGGATTTTACATCATAAAAGGGAGCATTTAGGAATAATATAAATAATTAACAAATTAGAAGAAAATAGTGAAGCAGACAAAGTTAAGAATCTCTTGGGAAAAACAGGGAAAAAACACATAAAACTAGATAACATAAAGCATCTGAAATATCAAGGAACTCATTGCAGTAAAGGAGCTAGCATTGTCAACTACGATACAAAACCTTAGTAAATGGCCTTTAAAATAAGGGGGCAGCTAGATCACAATCTTCATCTATGGGAAACAAGTCTGGAAACGAGTTATGCTAGGGAATAATTATTTTTGGATGATAAACTTTGAAATTCTATAGCTTCATCAATGAGAAATGCTACTGCCACAAATTTTATTTAAATGTTTACTGAAATCAACGAAAAGTTCACTACATAATGCACAGATATACCTAAAGCAAAAGGTTGAATAATTGAACCATGGTCAGGAGGGAGCTTATGAGGTTTATACTAGAATTTAAGATGAATATAAAGTTTTTCGGAAATGAACTTGAGATTCTGGCAAATCAATGCAGTCAAATTGTATCAAGTCAGAAAGTTAACACAAACTGCCACACTTGATAGACTTGCCATCTACATCCAATCAGAATATAAGAGGAAGGAACTTGCTTTTTGGCAGACTTTTATTGTATTTTGAATTGTGGTCACAAAAAATAATCCTTGATCATGGACATGGCTCTTATCAGTAAATCAACGAATACTTAAATTTGTAGTGATATTAGAATCCTACCAATACAAAGCTGTTAGTTGCAATTTCTGTAGTAAGATCTCTAACTTTGCATTAGAAGAGGACAACATTGATATTTTATAATATTATCCCCATCTTTCAAATAATAGCATTCTATAATATGGATTATAAGTGGGCAACATTGATATTTTATATGAAACTGCTCTGAGGAATTTGAAAACAAAAAAGAGGGAAAAGAAAACAATCTATCTTTTTCTATCTTGGATGCAGGAAAGCAAGAAATTGATAGCAATTAGAAATACACATTGTTTAGATCAGTCTGTAAAAGAATATTTAAGACACCTGAGAATAGTTTTGAATTGCTTTGTTGAAGCCACTGTGATAAGATTGTACAACTTCATCTACGACATCCTCAACAACATCGCTTTGCTCCTTCAAAACTTGGGCTTCAGCTTCACGATCTTTAGAGGTTAAGATATGGACAACATGAGGCAATGAGTCAAAACGTGCAGCAGCCCAACTCTCATCTATTCTTGAAAGCTCTTCTCTTAAATACTGCTTTGTACCAAGGAGCAAACCAGGGAATGAGAAAAGAAAAGAAAAAAACAGGACAATAAAAAGGAAGATGTCACAAAACTACATGACATTAATAATAATCTAGATGATTAAGTGATTAAAAATTCGATATGAAGTTGTCACTTTACATGAAATCAATCATAGAAAGCCCATCATTAAATATAAATACATTTTCTAGCCACTTTAACACTTAGATGTTGAGGCACGGTCTTGTTAAAATTTTATGCTTAACCATTCATTGCCTGTATTATACACCATATAAGAACCCTCATATTGTTTCTCGAAAGATGCAGCACCATCTACTACTGCAAGAAAGATGAACATAATGTGGCAAAACACGCATTTATGATTCATCAAAGGCTCATATCATCTTTATTTTACAATTACATGGAAGTTTCATGCCAACATAACTCCGTCAACTTCCGATCTAATAATTCTACACAAGATGTCGAATTATAAATATGAAATCTACTCTACAAACCAAAACTCCAACTGAACAACAGTTGTCAATGCACATGGCAAAACACTTGCATTATACTTCTACAAAAACACCACAAAATAAATAAATAAATAAATAAACGACTTACTGCTTTGTCAGGAGGAACAGGCAACCCATCAAAAATTCCCATCTTAATCCTTTTGCTTTAACAACAGTTTTCCTAGCTCGTCCCAGCAAGGCCCTTTGTTTTTCTTTTGGCTCTTGATAAAGACTCAATCCCTAAAACAGATAGATATTAATAGAAGGAAAAGAAAAAAATCAGTCAGCTATCATGCAATTTTCTCTGACACAGTCAAAATCAAACACTGCTATTATTTCCTAACCCGTAAACGCAATGCTCAACAAGGCTTCTGATACCCAATAACTTGTACAATAATTAATTTGAAACATTACACACACACATATGCGAATAGTATGTAAAATTCAAAGTTAAAGACTCGCCGACTGCATAATCTGACTCTTATTTTTAGCTGAAACTGAACCAAAACAAGTAAGATTTTCTCAGAAAGTTCTACCCTAGGAGAGAGATTTCCAGAATTCACTTTTCCATTATATTCTTCGCAACTTAATGGCTGATCATTATAACGAGGCCATTAACGATTTTCTCTAATTTATTCAAAACCAGCCGTCCTGATAATATTTAAACAAAAAACAGAGAAAAGTACGCGGCATTATCTCAGAAACCAAACAGAAGATTATAAAATTGAGTTTAAAAAAATAAATGCCAGATCCAGCAAGGCGAACTCGATCATCGCAACATTATCATACAACGCAGTAATAAACACCCTAAATAAGCTGATAAAATAGAAAACAAATACAAACGCAGCTGATTTACTGGGGAAAAAATAAAAAAAAAATCACCAACTGTAGCTGATAATAAACTCGAAACAGCTTATCAGATTTGCGCTTTTCAATTCAAAACAAGAAACGACGTTGCATTCAGACGATTAATGAAGTGAAAGAGAGCGAAGAAGCACAAAAGCGGAAGTGTACCTATGAATCGGAGGAGGTAGGATGCGGATATCGCATTTGCGAGGCCTAAATATTGGGAAAAATCGCTGGTTTTGGAGGTTGTGAAAAAGATGATCGGCGTGTTACTGTTGTCGAATATGGGAGGAGGAGTAGAAGGACAGAAACGACGTCGAAAATGAAAGTAAGAAGTATTTGGATTTTGGAGGTATTTCCAGCTCTTGGCTGCCTCTGTAATGATTTATTTTTGTTTTTTCTCTTGCTTTCTTTGTTTTGTATACTAGAAGAGAGAAGAGGAAGGGTATATGGAGCTCCGATTACAAATGGATTTTTCCGTGTGGAATTTGGATTGGGATGATTACGGGTTAGATACTAAAGTTCTAGTTTTATTTCATATCAGTCCTCAAGGTTATAAATTTTGTGAAAATATTCTTGATAACTTGATTTCGCCCCTCCTCTGTTTTTTAAACGTCATGATTTCATAATTAGCTAGATACTTGACAGGGCTTTGCCACGGATTAATTTTTTAAAAAATAAAAAAATTATATATATAGACTTTTTCAATATATTTTTATAGTTAGAAAAATTTTAAATGAGAATAAAATAATTTATGCATAGATGTAATCAAATAAATCAAAAACTATGTGTATTTATAAATGAAAAAAACCATAAATGATATTTAAAAATAAAACTAGAAAAATTAAGAGATATATGCAGATCATGATATTTAATATCACAAGACGAGATATTTACCCGATTGTGTTTGGTAAATTTATTTATTAGAGTAATTTTTTTATTCAACTAAAAGATAATAAAAATAGAGACACAAATTAAAGTGATTGAATAAAATAAAATAAAATAAAACATTATTCAAAGCTGAAAATGTTATAAATATTACATAAGAAGAAAATTTGTTCTAAAAAATAAAGTTCATCTATACAAAAGATAAAAAATTATATATATAAATAAATCAAAAATAACTCTTCAAAATTTAAATGTATAATCAAAAAAATACTCGTCATTTAAAAAAGTCTCTCTAAACAAAATGAAAGATAATGAATATCAATCAACATAGAAATAAAAAAAAAACAATTTTGAGAAAAACATGTAAAAAAAGCATCAATTCAAAAAAATAATTAGAAAAAAAATAATTTAGAAAAAAAAAGCAAAGGATAGACGTTGTCAGGCGTGATAAGCCAAGCCAGCTCGCCTGACCTATTTTGTCGGACTCACACGACTGAGTTATTTTTTTTGCTCTATTTGGGGCTTTGGTTTTTTTTATAGACAACATGTCGTATGATTTTCCCAGGTTGGTAGCTAGAAAATCAAAGCTTAAGTTTTTTTTAATCAAAAACTTGTTTTTCAATCAATTTTTGAACCAAAATACCTTAAAAATCATAACAATCCTAATAGTAGCATAAAAAAACTGTTATACAAACCAAAATCAATGTGAAACCAAAAATATACTCAGACTCGTGTATGTTTTTTCACGAGCTTTAAGATAAAAAAACACTTTATATAAATTCCCTTCGTTAAATGAAACTATTTGACACAAATATCGACTGTTTTGATAGTCTAAATCAGTGTCAACAACACGTTTATCTCTCTACCGCCTAAACCCAGCGACTTCTCTCTCCTCTCTCAATCAGGGACTAAAAATAATAAAAAATAAATTTTTATACCAAAATTTAATTGGAAAAAAATTGAGGTGCCAAAATTGTATAATTTACATAATATTTAAAGTTAGAAGATCAGAGTGTAACTTTCCTGAAACTTTTAACATGCCACCTATGTTTGGTGCCCTTTTCATTAGGATGCATTTAACATTGATAGGATGGTTGGGAAGAAAATGGTCAGTTCCGGTTTTGGTGGGGCTACAGGCCTGGGATGCAGACACTTGGCGCTTGGGCTGCCCTGCTTGTGAGTTGGGTCAGCCACGCGCGCACACGTGGTGCTGGCTTGCCTTGGGCGCTGAGCCACACCCGCGCGCCACGTGGGGACATTAGGTGTTGGGTTTTCCCTATTAGGCGCTGGGTCTGCATCGCGCGCATGGCTACAGACCCTGTCAAGGCCTAGGGCTCATAGGTACAGCGTTAGGACCTAATTCTCTTGGGTTTTGTGTTTGGACCCATCACTCTTGGGTCCTGCGACAGGACCCAAGGTTAATGGGTTCTGCGTTAGGATCCACTTTTCTTGGGTTTTTTGTCAGGACCCAGACCTAGGACTCGCTTTTCTTGGGTCCTTTGTCAGGACCCGGACCTGGACCCAACCAACTTAGGTGCCAACGGACCCAAACCCTAACCCTCTTGGGTTCAGCCAAGGACCGCACCCATTTGGGTCCGGACATGGACTGTCCCCACCCCTTTGAGCCCGGACATCAACCCAACCTCATTGGGTCCGGACGCGGACTCAACCCCCAACCCCACCTGGGTCCAGACACGGACGAACCCAAACCCCCTTGGGTCCGAGGTCTGGACACGGACCCATGCCCCAACCACCTTGGGTCCGGACATGGACCCAATCACCTTGGATGCGCCCACATACCCATACCCTCAACCACCTTGGATGCACTAACGGACACAAACCCCAACTCCCTTGAGTTCGAACGCAGCCCCATCCCCAACCACCTTGGGTTCGGCCACATAACCAAACCCTAACCCGTTTGGGTCCGGACACAGACCCAACCCATCCCCCAAACCTCTTGGGTCCGGACTCGGACGCGGACCCAAACCCCCAACCACCTGTGGTTCAGGCATGGACCCAAATTGCTTGAGTCCTGTTTCAGGACCCAAGTTGAATGGGTCATGCATCAGGACCCAATGCGCTTGGGTCTTGCGCTAGGACCCAATGGTAATTGGTCTCGCGCAGGACCCAAGTCTAATAGATCCTGCATGAGACCCAAGTGTAATGGGTCATACGTCAGGACCCAATTGTCTTAGGTCCGGCGGCAGGACTCGATTGTCTAGGGTCCGGCATTAGGACCCAAGCTCAATGGGAATTGTGTAAGAACCCAATTTTATTGGATTCTTTTATCAAGACCGAAGATTGCTGGGTTCTAGATTTTTAAATATAATTATTTGTATTTTAAATATTATTATTTTTATTATAATTAAAAATATTAATATTAAAAATATTATTATTTGTATTATAAATATTATTATTTTTATTATAATTAATAGATTATATTAAAAATATTATCATTTGTGTTATAAATATTATTATTTTTATAATATTTTTAACTAGTTAAAAACAAAACCAAGTCATAGCCCAGTAAAGTTCCACGAGTCGTGCCAACAACACGTCGCTTGCCGCCACACTAACTATTCGTCAAAAATTACTCTCAACGAAACGTCGTTTACAGAGCATTCAAGTTCGTTTCAAGAAATCAACTATTACACCTCCAAACCATCAACAGCTTAACCACCACCACCACCACCTCCAGTACCACACTAACCTCCCTCTCCTCCTCTACAGCCACCACCAACTAAATAACAATCATGAATCCACCATCACCAACCCCCGACGAATTCTCGTCTCTTCCTCTCGAATTCGTCCCCTACCCTCCTCTACCTCCACAAACCACCCCTACTCCCATACAAACCCCACCCGCACCCGCATTCGCGCTTCCAAATCCGAACGCTGCATTCCCCTCATTTCCCATTCCCAAGAAACGCCGCCGTGGCCGTCCCCAAAAAACCCAAACCTCCTTTCACTTCCCCCAATTTTTTCCACCCAAAGCCGCACAAAACCAACAACAAAAAAAACTAGTCCCTGATATTTCAGAAGAAATCATAGTAATCAACAAAGAATCAACAAACGAAGCCTTAATTGGTCTCTCTGCTGGATTCCCTGCTGATTCCTTAACTGACGAAGAAATAGATGCCCGTGTGGTCACGAATATCGGCGGAATCGAACAGGTTAATTACATTTTAATTAGGAATCATATAATTGCGAAATGGCGCGAGAATGTTAATGTTTGGGTGACTCAAGAAATGTTTCTTAATTCCGTGCCGATACATTGTCATGGGTTGTTAGATTCTGCTTACGATTATCTAGTTTCGCACGGGTATATTAATTTTGGGGTTTCGCAGTCGATAAAAGAAAGATTCCCCAATGAGTATACGAAGTCGAATGTGATTGTTGTTGGGGCAGGATTGGCGGGGTTGAGTGCGGCGAGGCAGTTAATGAGGTTGGGATTTAAGGTTACAGTTTTAGAAGGGAGGAAGCGTGCGGGCGGGAGAGTTTATACTATGAGAATGGAAGGGGGAGCGGGGAATAGGGTGAGTGCATCGGTGGATTTAGGAGGGAGTGTTTTGACGGGGACATTGGGGAATCCGTTGGGGATTTTAGCAAGGCAGTTGGGGTTTTGGATGCATAAGGTGAGGGATAAGTGTCCACTTTATAGTGTGGGTGGGAGACCAGTTGATTTGGATATGGATATGAAGGTTGAGACAGCATTTAATAGGTTGTTGGATAAAGCAAGTAGACTTAGGCAGTTGATGGGGGATGTCTCAGTGGATGTGTCATTGGGGGCTGCGTTGGAAACGTTTAGGCAGGTTTATGAGGATGCTGTGAATAAGGAGGAGATCAATTTGTTTAATTGGCATTGTGCTAATTTGGAGTATGCCAATGCAGGTTTGTTGTCGAAGTTATCATTGGCATTTTGGGACCAGGATGACCCGTATGACATGGGAGGGGATCATTGTTTTTTGCCTGGAGGGAATGGGAGGTTGGTTCAGGCTTTAGCTGAGAATGTACCAATTTTGTATGAGAAGACTGTGCATACTATTAGGTATGGGAGTGATGGGGTGCAGGTTATTGCGGGCAGCCAAGTCTTCGAGGGGGATATGGTGTTGTGTACGGTTCCTCTTGGAGTGTTGAAGAGTGGGTCGATCAAGTTTATTCCTGAGTTGCCACAGAGGAAGCTTGATGGGATAAAAAGGTTGGGATATGGACTGCTGAATAAGGTTGCGATGCTTTTTCCTTGCGTGTTTTGGGAAACTGACCTGGACACGTTTGGACATTTGACTGACGATACGAGTTCTCAAGGGGAGTTCTTCTTGTTTTATAGCTATGCAACTGTTGCTGGTGGTCCAATCTTGATTGCTTTGGTAGCAGGGGAAGCTGCTCATAAATTTGAGAGTATGCCACCTACGGATGCAGTGACCAAGGTTATTCAAATCCTCAAGGGTAATCAATTCAACCTTTTATTGAAAATATTGTTTATGTTGCTATCTCATCTTCTTTCTCATAAATTTATGCAATTACTAGAATACCAGATTTGTGTTTTAGTTGCAAACTTTTGGAGTAGTTATCACCACGCATGGTCATTTAAATTGGCTTTGCTTCCTTGTTCATTTGAATTTCCCACTGTACTTGTGCTTGTTTTAAGATGAGATGCGAGTCTAAATATCGAGTAGATGATTAATCAGTATTTATATGTGACTCGGTTTGAATGCAAGCAGGTATTTATGAACCTCAAGGAATCACTGTCCCAGAGCCTATCCAAACTGTCTGCACAAGATGGGGCAGTGATCCATTTACCCTTGGTTCTTACTCTAATGTTGCGGTAGGGGCATCAGGAGATGACTATGATATATTAGCAGAAAGTGTGGGAGATGGAAGACTTTTCTTTGCAGGGGAGGCCACAAATAGGCGATATCCTGCAACTATGCATGGAGCTTTTCTCAGTGGGTTAAGAGAAGCTGCAAACATGATTCACTATGCTGGCACTCGAGCCTCAAGGATGAAGGTTAATCGGACCCCATCAAAGAATGCCCACACTTGTGCTTCCCTTCTTGCAGATTTATTTAGGGAGCCAGATATAGAGTTTGGGAGTTTTTCTGTTATTTTTGGCAGAAAGAATCCTGACCCGAAGTCAACAGCAATTTTAAGGGTGACATTTAGTGAACCTCGAAAGAAGAGCCAGGAAGGTTCTAGGCCAGATCAACGGCATTCCAATAAGTTACTTTTTCAGCAGCTTCAGTCACATTTCAATCAGCAACAACCACTTCATGTGTACACTTTATTGTCCAAACAACAGGCGCTTGAGTTGAGAGAGGTGAGAGGGGGTGATGAAACGAGGATGAATTATCTCTGTGAGAAGCTAGGAGTGAAATTGATTGGGAGAAAGGGTTTGGGGCCTACAGCTGATTCACTCATTGCATCTATTAAAGCTGAGAGAGGTGGGCACAAAACCCCTGCTACTTCTTTGGGTCTAAAATCAGGTGAGAGTGATTGGAGCCTTATTTATATCCTTCTTTTTTTCTCCAAAGTATTGGGTTAGTCTGTTACGAGGAAGTTGAAATAACATTTTACTTCTTTTTTTGGAAAGGGATGTCCAAACTACAAAAGGTCACTTTGAAGCGAAAACTGGTCAGGTTGGTGTTGATGAAAGATGATTTTGCTATTATTGTTTCTCCTGATCTTCTAAATTTTTTCTTCTACCATTTGACTGGAAATTTTCACTGCTAACTCTTGCTATAATCTCCCAGGAGAGCTAAAATAGTGCGCAGCAGCAATAAGTATGTGCCTCCTCCGAATTTGAACATGGTAAATGTTAAGGTGTTAGAAGAAATTCGGACAACAAATCAGGCACCTCCTGAAAGGAATAGTACAGGTAAATATTGAAGGCCTTTAGTCTCATAATAAATCTATTATTTTTGCTGCATTTGGATGTAAGGTGGAAGTGAATCGTTCCTGTTCTTTTTACTCTCAACATGCATACTGAACCTCTCCTTCTCTTGTTATGTAAATTTAGTAAGTTAATAAATGCCCTTCTATCATTTCATAGTTACATCACGGTGACTTTATTTCTTGTGCTTCCATAGAGAGAAATGATGTGCGTTCTCAAGAACCATAGAAGTATATATAATGATCCACCTTTTTAAACTCCATTGATAGGGATATAAAACGATGCTTTTTTTTTTCTGTTGTGCATAATCATTCATTAGTGCTGCTTTCCTTAACTATTCTTGTCATAAAAATCTGAAATAAATGGTTCAATTTTGTTAGGACAAATTCAAGTGGACATGTTGAAGAATGAACAGACAGCACCCTCCTGATGAATGGTGAGAATGGTAAACTATCTTTGATGCCAAGGTTATGTTGATAATTTCATGTGCAAATTGACTATATGGTTTCTGATATTGTTTTTCATCACACCACTTGGTGCATGGCAAATGAGCACACATTTTCTTGATGGTTAGCATTTTGAATGCATTTTAGTGACACAAGTTTCTGAATTTTATTTGATCGATGCTACTTGCTCTCTTTTTTTATGATACAAATGAAATGTGTATGAATATTTTATCTGGTGATTTGATATTTCTATCCCTGTCTAGTGGAGAACTCACACTCCATTGTGAATGCTTCTCTCTGGTGTGGCAGAATTTTTTCCTCCTTCTGAACTAGTAAGAAGGGCCGGTTGGAGAACTCTGTCCGTGCTATTACTGACTGTTGAAGATACATGTTCCATGCACAAAAGCTCCAGGAATGATGCATGGTGTCTACAATGAGAATTGAAAATTGCTGTATCTAATGAAACTGCATGTCATAATTGACTCCTTATTCTTCATCACCTCAGTCCTTCCTCGGGCAGCATAATGGAGAGGTAATGCCCCTGAACCATCAACCACAAAGCTTGTCCCCAAGTTGACTGTGGTGTGGAGAAAGGGTCCTCACAGAGGAGGATTTATGAAACAGCACAACTGTATCGTGCCATGATGGAAAGAAGATGTGATGATGTTAGCGCTGGTCAGGGTGGAATCTGGTTTCGATCTCCTATATTATGGAAGTACAAGGTATGAATGATCATAGATGTCAAACCTTAACAAAGGTCAAAACCCAAAATGAGACTGCATCTTGCTGATCGTGGAAGACCGGCACGTAATGATTTGTAAAAATAAAGAAAACAATGATTTAACTCTGCTGTTTGTGACAGTGGCTGGACAACTTGGTGGCAAACAAAAATAAAGGAAAAAAGAAAGAAAAAAAGTACTGATTGCAATTGTGCTTGTAAATGCTCAAGACAATGAACGACTTGTTCCTAGAGGTTTTAGTGATTCTTGTTTCATCTTGGTTCCACTGGGACTTGGTATACTATATCAAAGTATTCAGTGTATGTAATGATATTGGAACTTGGAGCAAAAGGCTCGATGCATTAAATTTCAAAGGATAGCATGCAAGTTCATACCAAATTCCATGAGCTCCTGACAGACTTGTAATAGACCTAAAGAACAATTTGATCTTTAACTTGTAAGAAATTAAATGGTATCTTTTAAAATCATTTCATGTGTTTAATAGGGTTACACACAAGTGAGCGAGCCATTTCTGCTGAAAAACCTGGTCCTGGGCGTAAATCAATCTTCTCCCCATCCTTGATTTTCCAACCACAGCACTGAACCAAAGCCCCTAATGTTGCATGTGTCACCAGCATTGCAAATGATGCACCAGGACATCCCCTTCTTCCATTTCCAAATGGAAGGTAACGAAAATTTTGAGCCTTAAATTCCATCTGGTGCTCGCCAATTTTTTCCTCTGAACTCCATGAATCCTTCAGGCATGAATTCATTCGGATTAGCCCATGAATTCGGATCCTTCATGATAGCGTAGACATTAGTAACAGCTCTTGTCTTGGCCTTGATAACACAACTGTTGACCCTGCAATCTTCTGTACATTCTCTCATGATCAAGGGTGCGGTGCTGGAGGGTGAAGTCTTAAGGTTTCCTTGATGATTGCCCTAAGGTAAGGGAGATTTGGGACGTCAGATTCTTTGACTAGCCTGTTGGGCCCAACAACTGCACTGATCTCATCTCTAAGCTTCTTGAATATCTCTGGGTTGTTGATTAGCTCTGCCATTGCCCATTCCAAGGCCACTGATGTTGTGTCAGTAACAGCAAAGAACATGTCCTGAGATACATAAATAGCAGATATTAGCAATGCAAATAATTAACGAGAAATTCATTGGTATTCTTGAAAACAAGAGGTGAGAATTCGAGTTGGAGTGTCAATCTCAGTTATCCTCTTAACATAGTTATTCGTGATTTTTCTCATATGATGCAAGATATTAATATCTAGAAGGCTAAATAGAACTTACAAGCAAGAAAGACTTGATGTCATTTTTTGATAACCTAATTTCAGCAGCTGGATCTTTAAATATCTCCAACAATATGCCCGTCAAATCCTTCCTATCCCCCCTTTCAAAACCTTCCTTTGCCTTCTCTTCATGCTCCTTGATTATCCTTTCCACCAAACAATCATAATATTTTAGTACCCCAACTAGTTTCCTCCCACTGCTAGAGGAATAAATTTTTTTGAAAGGACCCAAGATATCCCCTATAACAAGCTTCCCAGCCAGCCTCGTACTAGTCTCACACATCTTCTTAATCTTTTTGGCATCATTATCACTACCAGAACACCCTGTGCTCATTGCCATCCCGCAGATAATATTGTCTGAATGTCTGTGAAAGCTGTGAACGCTCTATTCAAGTCACACAACCTCCCTTCTCTAGCACAATTGTCGTCACCGATTCGAATAACTTCACCCTCTCCTCCTCTCGTATATCAGTACTGAACTTATCAAGTTGTGGGACAGATCGAAAGGACTCTAGCCATGCACAGTTTCTTCATGAACCTCCAATAATCACCATATTAGGCAGTCACAAACCTCGATCCTCTATAAATAAAATATTCAGAGCAGCCAAATTCAGGTAGAGAGATGAAATTTAGCTCCCATGGGTCTTGAATATTTCTTTTGCCACAGCAGCATTAGAAGCAATAACACACGTGTGTCCCTAAACGTATCTGCATGAGTGGACCATATCGGTTGGCTAGGTTTTGGTAGGACTGGGCCAAGTAGGTGTAGGTGGCCAATAAGAGGTAGAGATGGTGGACTCGGCGGGGCTTCGATCTGGCTACGGTATTTAAAGAATGTTCTGACGAAGGAGAGAACGGCTGTGATTAACCCAAGAAAGAAGGGAAGGTAATAAGAAATCTCTGGTGCAGCCATGGCGAAGTTGGGAGAAATGGAAGTCCATATCTTGCCTTTATATAGAGACTTTGCATGGCCATCGTATCTTGCTGTTGTCTATTGGTGATTAACTAGCTGTTAAGCAACACTTGGTGAATGAAATATCGAATCATAAAAAAGATTGGATCAGTACAAGGAGAATAACAAAGATTCGATTCTTTCTGACAACATTATTCGGCGAAGGCCATGTTCATGTAAAAAAAACTTATTCATGCTTTGTATTTCCTCCTCAATCAATGATTTCGACTCCCAACTGCATGCAACTATATAATTGTTAACTTTAGAGTATGTGAAATTAATTAAGATATACACAAACTGGCACGAATATTTATATTAATAAAAAAATAAAAAAACTAAGTCTATCAAATTAATTAATTAACTAAAAATCTAAATCAAGTTGTCATTTTACTGTAGAAGGCATAACTGTTCACCCACACATAAAAATATTGTGGACGAGATTGTGTATTTTTGTAATTTTATTTTGGTTTTCAAAGTTTTATTTTGTGCTATTTGATTTTAATTAAAGGCCACTTATTTCTGATTTTTCAGTCAATTATAAAATAAAAAGGAGACTACAATGAAAAAAGAAACAAACATGAGTGGCGTTTTAAAATTTTAATGAAAGATACACTTTGGTTCTCTAACTTTAAAAATCACGCAAAATTTTAAATTCCAGTACCTTAATTGTTTTCTAATTCAATTATGATATAAAAATTTGTTTTTGTTATTTTTTTATCATTGGTTGAGAGAGGAAAGAGAGAAATCGCTAGATTTCAGCGATACAAAGAGAAACGTCGTTGTAGGCCACCAAAACAGTTAATATTTGTATCAAATAGTTTGATTTGATAATGAGAGTTCGTATTAGGTGTTTTTGTTCACTTTGAAAGTTCATGAAAAAACAAATTTGAGCTAAGGTAGATTTTTTATCTCAGGTTGGTTTCGGTTTTTGTGGTGGTTTTTTGGTTTTTTTGAGGCCATAGATAGGTTCACCAAGGTTTCTAATGTCTTTTTGGTAAAAACAAATAAGTTGAAAAATAGGTTTTTGGATCAAAAAATTTAAGCCTCAATTTTTCGACCACCATATTAGCCAAAATCTGGGTAAACGACGTGTCGTTAAGTTTTTTTTTTTTCAAAACAAATTAGGGTGGACTAAATGTTGTACGCCCCAAATACAAAAAGGAGCCCATTTGCGCGGGCCCTAACTAAATGGGTCAGGCAGGCTGACCTGGCTTTCTAGGCCCAACATTGCGTAACCTTTGCTTTTTTCTATTTTTTTAAATTAAAGTTATTTTTATATTGTTTTTTTCCATTTGCGCGGGCCCTAAATAATACTCATTTTCTCTTTTATTTTTTTAGAGAGCCTTTTTTAAATTAAGAATATTTTTTTGGTCATGCATTTAAATTTTGAAGAATTTTTCTGATTCATCTATATTTTTTTATCGTTTTGTATCAATGAACTTTACTTTTGAAAATAAAAAAATATCATTTCAGATAATATTTTTAATATGTGCAGCATTGAATAATATTTTTTTTGTCATTTTATTTTATTCAATTAATTTAATTTGTGTCTTTATTTCTATAATTGTTTAATTGAATAAAAAAATTATTTTAATAAATAAATTTAGTAAACACAACCGAGTAAATGTTTGTTCTTGTGAAATTAAATATTTTTTTCTAAATTAGTTTTTCTAGATTTTTTTAAATTAACGCTATTTTATATATTTTTTTTTTCTCAGTTTTTTATTTATATGTAGATTAATACTCATTCTCTCTTTCATTTTATTTAAAGAGCCTCCTTTAAATGATTTTTTTTTTGTTATGCATTTAAATTTTAAAGAGTTTTTCTTATTCATATGTAATTTTTTTTTTTTTATCTTTTGTATAGATGAACTTTAATTTTGGAAATAAAAAAAATTTCTTTTTAGATAATATTTCTAATATGTGCAGTTTTGAATAATATTTTTTTTATTTCATTTTATTCAATCATTTTAATTTGTGTCTCTATTTCTATTATCGCTTGATTGAATACAAAAATTATTTTAATAAAAAAATTTAGTAAATACAATCAGGTGAAAGTCCCTTCTTGCGAGATTAAATATCTTGATCTACACATGTCTCTTAATTTTGTTCAGTTTTATTTTTAGTTATCATTTATGTTTTATTTATTTATTTATTAACACATATAGTTCTCAATTTATTTGATTACATATACACATAAACGTTTTTAGTTTCACTGAATTTTTTTTAACTACTAAAACACAATGAAAAAACCCATGCATATAGTTTTTTGTATTTTTTTTTTAATTTAACTTATGGCAAAGCGTGGTCAAGTATATAGTTATAATATAAACATAGTATGAGTTCACATGCTTTGACACAAACTAAATACTGGAAAAAATAATATATAATTTATGAAAGAAGTTTCAAATGTCTAGACTCGGTGCGCTTAGCATAATATTATGAAGTTGAAATGAATTTGGTGGATATCATTGTGTAGAAACACAGGCCTTCTTCATCTATGTTTGAAGTCTACAAAGAACGAAATTATGTTGGATGAAGCCCTCATAAGAGTTCCTCAACAATACTTTGAAGACAAATCAAAGGTACTTTTCAAAGTATCAAATCACTAAATCTCGCTTTGCAATACATGCTCAAATTCGCGTTCATGCAAAGCATAAATTTTATTCTTTTGAAAGAATATTTTAGATAGAGATTGTACCATACATCAAATCCAAGGAAAGAATCAAATGATTGTCTTATTCTTTTGAAAGAATATTTTAGATAAAGATTGTACCCGTTCATATATTTAATAAAATCATATATTTATATACTAGTGATTGTTTAATTTTAAGTGCTTAAAATGATCAGGGGAGGTTAATTCTCCATGATTGATGATTGACTACTAGGAGGTCTGATCAAATTTTGGAAGGAATAGAGGAAATAAAGTGAAGAAAAATGTTGGTTGTTGTCGTACGTGTGTGATGTCGCGGCGAAAACATTCATCCTTAAGATTTTATCTAATATGGCAAATGTGGGGAGACAAGGAATTCTTGTCTTTTATTAGTGGAAAATTGGAATGGGAGTCGCCACTTAATATTTTAGTCACTAGAAATTCTAACTGGTTTCAGAGATCGGATACGGGGACTGGTTGCGTAAAGGGAAGATATTAGCACCCCCAATACGCCCTACCTAAGATATGCTGCATTGTTTTATTGTCTGATAAAACCTAATGTCTTGTCATGTTTTCTAATTGTTGGTCCATCTATTGTTTAAGAAAAGTCTTCCTCAGTAAGGAGATTTTTATCTTATCGGGTAAAACCTAACTGTTCTGACATCAACAAAATAATTTAATATCCGGAATACGTGTTACATATAAGGTCATAACCCCAGATATTAAAAGAAAAATAATAATTTTTTGGAATTTTTGAAATATTGGCCTAGTTCTCATGACTTTAATAAACTGGTTATTAAAGCAAAAATGCATGCTAATACATATTTTTTGAAAATTTCTTTGTTGCATGAAAATACAATATGATTTTTATTTTTATTTTTGAGAGACTTGACCATATGCATGAAAACAAAACATTTTATTTTTTTAATTTTTTTTTGACGAAAACCAGGTATTTTAATACCGGATTTGTATCTTTATAGTATAAAAATACAAACCAATATCGATCAAAATACAGTAAAAAATATACGAGAAAATCACAAATTTTTTTGAAAAGATTTTTGGAATTTTTTT
>Ga0307517_10001577_pt1 | contig 38049 bp, 27 predicted proteins | sample 23_EM_MG_FD_194515 | JGI IMG/M metagenome (GOLD analysis project Ga0307517, IMG submission 194515) | Populus trichocarpa ectomycorrhiza microbial communities from riparian zone in the Pacific Northwest, United States - 23_EM | ecosystem: Host-associated > Plants > Roots > Unclassified | place...
TAGGACGTAGAGAAGAGAAAGAAGTGACGAGAACAAGAGTCTAGGGTAGTCTAGACGCCGGGAGGAGATGACGTTGCGTCAGGACGGATGGAACGTTGCGGGGCAATTCAGGAGGCGTGGAATGTGGCGGGGCGTTGCAACACAAGTCAGGACGCACAGGACGCATGGGACGCAGAAAATACGTCGCTTGCATCAGGACGCAACGCCGACGGATCAGACGCAGGGTCCGTTTTTGCTGATGTGAGCTATGACTCTTTGTTCTTGCAGGATTAGAGGAAGGTTATCGCTCTAAATTTATGTATTTTGGTTAGACAGGAATAAACCTGTTACATCATCACATACTGTATGATAATTTCAGAAGCTATATCCTAAGGTAACAGGAAAAAATCAAAGGCAAAAAGCTCCAAAGATGGTAGGTGGTTGGAATATCTTTAATGTCATCCATCCTCAACCTCAATCTCAGGGCCTATATGTCCCGATCAGGTCTGAGAGGCTTTTATCGATAAATCAAATTAGGCCTATATCGGCCTAGGCTACCCTTAGGAGTAGCATGCCTTTGCCTGGCCTATTGCCTATAAGCTGATCTACTATTGGTCTGAGCTGTTGTCAACACTGGATTTGCCAGACTTACACTATGGAACATTTTTGTCTGCCAGGCTAGGATAGTATTTTTGGCCCAGTCAATCATTATTCTATGATTAGTGAGAAAGAGGTTTACTTGTTTAATTTCATCTAGGGTTCTATCAGCTGTTTATAATAAACTATACACATGGGACACTCATTACTTCTAAATCAATTGCCAACTTTCAGTTAGTATTAGTGTTTATTAAATTAGTAAAAATAATAGACTACATTGTCAGGATCCTGTTTATCTGACATACTGGATACCAAAATGTTAATCCCGAATCAGGATTCAACTATTGATCCTTTGGCATTTCTGATGCAAGTAGTATCCTATCACACTACTTACCAGATACATTCAGATTCAACATCTTTTTTTGTAAACACTATGTGACTCCACCAGTAACACTCAGAACATAACACTATCTGGCTCCAAAGACTTATTTCCCACCTAATAGAGAGTGTCTAATCCTCTGTATAAATATTACTCACTAGCACTACTACTCATCTTGTTGAGATAAACCAAGGGTCCCTTCTCTATGACTTTCCAACTTTGGTCACTTTGGTCACAATAGATTTCATACAGTCAACTATTAAATTTACTTCTTGTAGTATTCTATTGTTCTAATATACAGGTCAATTCATATAGAAAGATCAAGACTCCACAGAAGGCTTCTGACTGTGTATCATCAGAAACACTATATCTCGATAGAGAATTACTATCTTGGGATGTACTTTATACACACTGGTAGCTAGCATCAAGTACAATCATCCTCAAGTATCAGATCTAGGATTAGTTGATATATTGTAGAGTAATCAACTATGGGAGTTCAGTGATTGCCTGAGTACCTATTGTAAAGACTACTCTTAGAAGTATCAGCAGAGCCACCAGCCCTGATATGCCACAGAAGTACTTTATGCCATCATATAGCAGGTGTCAGGCCAAATGATATTCCAGTTAGCAATTCAAATTTGGTCTAGTAGTTGATGTGGAATCACTCCTCCAGTTCACTCAGTATCAGGGTATGTATTGTAAAGATCACTTTATAAACTTGAAGGTTAGCCACCTCATGAGTATTACTATGACAGAGGTATTTTTTATACAACGACTTAGCCATGGCCAACCACAATCATTTAAAAGTACACATCCAGAATTGGGCCTGCATTGGGGGAGAAATCAGCTATTGAGTTCAATGATCATTAGAGTATTTATTGTAAAGACCACTTTCACAAGTGTGAGGGGATTCATAACTATTAAGTTCACTGATACATACTGTATCCTGGTAGGTATCAGGTATTGAGCCCAATAACATTCAAATTACCTATTCAAAATAACTCGTCTTGTTGTAGAGAAATCTATTATCGAGTACAGAGATTCCCTTTTATGTAACCTCATGAATAATACCACAATAGGGATGGATCCAATATGGGTATATAGCTGGTATTGAGCCTAGCAATCTTCAAGTATCAGATCTGGGATCAGTTGAGTAGTTGTGGTGAAGGATTGTAGCTAGTGTCAAACGGTGTGAATGTTCAGTATTGTAATGAAAGAAGATTCAGTTCATGTTTGAGGCTAACTGCTAAGAAACCACCATGAGCTATGCTAGACTTGAGAATATAATGGCTATGACTCACTTTCAAATCATAGTGAGCTGACACATTTGCTTTCTGACTGAGCAAATTCTTAAAATAGATTTCCCTTCCTGTGGTATCTCTAGCGGAAAATTAAGATTGAGTGTATGATGGCTTTCTCATCTAAAGCATCAGCAGCTATTTTGTTTTCTTTGGTAAGAAATTACCCTTATGCCTACTCTGAGAAAGACTGAGAAGATACTCAGAAGGTATAGTACAGAAAACTGAGTGCATTAGAGGTACGCAAACGACAGTATTGGGTTGTGGTATATCCTGATCTGCAATAGTGTTGCAGTAGAGATCTTCAGTAAAGTGAGGTATGCTGCCAGCATAAGAGGACGCTAAGGTAGAAGCATTCTATTTGATGCTGCCGGATGCCATTAAATATAGTAGCCTATCTTAGGACTGTGACACATCAGATATAGTGACAGGTTTGAGGACACAGTCAGTGTTCGTTACGGGACCTCTGGGGCCACGAAAAACACAGGCACCCAGCCTAATTCCCGGCCCTGCCCCCCTGAACGGCTTCGGGTGGGGCGTGTTGTTTTAGTGTTCCCTGCCCCCGGCCTCCGCCGTATCCCACACAGGTCCCCGTTAAACCAGGTGGGGAGCAATATGGCCCCATCCAGAGAATGAGCGGGGACTCGCCCCACACAGGGGTAGGGTGGGGATCACTTCTAAAATAACCCCCCTAGCCCATTGTAAGCGCAGGGCCTCGTGAGTGAAAACCCGTCCCGCTCCACCCAGTAACTTGAAGGAACTCTAGACACACTAGATACACATATCCAGGGCCCAGATAGTGAGTATCCTAATACAACAGTACTGTATCCCACCTAGTAATTCTTTTTATTAATAAAGAATCCTACTATAATAGTATTGAACTCTTTCTAAGATAGAAGATTATGCTGGATCTGAGTAACTCTTAACGTATTTGACCTAGTAATGGGACACTCACTAGATATGGGACACTCGGCAATTTCAGTGTCCTACACACTAAAATAGGAATACCTCAACCAAAACTAAATCTATTGATCTCCAAACCTATCTATAGATAGCTAATATATCTTTAAATATGCTCTAGCAATATTACTCTCCTATTGGTAAAACTGATTAAGCAATAGTACAAAGTGTAGAGAAATAACCAATTAGCTATATAGTGAGTAATGTATTTTATATAAAATTGATAAAAAATGGTAAAATTATTCTAACTGCTGGAGAAGGTAGAAGCACATCTTCTCCTGAGCCTGCATGTTGTAGAAAGTTGATTGAATATCTACAAAGTTCAAGTCGTTGATTTCAATCAGTATAACATTTGACATACACAAAGTATAACATTCCTACTCTGTATATAACATAATACATATTTTAAGTATTCTACTAGTTTAAGAATGAAATTATACTTTTGTTTCTGTAATTCTAGTGACCTTGAAATAATTGAAACTGTTAACTACATATTGTAAATCTTGTGTAAAATACAAATATTATACTTGAAGTCACCCAACTTGTAATTTATATTTTACAATAATAGGTAATATGAAAAGATATACTTTCCTAGGAGTCTTCAGTAAATAGCATAAGTTTATAATTTTCTATCAATTATATCAAATATAAAATTGTCAATATATTGTAAATTAGGACATATTTCTACACGAGTTAGCAAATATTATCTTTAAAGCCTAAATGCATAATATTCATTATAGAGCATTATTATTAGCTTATTAGGTATTTATGAAACATTTTTCAGCTGTTTTAATTAAGTGTTGATGCAGGTCTTAATAGTTTTATGATAAAAAGTGAAAAATATTGTGATTTTCAAAGGTTGAACTGATTGAAATCAACGACTTGAACTTTGTAGATATTCAATCAACCTTCTACAACATGCAGGCTCAGGAGAAGATGTGCTTCTACCTTCTCCAGCAGTTAGAATAATTTTACCATTTTTTATCAATTTTATATAAAATACATTACTCACTATATAGCTAATTTGTTATTTCCGAGTCTCTACACTTTGTACTATTGCTTAATCAGTTTTACCAATGGGAGAGTAATATTACTAGAGCATATTTGAAGATATATTAGCTATCTATAAATAGATTTACAGATCAATAGATTTAGTTTTGGTTGAGGTATTCCTATTGTAGTATGTGGGATACTGTAATTGCCAAGTGTGTCATATCTAGTGAGTGTCCCATTACTAGGTCAAATACTTAATGAAAACAAATTATCTAAAATTATGTACTGATTTGTAAGATATTATAATGTCATATAAGATATTATTCAAGTTAACTATAAATGAAACAATACTGCGATAATAGTATTAACCTATTTGTATGATATGATATCATACTATCCATCAGCAAAAAGGTGGCCTGCGTCAGACACAGTAGCGTTGCGTCCTGACTCTCCCCGCCTGGACCCTGCGTCCTGTGCGTCCTGTGCGTCCTGTACCCATACGCTATATCTTGTTGCGTCAAGTGCGTCCGGAGACCCTTGCTGCCACTGGGTTCTGTCCAGACATATCCAACCACGTAACCCTGCCTCCCATGCATTCTGACTCAAACCTGAACACCATCGCACATCAGGATTCACCACTACCCCTGATTCTCCTTTCAGACTTCTTTGTCTTCTAGCCCTGATGTGAGCAAGGAGTATTTCTTGGCAAAGATAATATAGTTAGTGCTGGCGCCTGGTGAGAAAGCCATCATAAACTTAATCTTAAATTTGCGCTAAAGACCCCATGTCCAAGTCACACTGGCACTCAGAGTTCTATTTTGAGAACACCATCTTTGAATGAGTGAAAATGCCAGCTCACTCCAGTCTGAAAGCGAGTGATAGCCATAATACTCACAAGTCGAGCATCGTGCCTGGTGGTTTCTCGGCACTGAGCCTCAAACTGGACGCGACGCGACACTCTTTTCATCACAACACTCAACATCCACACTCCCGGGCCACAGCTGCAACACTCCACCACAGCCAGACAATCAATCCTGAATCCGACACCTGGAGGTTCCTGGGCTCGATGCCAGCTATCCAGCGGTATAAGATTCATCGCCAGAGGGATATTATTCAAGTTACAGGGCTGAATGGGTGGGGTGCTGGCGATCTCAGAACTCGATTGCAAGTTCCTCCACGACCACTGCTCCGATCCTGAACCTGATTGCGGGAGATCGCTGAGCTCGACGCCAGCTACACAGCGGTATAAAGAACGTCTCTGTAGCATCAAAACGCAGGAAATCGCTGACCCTTAAGAGAGTTGTCTTGATAGAGACCCAGTGTTGGCAGCCGTCCGGGGCCCCTGTGGGGCCCGGTGGGGGGACTGCCAAGAGCCCGGGACGAGACGGGACAGCAAAACGTGGTCCGTCCTCGTCTTTTATTCCTACTTGTCGGGCAACTTTAGAAAATGACCGGACGGGACGACAAAATGCCGTCCGTTCTCGTCCTTGAACTTCGTGGACGGCGGTCATTAGGAAGGACGACGAGCCCCACGATGTGAGACATCTTCTAGTAGGGGACGGCAGGTGCTTGCATAGGACCGCCGGGGACGATGGGGGACAGCAGGGGACGGCAGAAAACATCGGAAAACATCGGAAAACAGCGGAAGACGGTGGAAGATGGTGGGGGACGACGGGGGACGGTGGGGGATGGTGGGGGACGGTGGGGGACGGTGGGGGACGGTGGGGGACAGTGGGGGACGACACAATGTTGTCCGTCCTGGTCCTGGGCTCTTACTTGTCGGGAAAGTTCAGAAAATGACTGGACGGGACGACGAAATGTCGTCCGTCCTCGTGCTGCCCCAGGACGGACGGACTGCCCCGTTGCGAACACGGTAGAGACCCTGGCGATCTCAGAAGTCGATGGCAGATCCCTGCACAACCACTGCTCCGATCCTGAATCTGATTGCGGGAGATTATCGGGCTGGACGCCAGCTACGCAATGGTATAAGGTACGTCCCTGTCACATTAAAACTCATGAAATCGCTGTCTTCTGTGCAGGGTGTATCAGGTATCAAGCTGGCGATATTATACTCGATGGCAGATATCTCCACAACTGATGGTTGGATCTTGATTCCGTTTGCGGGAGGTTGTTGGGCCTGACGCCAGCCTTCCAACGGTATAAGGTACGTCTCTGTCGCATTAAAACCCCGGAAATCGCTGACTCTGGTGGGGGTTGTCCTTATAGATACTCTGGCGATCCCAAAACTCGATGGCTGATTCTTCCACAACCACTGCTCCGATCCTGAATCTGATTGCGGGAGATTGTTGGGCTCGACGCCAGCTACGCAGCGGTATAAAGGACGTCTCTGTCACATCAAAACCCAGGAAATCGCTGTCTTCTGTGGAGAGGATCTTTATAGTAGCCTTGGCGATATTTTACTCGATGGCAGATATCTCCACAACCGCTTGACAGAGTTTGATGCCCTTTGCGGGAGGTTGTTAGGCTTGACGCCAGCTTCCCAACGGTATAAGGTACGTCTCCATCGCATCAGAACTCAGGAATTCGCTGTCTTCTGTGGAGGGTATATCAGGTATAAAGCTGGCGATACTTTACTCGACGGCGGATTACTCGACGACCGCTGGACGGATTCTGATACTCTTTGCGGGAGGTTATTGGCCATGACACAGGCTTTACAATGGTATAAGATACTTCCTCCCGCGAATTTTATTCATGAAGTTACAGTACTGAATGGTGTGCTGGCGATCCCAGAACTCGATGGCTGATTCCTCCATAACCGCTGGGCCGATTCTGGATCTGATTGCAGAGGATTGTTGGGCTCGACGCCAGCTACGCGGCGGTATAAGGTACGTCTCTGTCGCATCGAAACTCATGAATCCGCCAACCCTTCTGAGAGTGGTCTTTCTACAGGTCCCTGAACTCGATGGCAGATTCCTCCACAACCACTGGGCCGATTCTGGATCTGATTGCGGGGGATTGTTGGGCTCGATGCCAGCTACATGATGGTATAGGTTCCTTCCTGTGCCCCCCGGGAATTTTATTCATGAACTTGAAGTTAGTACAGTGCTAAATGGTACAAAGGGGGGGAATCGGGTGACGGCCCGGGGGGGGGGTTTGGCAAGGGGTCAGAAGGGTTCTTATGACTGAGTGTTCAAGTTTTTCTATGAATTGGCCTGTATATTAGAACAATAGAAGAGTACTAGTAGTAAATTTAACGGTTTGACGGTATGAAATCTATTGTGACCCAGGTCAGAAAAAAGTAAAGGGGGGACCCTTCGCTCATCTCTGGAAGATGTGGTCTGGCATCAGGTAGCGTCCTGAGTATTAGGTGCTGCGTCTGGTGCGTCCTGAGGATCAGGTGCTGCGTCACGTTGCGTCAGATGTGTGGTGTGGTAGGGTGGTTGCGTCCTGGTTCGCGATTTGCGTTCCAGCGTCAGGTGCGTCAGATGCACAGAACGCACAGAACGCAAGGTATTATTTTTGCTCATGTCATTGTATTAGACTATTTGTAAGGTGTGATATCATATATGATATCCATAATTACTTGCAACTTTTGACTTATAATTCACTCTCACAACTAATCTGAGATGTAGAGTTTGGCTAATATCAAACCCTTAAGCTGGTGATTGTAAATCGGGAACTTAGAGAATGAGAAGTCTCTAAAGTAATAAATATTTCAAACAATCTTGTCATAGATTACAGATTGAACAGCTTCTAAGCTAATATATTGTATAATATTATTATATGATAATTCTTCAATAAAGGTATTGTACTTTGATAGTATGGACATATTTGTTGTTCAAAATATGAATGCGAAAGGCAAAGTTTATTCTATATGTATAAGACTTTGGAAGTGTGATTGGGGATTGCGAGTCATGCAAAGTGAGAAGGTAGGATCATAGAAAAGCAGAATGGCAGCAGTTCTGGTTTTTAATTCTTCTAAGCAAGATATGTGGTAATGCCTAAGATATAAAAAAGTGCAATTCATATATGTAAGAGAAATATAGAGAAACAATATAAGAAAACATAAGTGCGAACATGTTCAACCCCAAAACCCTGCCATGTTAACTCCAAATAACCTTCCTTAAACTAAGACGGTGCGAGGTGACTCCTAGAACTATCATAACCAAGAATAGTACATAAAAGACTTGGATGCTTAAACAATTGTAAAATCATGAATACCAGATAGGAAAGCACATATGATATCATATCTGATATTATTAATATTTCTCAAAAGTGAAATCATATTATTAACAACTACGAAAAGTATCATACTATGATAGTAATGACATACAGTATTTGTATGGTATGATATTATATAATATTACAATATCATTACCCTCTCTCAAAAGTGATATCATATTTCAACTATCTTTCAACCCCTCAACCAATGAGAATACTAGCATATGGCTGATAGCTAACCCTCAAAAAGCAAGTCTGAAACAGCCAATGAGAAGTCTTTAAAGTGACAAACATCTTAAACTATCTGCTTATAGATTATAGATTAGTAAGAATTGTATTAAAATTAATAATCATAGGCCTCTTTGTAAAGCCAATTGTAGCATTTTGCTACCAGTGAATTTAAGCTCATGTAAAGTACCCTAGTACCATGAGAGTATTAATGATCTCTCAGTAATGTGATATCACTTTTGATCTAGCTATGATTAACCTCTATTTCTCAATTGTACTATGGTATCTGAGTCATATATAATATTATTGACTTTGATTCAAAGTATTATATTATCATATCTAAGTTATCTAAAATATAATTAATCTCTATTCAATGTATCGTACTACTATATCTAAGTTATCTATCATATGATAAAGCTCTATTCAAGATATCTTATTATAATATTCAAGTCATATATGATATCATTGACCTTTATTCAAAGTATTATACTCTCATATCATATTCAAGCCATCTATGATATCATTACCCCTTCCCAAAAATGATATCACTTTTGACCTATGATACCTGTTAATATCTCAACCAATCAGGACCCTGGGATTTGGCCAATACCTAACCCTCAAAAAGCAAATCAAGCTCTCAGCCAATCAGAAGGCTTTAAAGTGACAAATGTCTGAAAGTATCTCCTTATATTTTATTGATTTGTATATATACCATCACTGGGCTTCTTCTGTTATCTCTTTTGTTGTGATCGGATGAAATTTAATGTCCCGGTAATGCTAATACGCTTTGACATCACTGTCAATTGCGCGATCTGAGACTGTGTCACTTCCCGGTGATCGACGTTACCTTTATCGAAGGGTGATCAAAGTTCGTTCCGTCATAGTTCTCGAAGATGCCTGTCTGGTATATCTAACTGCAAGCCGGTACGTGCTACTACTACCGTATTAACTTGAATAAGAGAGAGGGGTCCTAGGACGTCTGAGTTTCCTCTCTAAGTAACGCGTTGTTTTATTTTGCTGGTATTTTCTCCCGTCCCCACCAGAATAGGAAACTCAGACGTCCTGGGACCCCTCTCTCTTATTCAAGTTAATACGGTAGTCTTCTACAGCAAGTACAATACGGTCTTTATCAAGTTTTTAGCAATTTCCTCGCACAATCATGCACTGTGATTCACTACCTAAAAACAAACACAATATCATGCAGTCTATCTATCGTCCGAGGAAGAAAAAGGGAGAGAAAAATGAAAGAGAAAAAAAGGCATTATAAGAATTTACAAAGAGAGAAGAATTAAATATGAAAGGAGGAAATCTACAAGCAACGGATAAACCCGACCTCCTCAAGGATAGAAATTTCACCCGATCAAAACTGATGGAACATGTAATCAGAAACTCGTAAATTCTCACCAATTCTTGAAAGAAGAAAGTAGACAAAAGGCGCAAGAGTGTATGGCGGGTATCCGCACTCCCAGCTCGTGGGATTACCAGTCGACAGGATGATGTCTGAGTGCATCACAGCGAGAGAGATGCCCAGGGGGGGGGGGAGTAGTAGGAATTTCCTCGAGGAGTCTCCTACCGCTTAAATGATACTTCGGGTTGCCGCTTTGCGAGACCGTAGCAGCGCTACTATCCGCTCATGTCCATTCTGAGTGGCAGACGAGAGCGGTGTTTCGCCCCGATTATTTGGCTTGTCGGGGTTAACCTCTTCCCGCCCGAGTAGTATTTTTACCACTTCCTCATGTCCATTCCGAGCGGCATACGAGAGCGGTGTTTCGCCCCAATTATCCGGATTGTCGGGATTGACCTCTTCCCGCCCGAGTAGTATTTTTACCACTCCCTCATGTCCATTCCGAGCGGCATGCGAGAGTGGTGTTTCACTCGAATTATCCGGATTGTCGGGGTTAACCTCTTCCCGTTCGAGTAGTATTTTTACCACTCCCTCATGTCCATTCCGAGCGGCATACGAGAGCGATGTTTGGCCCCAATCATTTGCCTTGTCGGGGTTGACCTCTACCCGTTCAAGTAGTATTTTTACCACTCCCTCATGTCCATTCCGAGCGGCATACGAGAGCGGTGTTTCGCCCCTATTATTTGGCTTGTCGGGGTTAACCTCTTCCCGTTCGAGTAGTATTTTTACCACTCCCTCATGTCCATTCCGAGCGGCATACGAGAGCGGTGTCCAGCCCCAATCATTTGGCTTGTCGGGGGTAACCTCTTCCCGTTCGAGTAGTATTTTTACCACTCCCTCATGTCCATTCCGAGCGGCATGCGAGAGTGGTGTTTCGCTCGAATTATCCGGATTGTCGGGGTTAACCTCTTCCCGTTCGAGTAGTATTTTTACCACTCCCTCATGTCCATTCCAAGCGGCATACGAGAGCGGTGTCCAGCCCAAATTATTTGGCTTGTCGGGATTGACCTCTACCCGTTCGAGTAGTAGTTTTACCACTCCCCCGTGTCCATTCCTAGCGGCATGCGAGAGCGGTGTCTGGCCCCGTTGACCCGGCTTGTCAGGGTTGACCTCTTCCTGTTCGAGCAGTATTTTCACCACGTCTTCATGCCCATTATACGCGGCCCATGAAAGTGGTGTGCAACCCAAATAGCCTTCCCCATTGATGTCAGAACCTCCCTCCTCTATTAAAGTAGCTACCACTTCAACAATTCCAAAGAACGATGCGCATTGTAGTCCATTAAATGGAGGGCAAGTACCGTAGCGCTTGTTATACAGGCCTGCATGCGCAAGGAGTAATTCGGTCGATATCAGGCTATAACCCTCCTTTAACAGCTCGAGCGCAAGCGATTTCCCACAGTCGGAGAGCTCCCTTCTCGCATGCACTCCCCAGTATACTGAACAATATTCTAGAAAGGGTGCGCTCCGAGTATTAGGCGAAGGAGTAGTCGAAAGGGTTTTGACCTGTTTGGAATTTAGATAGGTCAAGCAGATTTCAGCCATTGCCGAATGAGGTGCACTGAATAGATCTGGATGAGCGCAAAAATACTCCTGCAGGGTAAAGTGGATCAATCGCACAGTTGATGCCTCCTTATCCACAGTAATAAGGCCTTGACAGCAGTTCACCGATGTCGATATCGAAGGGATGTTGCCAACATCGAAATCCGTGGAGCCTAATTGGACTGCTAAGGCATAGCAGAGCTCATCCGCTTGCAACGGCCGTTCCGCATGGCTGATCCACATCAACGCTGTCATCCCAAGTCTCGATTTGTCCCCATCTTGCGCTTTAATCCGCTCGATAGTCGCATCGTAAACATCCCCCAATTCTAGTCCATTGGTCATTTTGTTCAGTTTTTCTCGTCTTCGTGAGATTGTTGATTCGTGTAAGATTGCGTCAATATTTAAGGAAGCTAGTAGAAACCTAGATGCATATCTATTAGCGGACAGTATGGGCGCGGGATTCCCAGTATTATTGCCTACGTACATGTCCGACATGTTTTCCGGAATCTTCTCAAGAATTTCTGCCTCTAAGCTCTCCTCCATAGCGTCCGGCGTTAAATCGTCTTCCAGTCTAGCACGAAGGTATTCGACGATATCATCTTTACTGGGACCTAGTGATACACTTGTCACTCGCCCAGCAAGACGCTTTTCAATCTCGGCACGAATATGAAGCCTTCCTGTAATGAATATTCGTGTGTGCGGTGACTTTTCGAGGACTTGTTTCAGTGAATTAAGGAGTTTAACTCGATGAGTCGCCACACATTCATCCAATGCGTCTATGCATACAAATGTGCGTAATGAGGACGTGATGGACTGTAGCATCTTAACTATATCCGGGAGTTGCAGCCCCCGTCCTCCAATGACCTTCTTCTGGTCTTGAAATGCCTCTGATATTTCCTCCGGAATTGTTTCCATCCCGCCCACGACCTGTTTTAGCAAGGAACCCAGCATACTGGTCGCAGGCTGCTCTTTTCGCGCTGCGAAGTCGAAGTAAAAACACGCAACCGCTGTGTTTTGTCCTCTAGCCTGATCGCACAATCTGTCTACCACTACTGAACTGACATTACGGCCTGTTAGCACAAAAACCCTTTCTTCTCTCCTCGAAGGATTATTCTCATTACTTGACAAAAGTCTTTCCGACCCCCGGACCTCCATAACCAAAAACTACCGCCTTATCATCTTCACCTTCACCACTCCCTTCATACCAGGCTTTGAATTCTTCAGCTTGCAGGATCCATTCTCCTACATTGTTGACGCGACGTTCCTGGATATCCTGGTGCCGTAGCCTGGGCTCTAGGGGTGATAACCAGGCTAGAAGTTGAGACCGATCATCCGCGGCATAGTTATTGTGCACATTAAAAGAGTTCGTATTATTGAAGCAGTTGTTATTATTATAGGCGGGATTTTGAGACATCTTTCGCTTTTTACTGCTCGTACTGTTGTGGAGGTAGAGTTATTGAGTATGGTCGATTGATTCTTCCGAGCTGGGGAAATTTGGGAGCTAGGGGAGAGCGGGGTCTTGGGAAGGGAAAGCAGGGGTCATCTAACATCAAAACAGTGTTGCACATATCACTTTATTGAGCACCGAAGAAGGAAATCGTTCTGCAGTGCAATAAAAATGGCCATTCACAAAGAAGCTCTAAGCGCCGACCGAAAAGCAAGCCTAGCTAATTCCATACTTAAATTATGGCAGTCTTGGCGGCTAGTACTGAGGAAAACAATCCTTGGTGGAAACCATAAGTCTCATCGCGAAGATATACAAGGCTTTCCCACTCTGGAGATAGAAGCTCACCAATAATATACAGATGGTCACTACAATTACGAATAAAAGTCACCAGTTCTCTCATCAAAAGTCCGGTGCGCCGAGTAAACTACGGGCGCTTTACACTACCCGGGCGATCATTTTGTCAATTATGAAACCGCGATAAGATAGTCTTTACAAAGGATCCCCACGATCCCCGTCCGTTACCGCACCCCGGGGCACGTATCCTACACTGATATCCTTCCCAAGTCTCGCAGGATCAATTAGACTCGAATAAGGATGGTGTCTGGACCCGTAGCCACTTAGGCAACCATAAGAAACCCTTTTGATCTTGTGAAAACCCACCGGGAATGACGCCAGCCAGCTTGAATCAGTACAATGGCTAGTATCCAGTGTTTCCAAATGTTGGAAAGATCTAGCTCTCAACGATGGAACGTACTCTAAAAGCACAATCTTGTCAACAAAGTCGTCCACGCCCCCTCCCCCGCCTATTTTATTTTTTACTTGTATTTTTACCGATTAGCGGTTCGCTTATCGTCTATGGGTATCCTCGGATTCATATAATATCATACTTAGAATTATTTGGCCTAGGGAGGTAACCTATCATACCATTTAGCTAATATAGGAGATGACGACAATCACCGAAAGTTACCCGGTAGCAGACCTCCACCTTCGTCACCGCCCCTCTTGAAGCATTCCACCCTCAAATTCACCCGGTCGTCAAAAGCCATCCCTCCCGCATCGGCCCCCGATCCCCGATACGCCAACTGCACCCACACAGCCAACACTTGTTCCTATCCACCCAGGTTAGACCTAAGCCAGACTCCATTTTTCGGGATACTTTTCTTCAATACCTGAGCTTTAGAGTAAAAATCCCCAGCCCAAGATCCGTCCGTACAAATGTATTGCTAAAGGCTATTGTGGAAACCTATTGGGCGTTATTGTTATAAAAAACCAGGTGGGGGCTGATTTTGGACAGGAACGGAAATATAGGGGACTATCCCGGTCTGCTGGAAGAGAAATGTGCAAAAGGTGCGATTGTGTTTCCACATTCCAGAAACTGTTTAGACTATGGGAGTTTTTCTAATTGTTGGTGTTGGGGCATGTGTCATTAGTGTCCTAACAGTCTAAGCCCGATAGGGCCCCGAAGCCTGATTGCCAAGAGCCCTGGACCGGAATGGACCACAAAAGATATCCCGTCCTCGTCTGCAAAATCTAAAGACGAGCGTCATTACCAAGTTCAATGGGGTCGGCAACCTGAGAAAATAATGTGTGGGGGTTCATGAAAACAGGTGTTGTATTGCAGGAATCTCAGTCGATGGAGGGGACAGTCACGTGGGGGGCTGTGAGTTGATGACTGGCGCGGGCGACTACAGGGTCTATGAGGAAACGCCTGGGATGACAGAAGACGGCAGGGGATGGTGCTGGTCGGCAGGCCGGGGACTGTCGGCAAACACCAGTTACTCGAGTATGTAAGAAAAGACAGGAAACAGTGGGTACTGGCCGGTTGGAGTGGGGGATAATGACAGCAGGATTCTAATATCAACTGGGCTGGTCTTCCACATGACTGCCGAGTCCAACCAGCCATATCGTATTCATGGCTCCGATTGAATTATAAAGAGGGGGAATAAGTTAATGAGATATATCAGATACGGATAATAAAAATGATGAAAAGTTGACAATTGTTCGAAATAGAAGGCAGTACCCGGTTTAAATAGCACGATCCTCTTGATACGGGCGATTTACGATGGGGTTTGACTTCAATTATTTTTCCTATTCTGACTCCACATTATCTACAACAGCCATTCGGTATGTCAATTTCGCTTGAGGGTTCCGCATCACAAGAGACCATTTGGGGTTTTGATGTTTACTGATTGCCGTAATACTTAACACTTCCGGAATCAGCCCAATTCAGAGCTCGGAGGAGTCCCTCGGTTATATCAGCAGCCCAAATATGAGTACAGTACTCGGAGTAGGCACTGAGTGGTCTCACCTTCTGGCTCCGTGAATTGGGGGAACCCGACCTGAGAAATCACATGGGTAATATCATGGTGGGGGACTGCGGGGCCCGACGTCCTCGGCTGTAAATCGTAGGGCAATTTGGCTCGAGGACGAGACGAGAAGACAAAAGGTCGTCTATCCTCACCCTGGCTCAAGACGGACTGACTGCCCTATTGGGAATACTGCATGTAATTGACTTGTATTACTTAACTTAATACTTGAGCTTGTATTTCATAATAGTCTCGAGAGGTTGAAACCTGGCTTGTGAGTCAAAGAGTAAAGGGGATGGGAGATTGATATAATACTTTGCGGGTACACTAGGAAGGCCCTATGTTTTAGGGAACGAGGATGGGGAGGAAGGATCATATTCCCTTCAAGACAAACTGGCAATACTGAAGGGCTTTAAGGCGATACATTGGGTTTGTAACAATCCTACTGTTCCTTTTTGAAGAATACCGGTATATGGTAAAGCCCGATATTCCCAGTCTACCCGTATCTAGCCTGGCGTCCTCGCATCCTAGGAACCACTTCGCTTGCTGCCGTAGGTTCATTCATTGCAACCTACCGTACCGGTGTTGGGCTGATTTCGCAGGACCCGTTTAGTTTGGATGGTGTGTCGCGCGTGCCGAAATCACCCTCCCGTCCGTATGTGTGACCTCTTGATAAACCGGACAGTAGAGAGAACTGAATTGACCCCGGAGAGGTGTGGTGTAACGTCGTCGATATGGAAAGAGTAAATCCCCGATGAAAGTAAGCACAAGAGAGATGAAGTGTCGAGCCTAAAAGTGATATCCAACCAAAGGAGAAAAGTGCAGGGAGAAAAAAAGAACCAAGTCGTCAAGCTTTTAGACACACTACACTCTCCTCACGCAAGACAATTGTCTCTGGTCAACCACTGGGCACGAAGCTGAGAGCGGGATATGTGAGAAGACTGAAATGCGCCCGCCGGCTTGGGTATAGTCAATCCCTCTGTGATCCGCGATTTGCTGAGCAAATACAACTCGGCAGAAGAACCTACTAACCTGACTGATAGGCTAAAGACAAAAGAAGTAAAGAGTGAACCTGGAACGAAGGAAAGGAAAGGTTGTTGATTGGCTGTTTTCCTCGGTGTGGTTGTTCGTTGCTAGTTGAGAGAATAAGGATAGAATAGAAGAGAGAGAAATGAACCCAATTGGAATAGAAAGGAAACGATATCTATTGATTGATTGCCTGGGTGTTTATGACCATCCGTTGTTGTTGCTGTTGTTGTGTTCCTTGTTGTCTTAGGAAAGAGAGAAGGATGCACGCTGAGCTAGATACAAAGTGGACCAGTCATAGTGGGAGAAAATTCTCCGTGTGACCGCCAAACTACCCTATGAAACACATCAGGGCACACCGGTACATGACTTAATTCCTTCGGGCTGAGAGGTTTGCAGGAGAGATTTATCCTCACTAGACAGGGATTATTTGGCTTGTCAACGGTTCTTCTCCCGAACAGGAGCATCTGCTTTGACACCTGAACCCCGAGAATCAGATTTGACCATCATTTAACACAGGGCACTATTGCTAGAAAACCCCCCTACTTTGTCTCTTGTATTGAGCGCAATTGAAGAAACAACTATATATTTAGTTTCTGGCTTTTTTTTTTGGTTCTGCTAGAACCAAGGCTTTAGAAGCACCCGGCCTGTTATGAATTTTATTCACTAATAGTGCGCTATCTTGAAGGCTAGCAAGATGCTCCCAGCGAGAAGAAGTACTTGTATTCTGGTTACTTGTATTCGGGTATGGTATTTTTCGAACCATCGTTAACAAGTAGAATGCGCGATTCTGGTTGTTGTGAGAGCTTCGGTGGAAAGTTTGGGTACTGGGTAGCATTGGTTACCGTGCCTCCAATGATCCCTGCTGACACGAGAAAAATTGTGAGGCTCTAGTAGACCCTTGTCTCTGGTCTCAACTCTTACAGCAGGCAGTCCTTTTACAACCCAGAATCACGCCCCCGGACTCGCACTCTCCACCTCCACTACTACTACAGGCCCAGCACCCCTCAGAAATCAAAGAAATTATCAGCACTTACGAGGGCAGGTTGTTTGTACTCGAGCACCCAACAGCTTTTGCCAAGAATCCCTCCATGAGCCGAATATTTGGTGCGAACTGCAGCAAAATATCGGCTGGCAGAGGTATTCTTGGCAAAGACGAGTTCAGTCTCCCATGCGGCTCCTTAAGGTTGTGTAACAATAACCAGAGAGAGCACAGGGCTGCTCAGATCAAAGATCTTCGAGCATGACCCTGTTTTTATCGATAAGATGATGTTCCTATTTCCCCCCCACCGAAAGTTGCACTTCCTCCAACACCACACTATTGCACTTTACCCCTCAAACCACACAAACCCATCCTTATCTGAGCATAGCACCCTCAGGTGAGCCTGCTCGGGGGGTCGGACTCCCTACCCCACCGACCTCATTGACGGAGTGATGCAACCACCATCTCCGCAACAAGGATATGGTGCGTCCACTTAAGTCACTCTAACTTGCTAGGGTTTGGGGGCTGACTCTTGTTCGATACATAAGAAACTAGCAGACCTGTGACTTGTGGGGTTTTCAACGACTTCATAAAACCACAAATTCCCCAAGCTGACTCCGACTATCGTGGTAAGTTATCCGTCCCCCGGTTCGTAGCGATGAGTCCTTGCTGGCGAAATGTCTCTTGCGGCGGTTAGTTTGCTTTACAGAGATCCAATCAGCACTCTAATTGAGGCCACAATCACCTCAAACACCGCCGCCTCCCAACTGGAAATAGGAAACAAAGTCACGAAACCCCTCATTCGCCGAGCTAAGAAGAAAGTGGATGTTACTAAGGGCGGTATCCCAATAGTCACTCCCGGTTAGAGGCTGTGGTTTATTCCGGAAGTTCCTAGAGTATCACAGATCGTTCCGGGGCCCGATGGAGTATCCCAATGCTTTCGTGGTTTGCAGTGAGGACTCCATCGACTTGTCCCTCCTTTGTCGCTGGTATTGCGGGGGTGTTTGGAGCAATGTGGGTATGCAGGGCGACACCGGGCGGGGTGTGGTGATCCGTGGGAGGATCAGGATGCGTTGATTGTGTTTTACTTATACACCTACGAATAAAAGCCATCATCTCTGTCAAAAGTCTGGTGCCCCAAGTAAATTACGGACGCCTTACACCACGTCAACGATGATTTGGTCAGTTATAAAACAGCGATACGGGTAGTCTTTACAAATAATCCCCACGATCCCCACCCAATACCGCGCCGGGGACACATCTCACATAGATATCCTTCTTAAGTCTCGCAGGATCAAGTAGACTCAAAGAAACATAGTTTCTAGATCCTTGGCCACTTAGGCTGCCATACCGCTGGATCTTGTGAAAAACCGCGGGCTAACATGCCAGCCAACTTAAAACAGCCCAGCAAAGTACTGTCCAATGTGCCCCAGTATTAGAAGGCTCTCGCTCGCAAAGGTGGGGTTTTCTATAGCAGTACAATCCAAGCGACGGAGGTCGTTCATACCCCCCCCGGCAACTTTTTCTTTTTCTTTTTCTTTTTTAGCGATTGCCGGTTCGCTTATGGTCTATAGATATCCTTGAATTCATATAATAGCATACTTAAAAAATTTTGGCTCAGGGACCGCAATAGGTCTACAAAAATAACCTACCGTTTAGTTAAGATAGAAGGAAATGCTGCACTCTAATCACCAAAAGTCACTCTGCACCTCCATCCGCGCCCCGCTTGAAGTCTCCCACCATCAAACTCACCCGGTCATCAAATACCGTCCTCCCCGCACCGGGCCACGTTCCCCGATATGCCAACTGCACCCCACCTCCAACACGTATTCCTGTCCACCCAAGTTACTTCTAAGCCAGACTCCATTTTTTCCAATACTCAAGTCTTAGAGTAAAAAGCCTCAGCCTAAGATCCGTACAAATGCTTTGCTAAAGGCTATTGTGGAACCTTATTGGGCACTAAAGTTACACAAAGTCAGGAGGGAAATCCTTTGGGATAAGAGCGGGAATGGATGAGGGACTATTCTAATCGGCTGAAAGAGGGGTGTCCAAAAGGTGCGATAATGTTTCCACATTCCCGGAATTGCCTAGATTATGAACATTAAGCTGAGTGTTTCTGATTACTAGTGTTGGGGCATGTAATTGAGTTGTCTCACATAATTGGATACTTGAGGTTGCATCTTGTAGTATGATAGTCCCGGGAGGTCGAGGTTTGGCTTGTGGATGAGAGGGTACAGGAGATGGTTGATATAATACTTTGCGAGTACATGAGCGGGGGTGCGCCCACTTTATAGTTTACTTGCTATTCCTACTGGGCTTAGGTTTTAATAAAACTTGGTTTGCGTCCGACATACCCATGGTGGAGTAGACTACTTTATAAACCATATAACAGAACTCGAAGACATTTACCAAAAATGAAATCTAAAACGGCTTTCCGATTGCCTCATAATTTGAAATAGAGATCAAAACTCCCTGCAATCTTTTTCCTTTCCTTCTTCTACCCGTATTGTCTTGCAAAAAGTGGAGCGCTATGAAAGTATGATCAAAATTCATTCCACCATAGTTCTCGAAGAGGCCTGTCTGGTATATCTAAGTGCTAGTCGGTACGTGGCACTAGTCTTCTACCGCAGGTAGGGCACGGTCTTTATCCAGTTTTTAACAACCTCCTCAAGAATTCTCTCACTACCATACACCACATTTCTCTACTTAAAAAAAAACACTATATTGTGCAGTCTATCTATTGTCTAGGGGAGAAAAGGAAGAAAAGGAAGGGGGGGGGAAACGTACAAGAGAAAAAAAGCCATGGTAATTTACAGAGAGGGGAGAATTAAATATGGGAGATGAAAGCTGCAGGCTATGTATAAACGCGACCCTCTCAACGATAGAAATTTCACTCTATCAAAACACTATGGAACATGTAAATGAAAACTCGTAAATCCTTACCCAGCCACGAGAGAAAACGACCAAGAGACGCAAGAGGTGTGGGGTGTATCCGCATTCCCAGATCATGGGATTACCCCAGTTGAGAGGGTGGTGTCCAAGCGCATTGCAGTGAGTATAAAATAAGATCCCCGGAGAGGATGGCGGGTTGGAACAGCCCATTGCCAATTGGGGCGAAGCGCACAGAGCTTTCCTCAGGGGCGGCGGAAACAGGTTTAGCTGGCCGCGTCCTCGTCCGGAGGCCCTGGAGCCATCAGCACATATAGGACCTTCGAATCCCCGGGAGTTGGAGACCTCGAAGCTCGCTACACTCGCATTCTGATCTCCAAGCTCGCCACAGCTCGCGTCCCCCGCCCCCCCACCCGCCGTCCCTACTTCCAATCCGGCCCCTTCATTGCCGCCCAGGGATACATCGGTGGCAACGACCAGCGACAAGGGCAGAGATAGTCCCCCAATGCCTCCGCCGGTGGAATAATACAACAAGCTTGCCGAATGGATGGAATTGGAAGAATGGTGTTTGGTTTTCTGGCTTCTCTGTACTCGCTGGTTTCTTATTCTCTCTCTCATATTACATATTTCTCAATGTATCATACTGGTTCAGCTTTGGAAAATTGGGAAGGGGCAGCGGGTATTTGCACCAGGAGGTGCCTCCTAGGGCTTAAGTGCTACTGGGGGTTTCCGCCCGCGAGATTGTAGGAGCGCTACTATCCGCTCATGTCCGCTCCGGGCGGCACACATCAGCGGTGTTGCGCCCTGATTATTTGGCTTGTCGGGATTGACCTCCTCCCGTTCGAGTAGTACTTTTACCACCCCCTCATGTCCATACCGAGCGGCATACGAGAGCGGTGTTTCGCCCCAATAATTTGGCTTGTCGGGGTTGACCTCTTCCCGTTCGAGTAGTGTTTTTACCACTGCCTCATGGCCTTTCCGAGCGGCATCCGAGAGCGGCGTTTCGCCCCAATTATCTGCTTTGTCGGGGTTGACCTTATCCCGTTCGAGTAGTATTTTTACCACTCCCTCATGTCCTTTCCGAGCGGCATACGAGAGCGGTGTTTCGCCTTGATTATTTGGCTTGTCGGGGATGACCTCTCCCCGCCCGAGCAGAATTTTCACCACTCCCTCATGTCCATTCTGAGCGGCATACGAGAGCGGTGTTTCGCCCCGATTATCTGCTTTGTTGGGGTTGACCTCCTCCCGTTCGAGTAGTATTTTTACTACTCCCTCACGTCCTTTCCGAGCGGCATATGAGAGCGCTGTGAAACCCAAATTATTTGGCTTGTCGGGGATGATCTCTCCCCGCCTGAGGAGAATTTTCGTCACTTCTTCATGCCCATTATACGCAGCCCATGAAAGTGATGTACGGCCCAAATAGCCTCCCCCGTTGATATCAGAACCTCCCTCCTCTATTAAAGTAGCTACCACTTCAACAATTCCAAAGAACGATGCGCATTGTAGTCCATTAAATGGAGGACAAGTACCGTAGCGCTTGTAATACAGGCCTGCATGCGCAAGGAGTAATTCGGTCGATATCAGGCTATAATCCTCCTTTAACAGCTCGAGCGCAAGTGATTTCCCGGAGTCCGAGAGCTCCTTTCTCGCATGCGCTCCCCAGTATACTGAGCAATATTGTAGAAAGGGTGTGCTTTGGGTATCAGGAGGGGGAGCGATCGATATGGCTTTGACCTGTTTGGAATTCAGGTAGGTCAAGCAGATTTCAGCCATTGCCGAGTGAGGTCCACTGAATAGATCGGGGTGAACGGAAAGATACTCCTGCAGGGTAAAGTGGATCAATCGCACAGTTGATGCCTCCTTATCCACAGTAATAAGGCCTTGACAGCAGTTCACCAATGTCGACATTGAAGGGATGTTGCCAACATCGAAATCCGTGGAGCCTAGCTGGACTGCTAAGGCATAGCAGAGCTCATCCGCTTGCAACAGCCGTTCCGCATGGCTGATCCACATCAACGCTGTCATCCCAAGCCTCGATTTGTCCCCACCTTGCGCCTTTATCCGCTCGATTGTCGCACTGTAAACATCTCCCAATTCCAATCCATTGGTCATTTTGTTCAGCTTTTCTCGTCTCCGGGAGATTGTTGATTCGTGTAAGATTGCATCTATATTTAAGGAAACCAGGAGAAACCTAGATGCATATCTATTAGTGGATAGTGTGGGGGCGGGATTCCCAGGATTATTGCCTACGTACATGTCCGACATGTTTTCAAGAATCTTCTCTAGAATTTCTGCCTCTAAGCTCTCCTCCATAGCGTCCGGCGTTAAATCCTCTTCCAGTCTAGTACGAAGGTATTCGACGATATCATCTTTACTGGGACCTAGTGATACACTTGTCACTCGCCCAGCAAGACGCTTTTCAATCTCGGCACGAATATGAAGCCTTCCTGTAATGAATATTCGTGTGCGCGGTGACTTTTCGAGGATTTGTTTCAGAGAATGAAGGAGCTTAACTCGATGAATCGCCGCACATTCATCCAAGGCGTCTATGCATACAAATGTGCGTAATGAGGACGTGATGGACTGTAGCATCTTAACTATATCCGGGAGTTGCAGCCCCCGTCCACCAATGACCTTTTTCTGGTCTTGAAATGCCTCTGATATTTCCTCCGGAATCGTTTCCATCCCGCCCACGACCTGTTTTAGCAAGGAACCTAGCATACTGGTCGCAGGCTGCTCTTTTCGCGCTGCGAAGTCGAAGTAAAAACACGCAACCGCTGTGCTTTGTCCTCTAGCCTGATCGCACATTCTGTCTACCACTACCGAACTGACATCATGGCCTGTTAGCACAAAAACCCTTTCTTCTCCCCTCGGAGGATTATTCTCATTACTTGACAAAAGTCTTTCCGACCCCCGGACCTCCATAACCAAAAAATACCGGCTTATCATCTTCACCTTCGCCACTCCCTTCATACCAGGCTTTGAATTCTTCAGCTTGCAGGAGCCATTCTCCTACATTGTTGACGCGACGTTCCTGGATATCCTGGTGTCGTAGCCTGGGTTCTAAGGGTGATAACCAGGCTAGAAGTTGAGACCGATCATCAGCAACATAGCTATTCTGGACATTAAAAGTGTTCGTATTATTGAAGCAGTTGATATTATTCTGGATGGGATTTTGAGACATCTTCGGCTCTTTGCTGCTCGTACTGTTGTAGAGGAGGGGTTATTGAGTATTGTCGGTTGATTTCGATATATGGTTGATGATGTTCTTGCGATCTGGGGAAATTTGGGGGCTGGGGGAAAGTGGGGCCATGCTAAGGGAAAGTGGGGGTCTCCTAACATTAAAGCAGAGTTGCGAATGTCACCCTATGAGACACGGAAGAAAAGTGATGCATCACAAAAGCGGCCATTCACAAACAACCCCCAAGCGCCAGTTGTATTATGCATGGACAAAATTAACCGATCAGCAGATGCTCATAATTTTCGCCGTGAGGTTGTTAACTTCCTCGATCCAACTGCCGGAACCCAGCCAAGAAAATAGGCTAAATAAACGGCAGTAATCAGCACTTAGTATACCATCCATCAGCCTTAATAATAATAAAAAGAGCACTTATTATGAGGTGCCTGTTGAGTGGTAATGATTTTTGTCGGGGCCCGGAAGCGATCAGTTGCCACGTTCGCCCAGGTGATCGGTTAACTTTGTCCACGCGCAATAGAGCAAGCCCAACTTGATCTATGCGTAAATTATGGCAGCCTGGGGCACGTATCCCACACTGATGTCCTTCCAAAGTCATGCAGAATCAATCAGACTCTAAAGAAAGGTTTCTATATCCGGAGCCACTTACACTGCCATAGGAAACTCTTTAGCTCTTGTGATAAACCTTGGGCTAACATGCCGGCCCGCCTGAGGCGGCGGGGTTCTGTTCCGGTGTCCGAATATTGGAAAGCACTAGATCGCACAGATGGAACGTTCTATAGCGGCACGATCATGGTCACAAAAGTTCTCCACATCCCCCCTCTATTTTATTTCTTTTTATATTTTTATTTGTAGCTATTGGCGGCTAGCTTATGGTCTATCCATGAATACCGGTATCCTTCGATTCATTTGATTTCATACTTGAAATCTTTTGGCCCAGGGATTGCAAGAGGTCCACAGAAATGGCCTATCATGCCATTTAGCCAAGACAGCAGGAAATGAAGAACGACAAACACCAAAAGTCACCCGGTATCAGACATCCACCTCCGTCCCCGCCCCGCTTGAAGTCTTCCACCCTCAATTTCGCCCGGTCGTCAAAAGCCATCCCTCCCACATCGGCCCCGATACACTAACTGCACCCACCCCGCCAACACCTATTCCTATCCACCTAAGTTAGTCCTAAGCCGGACTCCGTTCTTCGGGATACTTTTCTCCATACGCAGGTCACAGAGCAAAAAGCCCCAGCCCAAGATCCGTCCGTACGAGTGCATTGCTAAAGGGTATCCTGGTGGGGGACTGCCGGGCCCAACCTTCACCACTTTAAGTCGTCGGGCAATTTGGACAGGAGGGGGCGGCAAAGGTCTTGCAGACTGAAGACAGACGGACTGCCCCGTTTGGAATACTGCATACTTAAGCTTGTATTTTATAATAGTCCCGGGAGGTTGAGGTTTGGCTTGTGGATGAGAGGGTAGAGGAGATGGAGGATTGGTTTAATACCTTGTGGGAACACCAGGAAAGCCCTAGAGGTTAGGGAACGAGGATGGGGAGGAAGCATCATATCCCCTTCACCATCCACGAGCAACACGGGAGGGCTTTAAAGCAATTCATTGGGTTTGTAACACTTTAATGCTTCCTTTTTCAAAGATACATGATGGGGCCGGATATTCCTGGTCTATTGGTATCTGGGTTGGTGTCCTTAGGTCCTAGGAGCAACTTCGCTTGCTACCGCAATCCCATCCATGGCAGCCCACGTGACCCAATCCCGTAGAGCGGAGATGTTTGCAAGGAGAGATTTATCCACACCAGACAGGGATTATTTGGCTTGTCAACGGTTCTTCTCCCGAAACGGGAGCATCTGCTCTGATACCTGAACCCCGAGAATTAGATTTGACCATCATTTGGCACAGCACTATTTCTATGAAAGCCTTACTGTACTTTGTCTCTTGTACTGAGCGCCATTGAAGATCCAACTTTGTATTTAGTTTCTGGCTTCTTTTTCTTTTTTTGGTTCAGCTAAAACTAAGGCTTCAGAAGCACCCGGCCTGTTATGAATTTTGTTCGCTAATAGTCCGCCATCTTGAAGGCTAGCAAGATGCTCCCAGAGAGAGAAAGTACTTGTATTCGGGTGTGATATTTTTCGAACCATCGTCGACAAGCAGAATGCGCGACGCTGGTTGTTGTGGAGAGTTTGGATACCGTGCCGCATTGTTACCATGTGTCCCGTCGCCTCAATCATCCCTGCTGATAATAAATTGTGAGGCTCTATCAGATCCTTGTCTCAACTACACTTAATAACAGTCCTTTTACAACCCAGAATCACGCCTCCGGACTCTCACTCTGCCCCTCCACTACTACTACAGACCTAGCGCCCCACAGAAATCCAAGAAATTATTAGCTCTTACGAGAGCATACTGTTACGGTTGAAATTTGGCTTTCCTAACCTGCAGTTTTTTTAGCTTATCTGCGAATAGCTTAGACAGAATAGATAGCACTTCATGATCTTGGCTTAGGGGGATGTCATGTTTCTGCAGGGGTGGCTGTTGCCAAGTCTTGGCAGACAGGGAGCTCAATGTAAGTTAGGGTGCGTCTGGTTGCAACCCGAAACCTCAATAATGGCCCTCATTATAGAGTTTTGAGGGAAAACATCATTTTGTGATAAAGTGTCGTGTCTGGTCAACACTGAGTGGCAACAATCAAGTTGGAATAATGGGCCCAAAATGAAGGTTTCCAAAAAATAGAAAAAATCTATTTTTCACAAAACTGCATAATTGAAGAACCCTAACCCAACCACATTGATGAGCAGTTTGTGACCATATTTCATCGCATATTTGATGTAAATGTAGAATATAAATAATATGAATAGCTACAATGCCTGACCCGATCACTTCTACAAACTTCAATGCATTTACTGTGCACAAGTGGACTTATGGGAGGCACCTATGCTGGCTCATTCTGTCAAAGAAGCCTGTTGAGCATCACCATTAAGTGGGAGAGAATATATTTCTTGGCTGTTATCCGTGTGTCAACCAGACACTGTGACTTTCATTTGGCCAGATTATGCTAACCTGAGAAAACTCTAGTATCCGGTTGCAACTTGTGTTTTGAGATTATTGCGCTATTTCAATGCAACGACCGCCAGACGCACCCTTAGTTTCTTTAACATCTCTCGCGCTTCCCCCCAGAATCACGACGACAACGAGGATCGTGACGAGGGAACACAGCACAACAGAGGAACTGTTGGACTGTGAATTGAGGACGGGAAATTTGTCCTGCATCTAGTCAGTCGGGCAACCTGTAGGGATGGGCTTTCTTGCAGTGGGATTTTTCTCTCCTTTTTGCGGTTTGTGGGTTGGCTTTAGAGAAGACGTTTGTGAAGTAGCTTAGCGGATTTGAATTGATCGTGACTTGTGGTTTCTTGATAGTGACAGTTGTTTGCCCGTACTTCTCCTGTTCCGTAGAGTAGATACTGTTGCCCGGATATTTTTGTTTTCAATACTGGTTGCACTCGAGCGCCCGGCGGTTTTTGCCAAGAATCCCTCGTTGAGTCGAATATTTGCTTGCATTATTCTTGGCAAAGAATAGTGAGTACTAGTACTCGTCCCAGGCAAGAAGTACCCGGAAACAGGGGGGGTCAATTTTGTATGAGCGCTCAGATAATTGCAGGGGGTTTATCATACAAAAATCAAATCCCTGTTTCCGGGTACTTCTTGCCTGGGACGAGTACGAGTACTTCGTAAGTTCTGTCTCCCATGCGGCTTCTTACGGTTGTGTAACCATAACAACAAGATACGATACGGCACAGGGGTGCTCGGCTAAGACATGTGTGAGCCGGACCCTGTTTTATCGATATCGCAAAAGCTCAATAGATCCACTATCGCCCATAGGCCTCGAATCACACAGATTAGAGACAAAACACTCTGAGAAGGAATAGTGTCTCCCAGACAGGGTATAGGTTGAGATGCTGAGCTTTCTAGATCTCATTGAACTGTATTCATAATTTGGTTAACCTACTCTGCTAAACCTATTGTGGTTTAGGCAGTGACTCATGTTAAGATCCCCGATAGTGGGTATAATCTCCCCTATTTTCCTTCTTTTGAAATTTGTGCTTCTTTCAACACAAGAGTATTGCACTTTGCCCTCAAACTACACAAACCGCCCCTATCCGAGCATAGCACCCCCGGGTGAGCCTGCTTGGGGGGGCTGACTCCCTACCCCACCGACCTGATTGCATAACGGAGTGATGAAAATGCAACTACCATCTCCGCGATAAGGACAAGGTGTGTCGATTTAATGTCATCCTAACTTGCTAGAGTTTGAAGACCGACTCTTTGATACATGAGAGACTAGCAGACCCGCGACCTGTGAGTTTTCCGGGGACTTCATAAAACCACAAATTCCCCAAGCTGACTCCGACTACCGTAGTAAGTTATCCGTCCCCCGGCTCGTAGCGATGAATCGTTGCTGGCGAAATATCTCTTGTGACGGTTGGTTTGGTTTACGGAAATCCAATCAGCACTCTAATTGGTGCCAGAATCGCCTCTAGCACCGTTGTCTTTCAACTGGAAATATGAAACTAAGTCACCAAGCCCCACATTCCCCGAGCCGAGAAGAAAGTGGATGTGACTAAGAGCAGTATCCCGATAGTCACTCCCGGTTAGGGGTTGTAGTTTATTCTGGAAGTTTTGGGAGTGTTGCAGATCGTTCCGGGGCGCGATGGAGCATTCCAATGGTTTCGCGGTTTGCGGTGAAGACTCCGTGGACTTGTCTCTCCTTTGTCGCCGGCATTACGGGAGTGTTCGGGGGGATGTGGGCATGCAGGACGACACAGGGCGGGGTGTGGTGACCTGTGGAAGGATCGGGATGTGTTGATTCTGTTTTACTTATACACCCACAAATAAGAGTCACCGTTACTATCAGAGGTCCGGTGCCCTAGGTATATCACAGGTGCCTTAAACTACGCGAACGATGGTTTAGCCAGTGATGAAACCACGATCCCCACCCGATACCGCACCCGGGGGCTCATATCTCACACTGATATCCTTCCCAAGTCTCTCACAATCAGACCCAAAGAAAAATTGTTTCCTGACCCTTAGCAACTTAGCTTACCATAGGAAACCCTTTTGAACTTGTGAAAAACGGCGGGTTAACATGCCAGCCAACCTGGAGCAGCACAGAAAATTTCTATCCGGTGTCCCAATATTGGGAAGCACTTGCTCATAGCGCTGGACTTTTATATATGGGCACGGTCTTGGCGACAAAGGTTGTCCACACACCCTTCCCATCTTATTTTCATTTTGACCGATTGGCGGTCTGCTTATGGTTTATCTATATATATCCTTGAATTTATATAATGTCATACTTAAAAGAAATATTGGATCGGGGGCTGCAAGAGGTCTATAGAGATAACCTACCGGTTGGTTAAGATAGAAGGAAATGCTGCACTGTAGTCACCGAAAGTCACTCGGCATCTCCGTCCCTGTCCCTGTTGAAAATCTTGGCTGCGGAGGTAATGATTTACGGTGAGGATTTTACGCAGTGGACTGAAACCGCTTAAGTGGAGATGAGGATCATGATTGATTAATGATAACTTGATGAAAGGAAAGGCATGAGGAAAGTTGTGTTGAGGAAGGAAGGTGTGAAGCGAGGAAAGGTGTGAAGGAAAGAAAAACAAGAGGTGTGAAACCATTTTCAGAGCTTGCGCGTCCTTTGACTAGTGCGTATGTATGGCCCAGCGACCACAGAGTGCGGGCATCAAACTGCCATTTCCAACGGTCCCGCTTGAAGTCTTCCACCATCAAACTCATCCGGTCACCAAATGCCATCCCCCCGCATTAGCTCCCATTCCCCGATGCCCCAACTACACACACATCACCAACAACTATTCCAATCGACCTAAGTTAGTTCTAAGCCAGACGCCATTTTCGAGGCTCCTTTTTTCAATACGCAAGCCTTATAGTAAAAAGCCCTAGTCTGAGATCCTTACAAGTGCATTGCTAAAGGCCATTGTGGGAACTTATTAAGCATCATTGTTGTGCGAGGCCAGGAGGGAGCTGTCTTGGGGTAAGAACGGAAATGAATTCGACGATCCTCACCTACTAAAAGAGAAATGCGCAAAAGGTGAGATTATGTTTTCATATTCCTGAAATTGAACTTTAAGCGGACTTTTTGTGATTGCTAGTGTCGGGGTATGTAATTCAGTTGTCTCAAATAGTTGGATACTTGAGCTTGTATTTTGTAGTAGTCCCGGGAGGTTGAGGTTTGGCTTGTGGATGAGAGGGTAGAGGAGATGGGGGATTGGTATGATACTTTGCAGGTATTTGAGCGGGGGTGCGCCCACTTTATAACCTTACTTTCTATTCTTACATGGCTGGGCTTTTAATAACAATTGGTTTGCGCCCGACGTATCCTTGGTAGGGTAAACTATTGTATGAACCATGTGACCAACAGAACTCGAAGATATTTGCCAGAATCAAAATCTGAAACTACTTTCTGATCCCCTGATAACTTGAAATACAGATCAATACTCCTCGCAACATTTTTCTTTTTCTTTTTCTTTTTCTACCCGTATTGTCTCGTGAAAAGGGGGACCACCGTGGAACGAGGATTGAAATTTGTTCCATCATGGTCCACGAAGAGGCCTGTCTGATATATCTAACTGCCGGTCGGTATGTGCTACTAGCCTTCTGTCGAAGGTACAGTACGGTCTTTATCTAGTTTTTAAAAATCTCCCTAAGAATCCTCGCACTATCGTACACTACCTTTCTCTACCTAAAAAAAAACATTATATCATCCACTCTATCCATCGTCCGGGGAGAAAAGGAAGAAAAGGGGGGGAAAAATGATAAAAGGAAAAAAAGACATTATAATAATTTACAAAGAGGGAAGTATTAAATATGAGAGAATGAAATCTTCAAGCAATGTATAAACCCAACCTTCGCAACGAGAGAAATTTCACGCGAACAAAACTCTGCGGAACATGTAAACAAAAACTCGTAAATCCTCACCATTCTTGAAAGAAGAAAGTAGGCAAAAGGCGCAAGAGTATATGGCATGTATCCGCACTCCCAGGTCATGGGATTACTCGTCGACAGGATGATGTCTGAGTGCATCACAGCGGGGGAGGTGCACGGGGGGGAAGGAGCAGCGGGAACCTCCTCAAGGAGGAGTCTCCTACTGCTTAAATGATACTTGGGGTTGCTGCTTTGCGAGATTGTAGCAGCGCTACTATCCTTGTATGTCCTTTTCGAGTGGCATACGAGAGCGGTGTTTCGCCCCAATAATTTCGCTTGTCAGGGTTGACCCCCCCCCGTTCGAGTAGTATTTTTACCACTCCCTCATGTCCAGTCTGAGCGGCATACGAGAGCGGTGTCCAGCCCCAATCATTTGGCTTGTCGGGGTCGACCTCTTCCCGTTCGAGTAGTATTTTTACCACTCCCTCATGTCCACTCTGAGCGGCATCCGAGAGCGGTGTTTTGCCCGAATTATATGGGTTGTCCGGGTTGACCTCTTCCCGTCCAAGTAGTATTTTTACCACTCCCTCATGTCCATTCCGAGCGGCATACGAGAGCGCTGTTTCGCCCGAATAATTTAGCTTGTCAGGGTTGACCTCTTCCCGTTCGAGTAGTATTTTTACCACTCTCTCATGTCCACTCTGAGCGGCATACGAGAGCGGTGTTTTGCCCGAATTATCTGGTTTGTCGGGATTGACCTCTTCCCGCCCGAGCAGAATTTTCACCACCTCTTCATGCCCATTATACGCGGCCCATGAAAGTGGCGTGCAACCCAAATAGCCTTCCCCATTGATGTCAGAACCTCCCTCCTCTATTAAAGTAGCTACCACTTCAACAATTCCAAAGAACGATGCGCAGTGTAGCCCACTAAACCGAGGACAAATATCGTGCACGTCCGCGCCATATAGGGTTGCATGCTTAAGGAGTGATTCGGTTGATATCTGGCTATAAGGCTCCTGTAACAGCTTCAGGGCAAGTGATTTCCCACAGTCGGAGAGCTCCCTTTTCGCATGCACTCCCCAATATACTGAACAATATTCTAGAAAGGGTGTGCTTTGGGTACTAAGAGGAGGAGCGACCGAAATGGCTTTGACTTGTTTGGAATTCAAATAGTTCAAGCAGATTTCAGCCATTGCCGAGTGAGGTTTACTGAATAGATCGGGGTGAACGGAAAGATACTCCTGCAGGGTAAAATGGGTCAATCGCACGGTTGATGCCTCCTTGTCCACAGTGATAAGGCCTTGACAGCAGTTCACCAATGTAGACATCGAAGGAATGTTGCCAACATCGAAATCCGTGGAGCCTAGTTGGACGGCTAAGGCACAACAGAGCTCATCCGCTTGCAACGGCCGTTCCGCATGGCTGATCCACATCAACGCTGTCATACCAAGCCTCGATTTGTCCCCATCTTGCGCCTTTATCCGCTCGATTGTCGCGCCGTAAACATCTCCCAATTCTAATCCATTGGCCATTTTGTTCAGTTTTTCTCGTCTCCGGGAGATTGTTGATTCGTGCAAGATTGCGTCTATATTTAAGGAAACCAGGAGAAACCTAGATGCATATCAATTAGCGGATAGTGTGGAGGCGGGATTCCCAGGATTATTTCCTACGTACATGTCCGACATGTTTTCCGGAATCTTCTCTAGAATGTCTGCCTCTAAGCTCTCCTCCATAGCGTCTGGCGTTAAATCCTCTTCTAGTCTAACACGAAGGTATTCGACGATATCATCTTTGCTGGGACCTAGAGATACACTTGTCGCTCGCCCAACAAGACGCTTTTCAATCTCGGCACGAATATGAAGCCTTCCTGTAATGAATATTCGTGTGCGTGGTGACTTTTCGAGGATTTGTTTCAGTGAATTAAGGAGTTTAACTCGATGAATCACCGCACATTCGTCTAAGGCGTCTATGCATACAAATGTGGGCAGTGAGGACGTGATGGACTGTAGCATCTTCACAATATCCGGGAGTTGCGGCCCCCGTCCTCCAATGACCTTTTTCTGGTCTTGAAAGGCCTCTGATATTTCCTCCGGAATCGTTTCCATCCCGCCGACGACCTGCTTTAGCAAGGAACCCAGCATACTGGTTGCAGACTGCTCCTTCCGCGTTGCGAAGTCGAAGTAAAAACACGCAACGGCTGTTCTTTGTCCTTTGGCCTGATCGCACAATCTGTCCACCACCAGCGAACTGACATCATGGCCTGTTAGCACTAACTCCATTTCTTCTCTCCCCAAAGAATTATTCTCGTTACCTGATAAATGTCTTTCCGACCCCCGGACCTCCATAACCAAAAAATACCGCCTTATCATCCCCACCTTCACCACCCCCTTCACACCAGGCTTTGAATTCTTCAGCTTGCAGGAGCCATTCTCCTACATTGTTGACGCGACGTTCCTGGATATCCTGGTGTCTTAGCCTGGGCTCTAGGGGTGATAACCAGGCTAGAAGTTGAGACCGATCACCCGCGACATAGTTATTGTGTACATGAATGGTGTTCGTATTATTGAAGCAGTCGTTATTATTATAGATGGAATTTTGAGACATCTTTCGTCGCCCGTACTGTTGTAGAGGAGGGGTTATTGAGTATGGTCGGTTGATGATATTCTTGGGAGCTGGGGAAATTTGGGAGCTTGGGGAAGGGGGGTCTTGTTGAGGAAAAGAGGGGGTCTTCTCGCATTAAAGCAGCGTTGCAAACATCACTTTATTGAACACCGAAGAAAAGTGTTGCACCGGAAAAGCGGCCCCTCACGAACAACCCCCAAGCGCCGGCCGTGGAGCAATCCCAACTAGATCCATACATAAATTATGGCAGCCTTGGTGGCTGACACTGCGAAGAACAATCCTTAGTAGAAGCCACAATATTACCTCAAGTTCTGGTAGCGAGGGTTTCAATTTAAGATATACAAGGCTTTTCCACTCTAGAGATAGAATTTGGTCAATAATAAATACCGGTAGATGGCCACTACAATTACGAATAAAGGTCACTATTCCTCTCATCAAAAGTCTAGCGCCCGTTTAAACCACAGGCGCTTGGCAACACGCGAGCTATGGTTTGGTCAATTAGAGCGTTTTGGCTACCCTCCCGGGGAGAAATTTTGAGCTCAAAATTTGACTTAAGCTAAGATATATAGAGTAAGGATTGGCGGATGGGTAGGCAGAGCCAATTTGATTTATCTCCTAGCCAACCCCGTTTAGAATGTTGAGCATTAGCCTATTTTAGTAACCGGGAGCAAATCTACACGGCCGCTCTGGCTTCCATCATGGCAATGCTGAACAGTACTAGTACTGTTTCCGCGGTATTCTGAGCACTACACCACTTCTGAAGCACAACGTTTTTCCTATCACGATTACCCAAATAGACTAGTGTTAGTATCTAGCGCTGGCCATGATAACAAGGTAAGGGATGGTTATTGCCGGTGGCAACGTACTCCCTCTTCGGTTTAGCATTCTACTAGCTTATTGCCCAGAGCTCAAAATTTGAACTCGAATTTTCACTTCCGAGGTGTGGCCAAAACGCTCTATTATGAAACCGCGATTAGATGGCCTTTGCAAAGGATCCCCGCGATCCCCATCTGATACCGCACCCTGGGGCACGTATCTTCCTTCCCAAGTCTCGCAGGATCAATTAGACTCCAAAAAACTGGTTTCTAGACCCGTAGCCACTTAGGCTGCCATAAGAAACCCTTTTGATCCCGTGAAAAACCACCGGCCATGACGCCAGCCAACTTGAACCAGAACAGCAAAGTTCTAGTATCCGGTGTGTCCAAATGTTGGAAAGCTCTAGCTCCCAACGGTAGAATGTTCTATAACGGCACGATCTTGGTGACAAAAGTCGTCCACACCCCCCGCTTATTTTACTTTTTTTTATACTTTTTTTTCCGATTAGCGGTTCGCTTATGATAGTCTACCTACGGAGGTGCAGCGTCTAAGTTTTGTAGGTTCCACAAGCGAGGTTTTCCGCCTTTACCTCCTGTGGAACATACAAACCTTAGGAGCTGTACCTCCGTATGGATAGCTTCGAATTCATATGATCTCATATCATACTTGGAATTATTTGGCCCAGGGGTTACAAAAGGTCTACGGAGGTAACCTATCATACCATTTAGCTGATATAGAAGGAGATGAAACACGACAGATCACCCAAAGCCACCCGGTAGCAGACCTCGACCTCCGTCACCCCCCCGCTTGAAGTATTCTACCCTCAAATTCACCCGGTCGCCAAACACCATCCCTCCCGGATCGGCCCCCGATCCCTGATACGCTAACTGCACCCACACCGCCAACACCCGTTCCGACCCACCTAAGTTAGCCCTAAGCCGGACTCTATTCTCTGGCTTACTTTTTTCAATAGGCATGTCTTAGAGTAAAAAGCCCCAGCACAAAATCCGTCCGTACAAGTGCTTGCTAACGGACTATGAGGAAAACCTATTGGGCATTATTGTGATACAAAGCCGGGGAGGGAGGTGTTTTGCGATAAGAGGGTAAATGGATGGGGGATTATCCCGACCTGCCGGAAGAGAAATGTGCAAAAAATGTGATTTATGTTTCCACATTCCAGGAATTGCTTAGATTATGAGAGTTTTTGTAATTACTGATGGTGGGGCATGTAGTGTTCCTAACGGTCTAGGGGCCAGATAGGGCCAGGAGGACTGACTGCTAAGAGCCTTGGGCCGGACCAGACTACAAAAAATGTCCCATCCTCATCTGCAAAATCTAAAGACCACCGTTATTACCTAGGACAACCGGCCCGGCAACTTGAGGTAATAATGTGGGGGGGGTGCATGAAGACAGGGGCTGTATTGCAAGAATCAAAGTCCATGGGGGGAGGAGGGGTTAGCGGGGGACTGTGAGTGATAACGGGCAGGGTGGGAAACTGCAGGGTCTCCGAAGAAGCGTCCGCGGTGACCGGAAGAGAAAGTGCATGGCGGGGGACGGCGGGCCGGGGGCCGGGGCTATCGGCAAACAGAGGTGAGGGTAATGAACGACGGGAAACTGTGGGTGCTAGCTGGTTCGGGTCAAGGACAATGACAGCAGGATTCTAATATCAACTGGGCTGGTGTTTTACATGGCTGCCGAGTCCAATCAGCCTCATGGTATTCATGGCTCCGATTAAATTATTAAGAGGGGGAATAAGTTGATGAGATATATCTGATACGGATAATAAAAAGGATGAAAATTTGAGTATCGGGTTCAAACTGCACGATCTTCTTGATACAGCAATTTACGACGGGGTCTGACCTCAACTATTTTCGCTATCCTGACTCCACATTATCTACAACAGCGATTTGGTATGATATGTCAATTCCACTTGAGGATTCTGCTTCACAAGAAACCATTTGAGGTTTTGATGTTAGCATGATTCCCGGCATACTTAACACTCCCGAACTCAACCCGGGCCAAAGCTTGGAGGAGTCCCTTGGTCATATCGGCAGCCCAAACAAGAGTACTTGGAGTAGTGCGCGGAGCGGTCTCATTTTCTGGCTCTAGAATTGCGGGTAGCCGACCCGAGACATTACAGGGGTACGATCAGGGTGGGGGGATGCGGGGCCTGACGTCCCATACTCTAAATCGTGGGGCAACTTGGCTGGAGGATAGGATGAGACGACAAAAAGTAGTCCATCCTCGGCTAGGCTTAAGACGGATGGACCGCCCCGTCGGGAGCAGTGAATGTAATTAAGCTGTGTTACATGACTTCATACTTAAGCTTGTATTTCAAAATGGTCTCGGGAGGTTGAGGCCTGGCTAGTACATGGGGGGGTAGAAGATTGATATAATGGTTTGCAGGTACGCCAGGAAGGCTCTAGAGCTTAGGGAACGAGGATGAGGAAGAAGGATTGTATCCCCTTCGCGAAAAAGGGGCAATATGGGAGGGCTTTAAAGCGATTGATTGGATTTGTAACACTCTAATTCTTCCTTTTTGATTAATACACGATAAGGCCCGATATGCCTGGTCTACCGGTATCTGGGCTGGGGTCCTCGCATCCTAGGAATCACTTCGCTTGCTGCCGCGAGTTCATCCATAGAGCCCACATGACTCAATTACTTAGGGCGGAAAGGTTTGCAGGAGAGATTTGTCGGCACTTGGCGGGATTATTTGGCGGGTTAACTGTTCTTCTGGGCGGGAGAATCTGTTGACTCCTGAATCCCGAGAATTAGATTTTGACCATCATTGAACCCAGGGCACTATTTCTACTAAAGCCCCTACTGTGCCTCATGCGTTGAGGGCAATTGAGGAAACAGCATTATAATAATATTATTTAATTTCTGGCTTCATTTTCTTTTTTCATTCAGCTGAAACTAAAGCCCCAGAAGTACCTGTCTTGGTATAAATTTTGTTTACCCATATTCCACCATCCTGAAGGCTAGCGAGATAGCTCTGCTCCCACCGAGGAAAGGTACTGAAAACAAAGTATTTTGAGTTCAGTGTATCTACTTTCTAAACGGCGGAAGTACAGAAAACCTACTATCACTTTCACGAACTTCCAAGTAGAAAGGTAAACAGCACAAGCTTCAATCAATTCAACTTCTCTAAACTAACCAAACCACTTAGCCGGAAAAGAGAAACAAATTCCCGCCACAAAGTAATCCTAACTAACCCGAGCCCACTTCCCTTTCACACAAACTGCAAACAAACGGTTCCTCCGTTGTGCTGCTCTCACAATCCACTTCGTTGCGCTCAACCTCGCTGGTTGGAGAAAGAAGGAAGAAAAAAGAGAAAACCTTTCCCATACCCTCCGGTGCATTGCATACCTTTCCGATACCCTCCTTGGCTAAAACATACCCTCCGGAAACAAAACTATGACCTCCAAAGTACGGACCTCCAAAGTACAGACCTCCAAAGTACAGACCTCCATAGTCCAAGCGATAAATTCTAAATTCTTTCCCTGACAACCCGCTTGGATAGGGCATATGAGAAACAAAACAAAGAAGAGAAACTTTACAAAAAAAGGAAAACGGGCGCGACCCGTCCAACCACCACCACTACAGCTTCTGACTTTCAAAGGGCGCGACCCAGTCCTCTCTTTCCCCAATATCCCACCACACATGTAAGAAAATAAAAGAAAACGTAGGAAATAAGACAAGAAAAATAAAACTAAAGTAGAAGCTCAAGTCGGGGATGTTGACAGGTACGACGATTATGCCCAGGGAGACCACAGTTCTGACATGTTTGCTGACTGTAACAATCCTATTGTTGTGCACGTATGCAACAGGCAACAACTGTCGTCTCCTGCGTAAGCGAGTCTCGCTTTTCTGCACCAAGGCGTGGGATTGCACTATCTCTTCAGATAGTACGAGACTAGCTTGCTGGTCTTAAGTGGTTCGTGAGGGGTACTATCTTTTGAGATAGTAAGATGGGTAGATTGTCGTGCTTGATAGAACTATCACAATAGTCCTATGTTCGGGCAACCTGTCGAGACTATCACAATAGTCTCCAGGTTCTTAGAGCCTAGGCTCTCGTAGAGGAGGAGTGTATGTAAAGAGAGTAAAGCGTAATCGTATTGCAATATCTTGAGTATAGAAAAGTACTTAGATGGTTGCGTGAAGATCCTATCTCTTTGTCGGTTTTTTTTTTTTTTTTTATTTTTTAATTAATATATTATTTGTTAGGTACAAGAACTCGCATGCAGCGCTA
>Ga0307517_10001578_pt1 | contig 38041 bp, 18 predicted proteins | sample 23_EM_MG_FD_194515 | JGI IMG/M metagenome (GOLD analysis project Ga0307517, IMG submission 194515) | Populus trichocarpa ectomycorrhiza microbial communities from riparian zone in the Pacific Northwest, United States - 23_EM | ecosystem: Host-associated > Plants > Roots > Unclassified | place...
TGAAAAATGTAAGGAAATGAGAAAAACTGAATAGAATTGATGGTTTTTAAGTTCAGTGACATGGAGTATAGAATGATGATAAAGCATATTAATTAATGATACCAATAGGACTTTACTTGAGCATTTGAAAGTAGACTTGAGAAGATTGCTCGTGTACAAGAATACAAAAATCCTAAGATAGTATTGGATCAGCCTAATACAACATATGATTATAGATTATAATTTTGCAGATTTACAAAGCCGAAAAGCTAACCTCAAGAAAACATTAACCACATCATAAAATTTGACTCAACTACGTCACGACATCTTTTCACAGCCTGAGGTAATCTCATAAAGCCAGGTTTTGGATTGCCATTTCTTTAAGGGATGTCACCAATCTTCGAAACACCTTCAGATTGTGGCCGACCTTATCCTGCAAAACCAAGCAAGCACATCGGTGCCGATTGCAAAAGACCAGAATCAAGATCAAATTCCTAAATAGTTAACGACACCACAGACGCTAAATACTTCAACACCAGGGATGCAACTATTTACTTCATTTTAACTAAAACCAATGATGAGTACATAGTTTACGCTGAGATTTGTCACACTTTTCCGAGTGAAAATTGTTGCACTACACACGTTTGCCACAGATGAAAAACACCCACAAAGGTTCTTACAAGTACTTCATTTGCATCACAAGCAAGTTGATATTACGACAACAAGAAATCCAGAGACTCCAACAAGGAAAGAAGAATCCTTTTTCTTGTGAAGTACAATTATTGTAGAGTAATTTTATGGTGCTTAGAAAGTAACAAATGGTATACTATTAGTTATTTTCTAGGAGTCCACTTTGAAGAAAGAGACAGATATGGGTCATAGATTTTATTCTCTCTCCTTGTGTTTCTCTTTTTCTTTAAATTGGACTCTAAGAAGTAACTATTAGAATGCACTACTTATTCACTAAGCATCATAAAATTTTCTGTTATTATACAACAAGAGAGAAGAATCACAAAAACATGGTGGCTAAAATGGAAAAGATGTTTACAAAAAGAATTTTAAATAAAGAATTTAAATTTCAAACATATCATCAAGCAGTTAAGTTAAAATTATTATTAGGAATGCCTAGTGTATAATTTTAAATTTCCAATTCAAATTTAAAACTACCAAATTAGTTTCAATTTATCTATTTAATAAGAAATTAGCAGGAACAAGGTTAGGGATGCACAAGCACAACAAAGAATTATTCATAGAATAAGCATAAGTTATTTGACCGCTTTGAATCCACTAGTTTTGAATGAGGTCCTTGATAGCATGACTAGTATATATAGCACTTACTTAAAGAGAAATTAGAACAGAAAATTGTGATGAGATATTATTTATGGTTTTGCTAGCAGATAAAGGCAAGATAGAGATGCTATCCCTAGGTCTTTTCCAACATAACTTGAATATTTCTATGTTACACTTGTTTAACAACACAAAAAAAAAATATAGTCGAACTACTAAATACAGAATCATTAGTAGAAAATATAAACAAGTGAAATGTAAAGTTAGAAATACAGGTAAATATATGAGATTAAGTATTGTTTTGTCATAAAAATGTACCCAAGTTACAAAAACTACCGTAACTTGAAGTCACTATAGCGAGCAACTTATCCTTTCATAGTGCAGCGAAACTAAGTGGGCCAATTGCCCCTTGAAGCAGGTGAAAAAAGGTTAGTTTTGTATAAGTTATTCAACTCTACAATTCAGGGTATTGCTGTAATTTCAAGATACATTCCAAATTCTCCTAGAACATGGCTTTTAACATATGAAAGTGTCTTGTTAGTTCTTAATTAAGCAGGGAAAATATATTTACGCTAGAGGTGACATTAATTGAATTATTTGAAAAATCTGTAAAAACCAATTAGAAAGTAACTGAATCAAATGGTTTTCTTAAAACTTTTTAGAAAAAATCAATTATAATTTTTTTTAAAAAAAATTGGTTCAGTTCTGTTCGGTTTTTGTTTCAAAGTTTAGAAACTAAAAAATCCAAAGTAAACTGAAAAAACCCATTGTAAACTCAAGGCCTAATATTAAATAAAAGCTCATTAAATTAAAACCTGTCAAAAATAGCACAACTAAAAGGTCCATGAATTAAATTGGATTTATTTAGTTTTTAAAAATGTAAAACCAAACCAATCAATGCAAAATTGAGTTTTGAAAAAAATCAAAGGCTTAAATTGGTTTGGTTCTGTGCAAATTTAGTTGAATTTCTCATCTAAACCAAACCGTTTAAATTAGCGATCACCCCTAATTTATGCTCTTCTTTTTTAAGAGTATTCTAATCCAACTACATAAAGCTTTTATAATACTTTATTTCAGAAATAAGAATTTATGAATAAAATTTAGGTTGCATGATGCAATTCCTAAGAATTCAATTCCTAAGATGTGATGCCTTAGGTTTCTTGGTGTGATCCTAGAAAACTCACCAGTGTCACTAGTAGCTCGAGCAAGTTTTTCCCTAATTCAAATTTTTTAAAAAACATCCCTTTATTCTTTATTAATCTAAACCATTAAAATCCCCAGATTTTCAAAGCTCTGGCCCATCATAAAACGCTTGTAGGACAGAAATTCAAGTCTGTCATGATTCATTTCCCTTCTCAAAAACCTAGCTCAACCCCTGATTGTACCAAACAATCAATCCATTAGATTTACTAATTTATCTCTAACACTTTTGATGCCATGATTCAAAAGGTATCACTACACATATCTCAGTAATTATTTTGACTGGCTATAAGCAGTAAGCAGAAATTAAGTACCATACCTCACTCAACAGTTCAAGTCGTTCTAACGTGGGAACCAACATCCCGCACATCCAAGATAGATCCTGTCTGGGGTCAGAGTGTGTGCCAAATGTAACTGCTTTTGTAGCTCCACTATTATCAGATGCCATGGACCTGCCAAGAAAACAAAAGATCACAGGGCAGATAAATTTTAACAGCTATACCTCATCTACTAATGAACTCACCTTGGATCCCCAAAGCAATAGGTACTTTAGTTTATTTTTTTGGTAATTTGGATATCTTCAGTTTGGTTTTGAAAAACCGAATAAAACAGAATGACCAACAGAAATTTTAATTATTTTTTCATATTGCATTATACACAATTTTCATACACAGATGAATTGGTGGAGACGCAAAAAAACTGAAGCTTTATAATCTTTTCACTTATTTGGTTTTTATCTAAAACTCAGCCTTGTTCAAGTCATCAATACATGAAAATTTCATAAGAAAAACCTAATTACAATTACAGATACCAAACCAATACAATGCTTGGTTGTAGTAAAACAGAGGGTGCAATATATTACAGCAACATTTAAAAACATCCAACATCCAACAACCAGATCTAAATAGCAGGGAGAGGGGTCAAGAAAGGAAAGGAAAATAAAGTTCAAGAATAAAGATGACGCACCCTTCACGAAAATGGACAAGGATGATATCCAGCACATGTTCTGCAAGTGGAAGTAACAATGTAATTAGCTGATCTCTTTCGCCAGCTACACGGGACATTTCCATCATTGCGATATACCTCCTGCAAAAATAAGAGAATCAGGCATAAAGCAAGATAATGTTTGTCAAAAGAATATGATTGATTAGTTACACTTCAACATTATGGTTTCATGAGAATCCAACATGAAGATTTTCAAAGAACAAAGAAAACAGCTGGGAGGTTGAGGAAGTGACAATGATCCCTTCCATGCTCAGACACCAATCCCTTGATTGCAATTAATGGAGGCTAAACCATGGTTGTCAATCTCATTCTGTACTTGAAAAAAAAATGATCGGAAGTCCAGGTTCACAACCTAGCATCCAAAGAGTAATGGCTTTAAAAAGATCAACATCGTGGGATGATGGCCGTGGCAAGCTGGTGGTATAATGCCAACGTAACGTCATGTAATTGGGCTAAATCTACTAATTACAAACCATTGATGAATGCTTTTAAAAGAAATTGGATCTGGTTTTAAGAGACCATGCTACCATGATTTGAGGGGGCACTTTTGATACTATGATTTACATTCAAGAATAGCTTTTAGGGATCAACAACCACCGGAAAGTCTATGAACATTTTTAAAATAATTTAACCAATTTATAATTTCCTTGTTGATTGTTCACAAGGATTAATTAATACTTATGGCCTAAAGATTAGATAAAGAGGTAATGCTTCAATTTTTAGATGTTGCTAGGTAAAAAGGCATAACAAATTTCAAATATAATCTAGCATGGGTCTTATCTTTGAAGAGGAAAGATTTCACCAACAAAGGAGATTCTGAGGCATCCAACATAACAAGTAATGAGTTTAAGAATGAGTTTATCAAATGCTTATTTTAGCAAATGGATAGAGTCAAGCCATGCTTCGCATTAGAAAAGAAATAGCAGCAACGACCTTGCATAATAATCATATAATCAAGGTTAGTGAGCCACTTGGGCAAGTTGCTAATTGCCATATAATGGAGAAAGACTATTGACAGGTTATTTGTTTGAAAAAAATTAGATAAAGCAAGAAAGGTAGTCAAAAAAGGTAATTCCACCCTCACAAGTCTGGATTAGCAACACTTCCTATTCAGACAGCAACAACCATATTCATGCCCTCTAGTAGAAAACAATGAAATTCACTTGGCTGAGCCCTTATAATTTGGACATGAGAGAGATCAAGCCACGCATGACATCATTATAGACATGAGTTGGCAATCCTTCATTCCAGAGATGATAAAGAAGGCTTCCTTTTTTATGACATGGTGGTAACAAGAAAAGGATTTGGAAGCCGATAACAAGGGTAGGCATAGAAGAGTATGTTGACATTGGAGATGGCAGTGGTTTTGATTTTGTGGGTGATTGAGAATAAAGTAAGACTTTTAGAATTAGTATTTGATTATTTAGTTTTACATGATTATTTAAGATTTTTTTTACACGATTATTTAAGATTTTAAGTACTTTAAATAATTATATACAAGTTTTTACATGGTAGTTATAGTAACACTTGATAAGGAGCTTAGATTTATATCCTATTAGTAACTTTCTTTTGGGTTCGTTTTTTCTAATACTATTGGGTTAGGTTTTCAAACTTTCTATTTGTTTCGGTACCTATAAATAGTATCCTAGTTAGAAACTCGAGAAGGCTATGAATTTTCATCAATCAAATAAATTGATCCTTTTGGATTGTCATGTGTTGTTTTGGTCAAAATCAGGTTCTACATCAATTAGTATCGAAGAGTTTTGAAAGAGCTCTACAGTCTATATCTTCTCAACCATGTTATTATTTGCAACTTCAATTTCACCACCAAATCTAGTCCCAAGAGTTTCTTTGTTATTTCTGGTTAAAATCAATGAGACATTTTAATTTGCATTGAATAACAAATAGCACAGGAAAAAAGTTCTGAAAGAAAGCTGTTGGGATTACTGCCAGGTGCCAGCATATCATAATGAGAAATTGCACGCTCATATTATAACAAATTGGTTCTGCCAACTTGTAAGAAGTCAAATACTACTATCATATTTAAACACACGTCAAAATAATCTTGTCTCTACAAACATATGGCATCATTCTTCGCAGTTGGGAAAGAGATTTTTCTTAAAAACCATGGCCTCTGATTTAATGCAATGAGAAAGCACTGCCCAGAATCAGCAACCAAGCACAAATTCTACAGTCTGAAGATTTTTTTCTCAGTTTGATACCTAATGTTGCTGCTCCATGTCCAGAGTCACTAGGTGTTACCACAGCTGCTGTTTCTTTTTTTGTCTTTCTTCTAGGAAGTTGGAAGTCAACCTGATTCCTGGCTTTCTATTATAGAGAAATTATGAGTTTAGTGGCGGTGTATAAATCAAATATCGCTGCTTGAATATTTTTTCCACGGTTGGTTAAGGAAGACTGTCCTTGATTTGCTTTGCTGAACTTCCAGATTTGGGATCGTCACTTGCTACACTTTTAATTTCAAGTCTCACAGTACCAAATGGTTGCTTAATACTAAAATGCTGAAGGCTAGGTCCATCTCTAGACTTCAGAGGTCCTACTTTGCTGACTATGTTTGATAGTGATCTTTTTTATTTATCAGTAATGTAATATATGCATGCTTGTATACATTGAAAATGCAAACGAAAAGACTTAAAGAAAGTTTTGGTCAAAAGACTAGTTTCACATGTTGATATAGAAAGATGATATGATAGATAAAATGAAGATAGGCAAAAACATAACTTAAACGAATCAAACTAGGATTAAACATAATAATGAAGTGAAGAAAATCAGAACAAGTACCTCTTCTGTATGTCATCGGATGAAGAAACAGACTCTTGCATAACACACATGTTGATAATCTCATCCACCTCCTGCCTTGACAGTTCATTTATATCTTGAATCTGCAAACCCAAATAAAGTCACTTTTTAACTGAACATGATAAGAAATGAACAAAAGGAGGAAAAACCAACAAAAATGGGAAAATATTTTAACATATGTAATGATTATAACACCTTATTAAGAAGTAAGGATTTCTCCTCAGCAGCCATTTCAAGGGAAGTTGCAACTGAACGGAGGAGAGAGTCAAGTAACATCAATGTGGGCTGCTGCAGCATAGCAGGGGAATGGTAATCTATGGAGCTGTCTGAGACCTGTCACAATCACAACTCATATGGCCATATGGGAAATATCTCCTTATTCACTGGGAAAAGTAGTACTGTATTTCATCACAAATGACTAGCTCCACATTCATAAATATACCTGGAGTCTCAGAGACATTTTTGTGACTAAGAAATATAGGTAAGAGCCCAGACTGAAGCATAGCCGAAACGAGTTCAGTTCTACCTTGCTTTTATTCTGATTTTTTCAAAAGAAACAATTGAAACGTTGATAAAATAAAGACATATATAACATGATATATATATATTTGTTTCAAATAGTGGTTCTAAAAGAGACCTGAGATACCTCAGAAGATTGGGCCAATTTACCAACAGTAGGAGCTCCAGAGTCACAAGAAAAAAGAGCACGCATCATACTGAAAAGACCTTGAACAAAACCAAACTCGTCACTCTCTTCATAGGGCCATACCTGCAGGGGGGAAAATGGAGTTGTGCATAACCAAATAAAGATTTTTCTTCTTTTTACTTTTTGAGCATACCAAATAAAAAGAAAACTAGCTGGTAAAACAAATGGAAAAAATCATCCAATATGACAATGAGGAGATGGATTAATTATTTATTTATCTTAATTCAATTACTAGGTTACAACATGGGATAACATCTAAACCATTCCCCTGCCTTACCCATCTCATCCAAAGTACAATCAGTATCCTAGTCACTTCAGATAATACTACATGATCTTACTAGCTAAACTAGCAGGCAACCACAAGCAAATTGTCTTGTTATAGAGCACATTTTACAACCCTTTCAAGGCACAAATAAATTTTCCCCAACCACAACATAGTTCAATGCTCAACTGCCACCGCATTGCCTAGAGCTTGCAGTACCTTAGCAGCTGAAAAGATACCCACCTTGTATTAATATCTTATAATACCATTACAGCCAAGAGTTTACCTTACAAAGTATGCCAACAACAAGATTGATCTGCTCCACAGTCAATTCATCAGCTGTGGAAATATCTTCACGAAGAATTTGATCAAACAGCATCTGATGTCCTTTTACAAAATCTATAACTTCACGAACAATTTTATTCTTCACCTATTACACATAGAAAAGGACGTAAAAGATGAAGAATGTTAAGTGCGAATTGGACCCAAATATGGAAAGAAAAAGGAAAGTTAGCCCTGACCAAGATAGCCATAAAACTGAAAGCTTGGACATGAGCCTTGATGAGCAACATTGATGGCAAAATGAGAAGAAATTGCAACGACGACTTTGTGGCAAATCTTGGTATAACACTAATTGTTCAACAGTGATAATTTCAGAGTGACAAATGAGACAAATTGCTAAAGAGCTTGGTGTTCTTTCTGTATATTTATTTATCTTATTGAAGAAGCTTAACAGTAGATTGTCATGATTGTTTAACAAATGAACAAGGAGTAACCCATCACTTTTAAGGCAGATGTACACGCTCATGAATAATCTGTCTTAAGGTTGCTCATAGGCTTGTTTGAAGTGTTGGTAAGACCTACATTGGTATTGACTAGACTATTCACTCTTTTTTCTCCAGAATTAAGAGTCTATTTTTGAACAACAAGAAGAATGCACTAAATGCTCAGACTTTCACTTAACTTCAAATGCCAATATTGCCCTGGACCTTATTATCCTTTTGTTTTTTTATTGTTCATTTAACAAGTACACATAGCAATGTAAGAGCAAAATAGACAGTTGAATCTACATTTGTTTGTTGACTTCCTTTTCTGAGACAAAGAAAATAACGAATATGGCAGTCTTTGTTGCATAGAGGGAGTAATAAGGATTTTTCTGCAAATGAAAACTACAGGGATGGTTTTAAATAATAACCCTTATTTAACAGAACTGGGAAACATATTACTGTTACTCGGCATTATACTGCTGTTAATGGTGATTTACAACTAGAACAACTATAACACCCTTATATAACAATAATGGTTGTTATAGTGAAAATAACAGGCCAATAACAGCCTGCTTACTAATATGATTTTTTGATTGTTTGTATTCCTTTGATAGTTAGTTCTAATGTACTGTTTAGATGGCATTTAACTACTAGAAAAGCATGCATATTGAAACCATTATTTAACACCTGTGAAATCCATAATCTGCAACCACAATTTAAAATTATGGCTATAAGTTTAAAGCTACAGGCAACAGAATAGGGACCAGTTTCATTAAAGAGACATGTTTAGTTAGACAAGTAATTTCAGAAATTATTAAACCTAAATGATCTATTATGAACTCCAAAAGAAAAGGTCCCTATTCAACTGTCCAAGAATAATTCCAAAAATATAATCTAAATTGTGAAATCAATTTTACTAAATTCAATTTAATTGTAATGAGAATCTATTCCAAACAGGGTGTGAAGATGGCTTCAGCCTGGCCCAAAAAGATTGTCAATTCAAGAGTATGTAATTGAGAATTATATACTTTTGAAGGGGCAATCTTCATTGAGAATTACTAAAAACTTTAAAAAGAACCACAATTTTCATTTGCAAGTATCGTTATATGTGGGAAATAAAAAAATTATTTAACAAAATAGGAAAAGAAAAGGTTATAATGTTTTAGATGTAAGAAATGATTCAATAAGAAAGAAATAACCAAAACCAAGAAAGAAGGCTAACCTCGAATATATCAGATGTATCAACCAATGACGTCAAAGAAAACAACAATCTCAACATAGGTGTTACAATCATGCATTGTTTGTCAAAATCTACAGAAACATCTCGACGAAGCTTTCGGTCAAACCGCCTCAAACATCCCTATAATCCAGCTTAAGTTTAGCTTTGTGAAAGTAAGAGCAAAAAAATGACTTGAGAGCAGATGGATAATATTATCACCTGTAAACTGACTGCCCTGCATGATGCAAGATGCTCCAAGGCACCCATGGAAAACAAAACCTGGGCCCCAGATTTCCCATATTTGTAGCTAATCCTCAACAGTAATGCCAATTCAGCCTCAAGGGTACTTGCCCGCTGCAATGAATCCAATGAATGCCCGCCATCCTGAATTAAAAAACAATATGGCATGGTACATGAAAACACATTAATGCAATATGTGCACAAGGATACATAAAAAGGGAAAAAAGAAACCTAAACTCTGGAGCATGCTGTATTAGGTGGCTCTCATAATTCTACCCTAGTAAAGAAAATTAAACATCCTTCCAAATTAACATAATAGAAAAATATGTTGAAAGAGCAAAGACTCATGAACCTGGAAAGAAGGGGGAGTGAATAAAAGCACTGTGTTTTTCTCCATTACAGATCTAGTAGGGCATGTGAAAGTACTAAGCATGTTAAAGTTTCTTTAGTTTGTCATTTTCTTTTCATTGATACATGTGTGTGGATGCAATTGTCTGGTCAATTTGTAAATGTTTTTCTGTTACCTAGTGAAACTGTAACAATCGCAACTCTTGACAGCATCTACTTCATCAAAAAGCAGACTATTTAACCAATCCAAAATGTATTTAGGAGGGACTCGCAATTGTTTTGGCCTGAGTCTAGCATTGGGTGAAGACTTGTCTACATGAACATAACAGGTGCAAGTAGGTTGGGAGAGATTAATTGTGTTGTGGGAGCCACATTCACGATTGTCTATATGATGCAGGAGATTTTTCCTTTGATCTAACCGTTGTATAGGGCTGAAATTTAATTAGGAGATTCTAAAGGTTCAATTTCGTATAGAGTTAAGATTTTGTAACAATCAGAAATCGGAAGGCCTTCTGATAATGCCTAGAAGTGATTGTTCAAGATTTACTAAATTTTTTTCCAATTGGTTTAGGATTCTTTTTTCTATTTGGTTTAGAACTCTTTTATTATTTTTTCAATTTTGTTTATGATGTTTTTTTAGTATAAATAGAGTTATTTAGCTTGTATTTCAGCAGACTACTTGAAAAGAAAATATCTAGTAATAAAATTTTAAATTAGAATTTACGTGCGACTCCTATTCGGCATAACTTTGTGTTCTTGTGCTTCTTGTTTTTCTTGTGTTGCTTCCGTCTACGTTAGTTGGTCTTAGAGTCTAGGAATCCTAGGTTATTGCTTGTTGTGTGAAGCAATCCTAGGTATTTTGTTTCATGTGTGCTGCTAAATAATCATGGCTGGAAAAAATCACAAAGCAGAGCGTGTTCAACAAAAAGGGGATGAGAAGGTTCCCCGTTGGGAGAGAAATGTTCAGCAGCTAATGATAAAAAACATACATGGACAGATTGTAAAATTAAAAAGATGTGTTCATGAACCAACGATAGAAGATATACGGAGATAGATTGCAAAATTAACTCAACAATTGATAGAATTGAGGAGTTCAAGGAATCTTGAGAAGTGATCATGAATCCATGACTTGTTTTGATAACTTGTTTCAGAAACATGAGCAGAGAAAGCGGCTTCTTGATAAGGATGAGTATCGTGAAGATTTTTGGTGATTTCATTTATCATAAGATAGATGTGGATTGATATTTTTCATCAATTTATGATATTTATTTCGATGACGATTATGTTGATGATAATATCATCAATAATTACAATAATACAATTGACGATATCATTGATGATGTCTTGGGTTGAATGCAAAGAAAACATAGGTGTTTGAGGGAAGAAAAAAAATTATTTAAATTATGTTAATATTTTTTATTACAAGGTTAATGTAATCACAAATGTATATATATTCAAGGGTTATGTGCTTACAACAAATATTAGTGAAACAAATTTGATGTTTGGAATTCATTACTTTAGAAACACAATGGAAGGGAAATGATTTGTCAAGTTTTATTTATTATACAAATTTTAAGATGAATGGATTGAAGTTAATGTCTAAAAAATTGTTATATACTTGAAGAGAAGGAAAGAAAAGGGGCTGGAGAGTCTTTGATTGGAGATCTACGAGATCAAGACGAGTAATTTGAACTCGAGGACAAGTTCTTTCCAACCCATAAAGACTGATGCACAAGATTTTTTCATAACACATAGTTTTATGTTATTGGACATAACTTTCGATATGACCGTTAGATCGAGCTGAAATTTTGTTTGAGATTATAAAGGTTTTGTTTCCTATAGGATTAAATTTTTTTAGCAATCAGAGATCAAAAAGGTCTTTCGATAATGCCCAAAAGTTATTGTTCAAAATTTGTTATATTTTCCTAGTTGGTTTAGGTTTTGTCAGCAGAATACATGAAGAGAAAATATTCATTAATAAAATTTTGAATTAAAGTGTGTTATCCTTATTTGGCATAACTATGTGTTCTTATGCTCATTGTCTTTCTTATGTTGTTTCCATCTATATCACTATATGCTTGTAAAGTTATATAAGAAACAAGACCAAGATGAAATTAGAAGAGCTGAATATTTATTATAACAAAAACAAAAAAGTGCTCTCTTTCGCACATGAAAATTAAAAACAAATAGGTCTTTCATCTTTTTTCAAAAAGAAGAAACATTAATCAGGATGACACGTCCTTCACAAAACAAAATAAAGAACCAGCATAAAAAAAAACTAGAAAATAATAGCTAAAAAAAGCCTTTAAATGCTCAAAAGAGAAGTCCCCAAGTTCTTACAGAACACCCATAAAGATGGAAAAACAAATCTATCTCACATCGGATTTAATCTAAGACTACCCATTTATCTATTGCTTTTCCAAAAAGTCACTACAAGGAGTGAAAAAAAATCTCCTAAAAAGTTTTGTATCTATTACTCTTCATATCACCTCAGGTGAATCAACTTCGAATAACCCAAAATCTTCTCATAAATTCCTGCTTCAGCTCCAAATATCCAATGTTACAAGGCAATGCATAAAAAGTAGCTATGTGTATCCACCTATTAAAGCACATCACAACATACCACGAATAATGCTCTTGAGGTCTCCTCACCTATAAGTAGTCATTGGTGCTACTCCCGTTGAGAATGTTTTAGTCTTAAAAGTAACCTTATCTCTCCAAATAAAATTGCACATGAAGCTAACATAACCCAATAGTCTCTGTCATGTTGGCAAGAAACGATTTGCCTTAAAAACTACCAAAATCCCTTTTAAGCATGCTCTCTCTTATCAGCTCAATATTCCTTATCAGATTAGTAGGAAGCAATATTACAAGCTCTTGAGCTTATCTACGATTTTAAATCCTATAAGAACTAGAAGTTCCAGAATTTTTACCTTCCTATGATGAAAAAGAAAGAGGGGCACATCATGTAAAGAGGAGATATAATAAAAGTACAAAGCTGCAGTTCAAAAAGGAAGAATCCTAAAATGGAAATGATGAACAATTCAAGAAGAGGGAATCACACCACCTTATGAATCTTTGATTATGACTGAACACCTCCATAAGGAATGATGACAGAACACCTCAACATTTTTCATAACAACTTGTTTTTCAACACCTCTAGAACACTCTTTAAGTGCTCGATATGATTTATTTTATTATTTGTATCCCACGATGATTTCATTGACAACGCGACTATCAACACGCATACACCAACTACCATCCTTTTTTGGTATCAGTAAAATAGGGACAACACATGGACTTAAGCTCTCTTGAATCATCTCTTTCTTCAACAATTCTTCTATTTTCTCCCTCTAGATCTCACCTACTTTTAAACTCATTCTGTAATATGATAAATTCGAAAGGCTTGCCCCTAGTATCAAGTCAATCAGGTGTTGAATATCACGCGTAGGAGAAACAATTAAAATATCTACTTCCTTCGTCTCCTTTAAAATGTTTCAATTTCCGACAAAGATTGGTTAATAGTAAAGAAAACCTTTCCTCCAGCCTTTCAGGGTTTTGGTTGGGAATTCCCCTTCAAAGGCATCGAAGTAAAACTAATCTCATCATTATCAAATCTATAGATGTTTTCTTGTCCCCCATACCATGCATTCACATTATATTGTCATGGCCTACCAAATAACAAGTTACAAGTATTCATGTCAACTACATCACAGTAAACTTCATACTTATACTTGCCTATGGAAAAAGAAACTTTACATCTTTCAGTTACTATTATCTTTGTTCCCTTTTTAATTGAACCTATAGTGTAAGGTTTAGGATATTTTTTAATATTCAAACTCAATTTAACAGCGGTTTCCCTACCAATAATATTCTCGCAGCTACCATTATCAAAAATTCATTGGTTTATTGTGCACCTAGTACAAAAAAGTTTGTGTCGTGTCTCATCATCAGCTTTTGGTGTGAGCATCAATCGCCTCACCACAAAAACCTAACCATCATCATCCTCATACTCACCCTCATCATCAGGTTCACAACACTCCTGCGGATACAATTTTGTACCTTCTTTACACTCTCCATCCATATGATCAACCACGTTTATAGGCCTCCTCTAAGATCATACATTTGGATTTATGCCCTTCCTGATTGCATCTATAACACTTTATTGGAGGTGCGTGGCACCAAGATTATCTCTTCTGGTTATTCATGTTAGGAATTGCTTGAGGCCTTATTTATCATAGCCAAAGTCAGCAATAACTGGTTTGGATTTACTATTTGTCTGTGGAAGCTTACCCTTCTCAGCAGGTGTAATTCGAGGCTTTGTTGTAGAAACCCTCCTTTTATAATCAAATCTCGTATTGGTTCTAACCCGCATCAACATCTCTGCCTTAAAGCCATATTTCATGCATCAGTAACATTCATCAACATCTGAAGCCTAATTCTATCTCTAATGGCAGGTTTCAGTCTCTGCATATCTAGCAACTTGTTGCCCATCAGTTTCATGCATGTTATTCTTCTCAGCTAGGCGCAAAAATTCCGTTGTATATTCATGCAAAGTTCAAGAACCTTGGGAACACTTTTCATACTGATGGAACAAAATCTTATCATAATTAGGGGGCCAAAATCTATCTCCCAACAACTGCTTCATTCATTCCCAAGTCTTAATAGGTCTTCTACCTCTCGCCATTTAGTATCCAATAACATATCCCACTACACTAAGACCTCATGCTACAATTTAAACCCTACATTTTTTACCATTCTCGATCTAAAATTCTCATATACGCATAAAATTGATCACATTCAACTAACCAATCAAGAAACCCCTATGCTCCTAAATCACAATCAAAAGAAGAAATTTCACCCTCCACACGATAATCTTGTTCATAATTATTCCTTGCCTCGATCTTCTTCACCAGATGAATACTCGTCGTCATATTGACCACGAGGATTTGCATGAACTAGTTCAATGAAAGGTTGGCCACGGGCGTCATCCCCAGCGCATGCCTCTCTTCTTCCCCGATTCATGTTTACGAGCAACCATAGTGCCTCAAACCTGGTTGTAAAGTCAAGATTGATGTCATCAAACCCAATTTGCATTCGTCCCTCTAAAGCTACTATCGCTACTTAAAGGTGATCTAGTTGATCCCAAACAAGTTACATCCCTTAATCACCGTCACAGAGATGGTTGGCATCAACTACTCCATAATTCTCTTCATAATTCGCAATCGATCCAAATATTGACCCACTTTGAGACCACCTAATGTAGTGTATAGCGAAGATAAAACTAGGGTTCTTAAACCCTAAGGTTACAGACCAAACTGTAGAGAAATTTAGAAAAAATTCTCTAGCATTTTTATTTTATCTGAATAATAGTCTTGATCCCAATTTAAATTAGTACTAAAATCCTTTATAGGAAAGGATTCATAATTAATACTTAATTAATAAAATTCATTTAGCATTAGGATTGCTAAATAGTAAAATACTAATTAAATTAAAAGTCATGAGCTAAATAAAAAAAATAATTAAAATTCAAAATTAACAAGAAAAATAATTAAAACAGGAAATTGTAACTTTAAGCCTTATATCATGTTTCCGAGTTTCTCTGCGAATTTCTTTTCTAGCTTGGTCTTGTCAATTAGAGCCATAAATTCATGGGATAATTGTTCTACGTCAACCTTGTATTTGGATTTATTTTTTCTATTTAAATTAGGACTTTCAATTTAATTAGAATTTTACTATATAGAAATCCTAATGCTAGATAAATTTTATTAGGATTTTATAAGTTAGGTAAGTTTTAATTAAGAATCATTTACTATAAAGGATTTTAGGTCTAAAACTAATATAAATAGAATATCTAGTTTATTTTAAGAACATTCAAATTCAGACTATTATTTAGATTTTTATAAAATATCAGATATTTTCCTTTTATTCCTCCACGGTGTTAGGACTGTAACTTTAGGACTTGATAGCACTAACTTTTATCCATGTTCTATGTTGCGTCAGACTCTATGCTAATGAGTTTGGTTCAAGGGAAATCTCCATATACAAATGTAGATGCCTAGTTCTTGATGCAGACCCAAACAATGAACAAAGCAGCAAGAATACCTATAAGAACCAATTCTCTAATTCAAGTTTATTTGATTGATCAAATCTTCAAAACCGCTCTTAAATGTTTAACTTGGAAGCTATAAATCGCAACCAAAAAAAATAAGGAGATCAGGAAAAACTGAATCTAATAGGAACAAGAAATTTCAATGGTAGGAAAACTGATATTCCTATACACTGCTAAAATCAAGGATAATCATATAAATTAAATAAATCAGATTATAATTCTCAAAGTCATTCATTCTCCATCCATTATGGTCCCAACAACGTTGGGACTTGAGAAGAAAATTTTGGAGAGAGTCATACCCTTTACCATTTTGCCTGAAATAACTAACACGACCCTGCACCCTCGTGGTTGCAAGCCCTAGAGTTTTACTGTCAATAAACCCCCCCCCCTCAATCTATGTGAAAAACATGCCAAAAATTAATGAACTAAAATTTCATATTTTGATTAACAAAGTCATTAATACTAACCAAAGAGTGGAGAAAACAAATTTTTAACAGCTGGGAGTAAGAAATTTTTCAAGTTTTCATTCCATACATGAACTAAGACACAGAAATAGCAAAATCTATATTTTCACCTGATCTTCTGATTAAATCTTCATTAAAGTAAGATTTCAAAAGTGGATAATTTTACTTGTTACTGTGCTGAGAAATAAAAAAAAAATATTGTAGAATGTAAAACAGTTTTAACCATGAGTCAGTACAATAGTAGTGAAAGAAGGAACACCTGGTTTGAAAAATTGCTGATGCTCGTTAGGCAAGTCCTTAAAAATCCTCTACTTTGAAGTTGGCTTAAGAAGTATCTCTCATGGTCAATACATATTAATGCAACCAGAACATACAGCGCTATTGTCTTCCCAGGTTCGCTTCCTTTAGTTGCATCATTTATTACCTGGAGATTCAACAACAAACAAAAAATAAATGAAAAGCAAAGCAGTCATGAAAACTTATCTTTTGATTCAGAGAAAAGCAACCAGGAAAAGAAAATAAGTCATAGGCATTAATAACAACACTGGCAGCAGACAAGAATGAGAACTTGAATAATATATGTTTTTGAATCAGATTAAATATCTTAAAATTCTTTTGTGACAAGAAGCTCGACTTGAAGTGTATATCTAAACAGAAATTGAGAAGCCTTTTAACTAAAACTTCAAAGACATTACACATATTTGGGCCTGAGCATGATGACCTCTTTAAACTAGAATCCATAAATTTAATCTGAATTTCAGATCCCAGTAATGTCTATCTAAAATTCACACTGAGGATAACAGCCATGATTCCCTGCATTCCAGCCAGTTTCCCAACTGGCAAATATATGATGAAAAAGTAAGAGATCTACCAAATCCAAGATGGCCTGAGCTTCTTTCCTCATAATTGAAAAATTGGTACGAGCTAGTTCTGCCTGATCTTTGTCAATCTGGAAAGAGGACAGCGAATAAAAGAAGATAAATATTTAAACGTGAGAGAAAATTAAATCAGTGGTTTAGAATCTACACACTTTCTGGAAATCTAGATCTTCACTATCTTGCTCCTCGAGCATCAAAAATTGCATAACTGATGTTGGGATATTTGGATCAAGCATATGCTGACAATACTGAAAATAGCCGAGCAGCAATGCATATTGACTGCAACCACCAACCAATGAAAAACAATACTCAGACTTAAACTAGAAGTTCAACAAGTGCAATAAAATCAATCAGCTTCTAGAAAGCCATACCGTCTTCTCAGAGATTCTGATGATTCATTTCTCAGAATTGCCATTATAAGCTTAAATAATATTGAGTGACAGGCACCATTTGATAGTTTCTTTGCCGTTATAACATCAAGACATGTCATATTATCTGAATTTAAACCACCAGAGCACAAGAACCTTTCATCACGTAGTTTAGCCATGCATGTTAGTGCAACCTACAAAAATTTCAAAACCAAGCAAATTATAGTATATATTAAGAAAGGGGGACCTCCTTAGATACCTTGTGAAATCAGTTTCTCAAAAAAATAAAAGTTGAGTTAATCAAAAAGATCAATCGTACCTGACTCAATACAAATGCCATCCTCAATGAACAGTCTCGAGAAGCAGAAGCACTTAGAGAGGCATCAAGAACCCTGCCAATGCCAGAAATATATTTACAAAGTATCCAAAAGGAAACTTGAATTAAGAGGAAAAACTAAAACAAGTGATGGTGCCCACCGATATAAAATGTCAGATCGATTTTCAAGTGAATGTATTCTTCTGGATGCAGACACCTGAGCAAACGCGTTGATCAACGCAAAATGGAAGTGTTTTAGACATAAGCAGCCAAAATCTTATTTCAAACAGCACCATCAGCGAAAGGATCTAGGGAGATAGCAATAGACCTCAACAATATGTGACCAGCCAGTTAACATATGAAGTTGGGCAGCTTGTTCCTCAAGGTTCTTATTATACTTCCACCCCCATCTCAATAATTGTTGAATTATCTCTCTTACATCATTGAGTTCAGCTTCATTTTCAAAGTTACTTAACTGGGGATAGACTGAATTGAATTTCTGGAGCAAAAAAAAAATCAATACCAGCATCCTTCTTTGGGCAAATTTCAGCAAATTAATAAAAGAAAATCAATCCTGGACCATAAACTTAAATTATAAAGTAACCTGCCAAAGCTTATCACGGAAAGAAGCAAGGTCAATCAGACGATCAGCGCGCTCTGAATAGTAGTAGATACCGCCCCTTCCTGAAGTTCTTGGATCTCCAAGTATTTCCTCTGCCTGCAAAACATGTAAAGAGAAGTCAGCATAGAAGAAACAAAGCAAGGACCAACAAAAAGTGCAATCTTACCATCAAATCATACTTCATATTGGAAACAATCTGAGAAAGCTTCATGGTAGTATCAGGAGATCGAAATTGGATAACCTCGAGCAACTCCAAAACCTAAATTTCATAACAGAAGACATGTTCCCAGCAGCAACAAAATGAGAGAGCATATTTTTCCTTCAAAAAACAATCCACAAACCTTTTTAAATATAAATTGTTTCGATAATCTTTTGCAATCTATGAAATTGGATACCTATGAAGCAAGAACCGAGGATTTACCACCCATCTACAGGGAAAACAAGAGCTAAAAACCAAATACTTATATAGTACATACTAAGTAAGAAACAAAAACCACCAAAAACATTCAAGAGTTAAAGAAAACCCTCCTCGCTCACAAAAAAGCTGTGAGGAGAAAAAAATAGCTAATTGTATAAAGCTCCAAGACTGAAATTGATTAAATTTGTGACACCATGGAGCATAAACATTTCATATAAAGCAATTTTAAATAAGAAAAGAAATGTTAAAGTCAAGCAGCATCCAGTAAAACAAACTGAAATGCAAGTGTAAACACTAAGTAGCAAAGAAACCTCTAAAAAGATAAATCCACAAAGCATCTGAGAATAATAAAGCTGGCATGAAAAATACATAACTTTAAAGATATTTAATACAGCAGAGTAAGGCAATGTCTCACTGACAATTACATTGAGCCAGAAATCAAGGAAATAGAAAATGATGTGAGTGAATCCTTTAGATGGGTAAAACAGTCAGTCAATAAAGTTCAAAGAGAAACACAAAAAAATAAAATAAAGCCTGCTTCTAGATAATTAGAGTACAGAGAAACAAAAGGCAGCAGCAATGGTCATATTGTTAGAGGTGGGGCAAAGCAAAGGAAGAAGAATCATTCAGTTCTTTGCTGTAATTCCATAGGCAAAGTGGCGAGGTCAAGTGTGGTCAAATATTAAGGCATTCAGAGTTTCATGCAAAAGTGCACTTCACATTCAGGTCCAATTTCAAGTCCATTATCTTGTGGCTCTGGCTTTATTTTCATTGACCTACAATTAGCTATGGATAGGAGACTTAAGCTCCATTTGGGAACGCGGTTGAAACCGCATTCCCTCAAATTTCAAATTTTATTTTTTTTTGCTAAAAATTTTTTTTATGTTTTCAGATCGTTTTGATGTGCTGATTTCAAAAATGATTTTTTAAAAATAAAAAAAAAAAAAAACATCATTTTGATGCATTTCTAAGCAAAAAGCACTTTGAACCGCAACCACTACCACAATCTCAAACAGGCTATAGACTACATGCTATAGACTGAGTAAATGTACAAGTCATTAAGGAAGAATGTACGTGTGTAATATTTAAAAAAATAAAAGTAAAGACTGAATTCTTATAAAATAAAATAAATCTATCAAACACCAAAAAAATGCATGAGCTCCCAGTCCAAAAGAACCAAATGAAAAGGCTCTATACACCAGTCAACAAGTGATAAATTAGAGTGTGTAACGATACCTTATTCTTGCTTATTGTCTGGGTTCCAGCATGCTCAGTGCCGTTTCGAAGTATAACAGAATCATAAACTACATGATCAGGCCCACTTTCAATTACATCCCGTCCAAAAAGATGAGCAAGTATGGTCTGACATGCTTCTCGATGAGAGGGGCCACCCACATAACCAGAGTGCAATTCTACAGCTAAAAGCTTCAAGAGCCATGCTCTCTAGGAAAAATAATGAAATTAAATCAATCATCAGCTGTGTAGAGATAAATCATAAGGATTTCTTCAGTGGTAAGGACAGCATGGAGGTGGGAATAGACATCATAGGTTCAAGCAGTAGCAGTCTCCATTGTTCCCAAATAAAATAAAAATGAATTCTTGGTTTCTTGTCCATATTCAAAGATTAGCAAGCATCTAGACATGAAATTTTAAATGCAATGTTAATTACTTGGCAGTTTTCCATGTAACACAGCATGTATAAATGAAATCCATGTGCAAGCTCAAAAGTAAAACATCTCGAGAATTTGCAACTCAATTTCCACAATTTGAGGCTAATGCAATGTTAAGATCAGGAGCTTCAATGCTTAGGGAATACAGAAAATGAACACTGCAAAATGAAAATTATAAATTCTTGTTCCAGTATCACATCATGCAAACTGCAAATTAGTGTTTTTAGAATAGACGATACTTTCCCATCAGACAATGGCATTAGTGAGAACTGAAGCAGCATCCTGAAATGGTCCAGGTTTTCAGTTGAACTATTTAAGGCAAAGACAGCACGAAGCCTAATTCCAGCTGGTCAGAATTGTGAAACAGCCAGCTCAGCAAACCAGATATTTTGGTTCTTAGAAGATTTAACACTTACATTAAATCTGATTGTGTATCATTTTAAACTGTGTACACAATTGGTAATAAAAATAGTACTAATGTTATATTTTGAACTTTTTAATTGAACCATCTATTCAATAGGGTCACTACTGCATCTGGTTCTTCTAACAATGGATTGGCCGAATTAGAAATTACAAAGACATTTTTTTATATATAGAAATCTTGGTGGTAATGATATTCCCATAAAATCCATGTCTTTAAAGATTGATCATGCTAACAACAAAATGCCAGATGGTAGCTATTTGTAAATATTGGCGGAAAAGGGCTAATTCACCCACTATCTAAATGCTGACTGCCATACTACAAGAATGGATGTATGAGAAGACTATAGAATGCCACAATAGAACAATAAGCCTGGTTAATCATCAAATATTAAAAACAATAACAAACCTGGTGAAGGGAGCTGATGCGAAGTGGCTGATTGCTATTCCGTTTAGGAAGCGGAGCAATACCAATAGTATCAAGGTGCTGTCATATAAAAAGATTCATCCAGAAAGAAAACAGGTACTGAAATGCTTAAAACAGGTGCCAAAATGCATAAAAACTTTATACAATATAAGCAGAGTAACAGTACCAAAGAGCTTTAGATTATAATTCATGTTGCACCTTTACAAAGAATTGATACTTTTTCTTGCTCAGCAAATCCATGGTAGGGCCACATGTAAGCGGGTCCACCGACAACACATAAAGGAGCTGCACCAGTCAAAATGGTTAGATATTCTTAAAATGCCAGAACAGGAAAGGAACCAAATAATCAACACTATAATTGATAAAATTGAAGAAGCATGAAACCTGAAAACCAAACTCATGAAGCATTGCATTCTTTTCAGGTTTTAAAAGTCTGTCCAATATTTCAAGAATAACCTTCAAGCAACTGCAAGTTAAATAACAAAGTACAATCTATCATATAGACATCACAAAATTAAATATCAACGTACATAAGCAACTTGAAACCAAAAAAACCTGTAGTGAAACTTTGGTTGCAGAACTGTCCGCTCAACTGCGTGGTCAATATCAAATTTAAGCAGTAAATGTGTAACATTTGGAGCTGGCCGACTAATGTTATCTATTAGGAGCTGAAAAGAAAAGTAAAGCTGATTACAGACATCAATAAAGATCATTAAACATTATTGATGCTGGAAGCAAAGCAGTAGCTGGACTTGCCTGCATTATCAGAACCCCTGGATCATCAACCTTGTTCTCTATAATCTGACATTCTTCTGATCGTACCTCAAGGCAGGCTGCATAATCCTCAACCAAAGAGTTTGCAGCATTGGATTTCAACAGTAACTGTACGAGCCCCACCACACGGGAACTGTCACCAAAAGTAACAATAGTGTAGTTAACGCTTTCTGCAGAGGGCCATGAAGACCCAAAACACCAAATATATACAGACTGCCACCAACAATTAGGGGTGTTCGTGTTTCTGATAACGGAACAAAAAGTTCAAATAAAAAGGTAGTGGAATCCAGGAACCTAATTATTGAATAGCTGGCTCAATTTATTGGTTAACCAACTTCTATTTTTAAAACTTTCTGAGCTTCTATTGAAAATTTTCATAATGAATTTTTGGTCCATTAAAAACATTTAACAAGAAGACATTTCTCAATCACGTGACATTTGCAAGAAAAAAAATATAAAGTTATAGTAATAATGATAAAATATAAACGGAAAAGAAAAGAACTTTTATGGCTCGGCTCAGGTAGTCTAACCAATCACATAGAAAACTGGTTTGGTTCGGTTACCTAGTAATTGGTTCAGTTAAAGGCTGGCTGGCACACACAGTTCGCTGATCTCAAATAATATCAAACCAAAGAATCAGAAAATGTGAAATAAAACCATACCAAACCTAATGAACAGATCATTTTAATTTATTTCAGCTTTGATTCGTTGGCTACTTTAGTTGGTTGTTTTCCTGAACACCACCACCTTAAGCACACCCACCCACCAATCAACATTTCACCTAACCTCACTCTTTCTTGGAATGCAGCCAGACAAAAAGGTGCACAATTATGTGTTCAGTACCTTAGAATACTCATGATTTTGATTGAGCATTGCTGAATTTTGGGTAGAAAATCATATCTGACATACTCCAGCAATGCCACAATTAGATTATGATCTTGTGAAAGAATAACATCCAAAGGCTGCAACAGAAATAACCAAGTAATGAGAACATTATTTGAAATCTACTTCCAAATTATATTTAATATGTTACTTCTCCAAGTTACATTATAGATTGATTTAGGCAAGTGGATAGTTGGTTGCGATTAGTTAGTGTCCTAGGATAGAAAGGACAGAAACATATTTGATTGAAGGGATGGAAACAAGGACATATAATAAATCTATCTCTGAGACAGTTTCGGAGTGAATTCATATCCTTTCAAAACATAACGTGCAAGGAGACATCCTCTCTATCCCAATGTCTTTATCTTTTCCATCTCGAGACGGTAACCAAACGCAACCTTGATATTGTGTACAAAGAATAAAAATGAGAAAGTCGTATGAGATGATCATATTAGAACATTAATTGTGGAACACTTCGTGAGCTAGTAAAGGCCTCCAAGCCAGAAATCCGAAGCTATATATAAAGTACTCTCCTTAAAAACTTCTCAACAACTATTATACCTTTAATACAATACTAACATTATCACATATTGGTCCCACCTCTAATCAAGGCAAAGACTAACATTAATTATTACTTTTGACAAACTTTGCTAATATTCAAAAAACGTTATTTAACAAAAAGGACTCTTAAAATTTCTATTCATTCTTGCATTGTAATTTCTATTAGCATCACATCAACTTAAAAAGAAATATTCAGAATAAAGAATCAAAAAAAGTTATTCAACAAAAAGAATTTATAAAAAATTTATTCATTCTTATATTGTTAACTTCTATTAGCATCACATCTAATTAAAAAGAACTCTTCAAAATAAAGAACATAATGCTGCAAATTAAATAAAACACAACAAGTTAAAATAGATGTGAATAACAGAAGCGCTTATGTCAAGCCACAAAGTTGGGTACATAATTTAGGAGTTTGTCTTAAATGTGAGCAGCAATTGTGTATGCATTTTGGACTTCAGCATGGAATTTAGTATTTCTGAAAAAGCTTAACAGGCATGGCCTTGTTCTTTTGTCCTTCTGTATAGATAAAAGGCATGAACTTATTCTATAACCATAACTTCCAGATTTATACTAAGTCATGCACCACCTAAATGACATCTGAATAATGAACAAACATATGGACACTGAAATGAGCACACAAGATTGAAATCAGGAAAAAAAATCAATCAATCAATCAAAATAACCCTTTACCGAGACCAAAAAATATTAAAATTTGTCAGATCATACATGCACTAAATGTTTCAGAAGATCTGGCCCAAAGCAGACAGAAGCAGACAAAATTCATGAATCAAGCGAGCCCCAATAAGCTTAGGACTCAGGTTTTTTCAGTTCAAAACTTACCCATATATATATAAAAGAACCAAACTAAACATTAATGCTAGCTTCTATGCATCAGAGAAGTAATGCATGCTACAAAAATGAAACAGTTACCTGGTATAGAGGACGCCAATAATCAGAAACTAGTAAATCCTTTTCAAGGACAAGAATTATAATCTCCAAAGAAAGTTGTACAGCCTTTTCAAGCAGTTGCCCATAAATTTGAGAAGTCCGTTCAGTGATAATAGAATTTACCCCTGGCAGAAGGATGCCCATGATATTTCGAAAAACAATCCGGCCACTCATGAAATCCTGCCAAAAACAAATGTCAAACATTCTGTTACAACTAAATTATCAGCCTATAGTCTACACACAGATATAAGGAAGTCATGCAGCTTTGAAAAATCTTTTTGTCAAAACAAATGAAATAAAGCATAATGCAAATCTAGCCACAAGGCTTAAAAAAGAAAAATGTTGTTTGCAACAAAATTTTCAAGCCAAGCCCAAAACGAATTTCAGGAACAATATAGCAGTACCAAAAGAGAGTCTGATACCTTCTTTTCTTTGAGAAGTCAATCAATAACAATTTAATGAAAGGAGAGATACAATTTATGCTCTATTTTATTATTGCAAGATCTCTCCAACCAAGCAGGCACGTACCTTTTCAACTTCAATTAATGCAAACTACGTATACTTCCCTTTAGAAAACTCAATAGAACTAATTTCATCACCCAATGTAAGAGGAAGGAGGGATAGAGAAAATCAGATGCTACAGTACTAACTATAAACCCCCTCAAAATATGAGAGAACAGTCACTGGACCATGATGTCCCAGAATGCCTTGGAACTTATTTTCATTGTTAACCTAACAAACGCAATACATCAAGAGTTACAGAGAAAGAAGATGATAAATACAAGGGCCAAGCTATTTACATGAAGAGCATGACTCGACTCAAGCATCCACCACAATGATTATTGTGGTGCAAAACGTTTAGGTTAGTGTTGAGTGCATGGGAACAGACATACCTAGCATGGGAAAAATGCAATTCTAAATATGAACCTGTATGTTCAAGCCTGGAGAAGAGAGATCCAAACTCGGAACCTCTTCTTTACAGGATCAGTATGGATACCAATTACATTTTTTACTTTTCTTTAGACGGGGAGGAAAACAAAAGGAAAGGAAAATGCAGTACATAACCACCGGAGGAACAAGTTTATAATCTGTAATTCAAATTGAAAAAAACTAAAGCTGTAATGAAAACAGTCAAAGGAACCACCAGAGTAACAAGTTAAAAACCCAAATCATGTACACAAAAGTTACAGAGAAAATGAAATTGCTACCTCAACAAGCTTGTTTTCCTAGAAATATGAACGGGGAATCTAAGCCCACTGGAAGCTAGCACTTTATATTAATAATTGAAAAGTTAAGAGCACACATATGATTCTGAGTTTCCAACCACCTTTCCAAAGCATAAACTGACATTGGAAGTAGATGTGTAAACATTTGGAGTCAGACAAACAAGCAATGAAACACCTACTTTTAACAACTCTAAGATCGGAAGCTGCATCTGAAGCGAAGATGGTTGTGTGCCTGTTGAAAGCTGTGACAGGTCAACAACACTGTCAATGTCCTCATCTTCAATTTCATACATGCTCAACATCCTGCAGAATACAATATAAACATAAATAAGTTTCTCATATGCTACGCAACTGATGTGATATACTTCATTTATTTGAAAAGTTAAAACATAGCAACTTCCATCTTTAAAACTGAAACAGGAACCTAAAGAAAAGTCCATTGCGTGGAAAGCAGAAATTCAATTTAAGATGAACAAGTGTGAAATAGGAGAACGAATGAAGGAGCAACTACAAAAAGATACACAAGATCCTAAATAAATAAGTTGAAAAGAAGGAAAAAGCTGAGTTCCTTAATGAAAATGGTAGAAGACATACATGTGAAAATGTTGAAGACAAGAAACAACTAACTGCCATTTCTCGCAAGGATCTGCATAGGCTCTCTGAGGGAATGGCCCAAAGACATGATCACATATGAACCTAAAGATGCCTATAAATCTGCAAGAAGATAAACAACATTAGAGAAAGAAAGCATAGAAAACAATTATCAGAATGTGAGAAAGAGCCCATTGAGCCGTACCTACGCCCTCTATCGCTCACATCTTTTTCCTCACCAATGAGAGCATTTAACAAGTTAAGGAAAGATATTGTCGAAGGATATCGTTCTCTCCTTGCTTCTATTTCATTCAACTCATATTGCATATCATAAACCTGCAAAAATCAGAGTTCAACAGAAATATTTTAGCATATGAAGGTAAACTAAACAATTTCCTAGTCCTAGTTGATAATGGATGTCCAGATAAAATTGGTACAGTTCCGAATCTCAACATAATTAGCTCATTGAGACTCTGACAAGCAACTGTGCATTATCAACATCAAGTGCCACAGCCACTTTCTGAAATAATAATACATGAAATAGAATAGATATTTAACATCAGAAAAGGAAACGAAACTACAGAAGTTTTTAACTTCTCTTCAGAACACAAAAATGAAAAGAGAAAAAAGGTGAATTTGCTAAGATATATGAATGACTCTTCATGCTATTGCATCTGAAAGTTCTTGTACATGCAATACTAGATTCAACCAATCAACATGCCAAATAGCCGGTAGCAATATGTGGCTTGAAAGACCAAATGTTAACAAAAGGTCATCAAAATCAAGTCCAAAAAACCATTTGTATGAACACCTTCAAATATTTCTCAAAGAAATCATCAAGTTCTATAAATGTATAATGCTTGTATTAAAAGAAAGAAAGCAAAAAATTATACAGCTAATACATTCTAAGTAGGTTCAGACAACCAAAAAAAATCTAAATTCTACAGAGAAAACTAACCTGTGTTCCTGTCGGCTGTGCAATGTTTCCAACCTGAGCCCCAACAACCACAGGTAAATCATACTGCTCAAGATAACTCCAAATAGCATCTTTTAGGACTGGAGAGACATGAACAAAAGTAGCTATAGCATTCCGCAGAGCACCCTGTAAAATAATGGTATATTCAATTTACAAAGGGGCAGAAACAACTCAGTGGAAGCTTCTAATACTTAAACAGAAAATTGCAAGCATTGCTGAAAAACTTGCTTAGGGAACCAGCTTGATCCAAATAAACTTCAACCTTCAAATATGGAGGCACATTTTCATAACTAAGGAGCTTGAACAATGGTTCAATGTCAGGAAACCAGTTTTTTCTATCCACAGGATTCCCATTTTCAATAACCTGCAGAACACAGAAAATAAATAAAAACCAAGAGCGTAAAAGGAGTACAGAACAGGAGAAAAAAAATTAATGAGAAAAATGAAAAACTAAAGGGTTGTTCAGAAAAAGAGTAATACTCCCTTTTGGAAAAATATGATTGTAAGTCCTCATATTTTATTTTTTCCTAAAATGCTTAGAGGAGGGCAGACAAAGGCTGAAGTTATCCTTGAAATTCTATCAGCAATCCAGTGATAAAAATTCCTTTCGAGAATGTGACTATCAATGCCCATTGGCACAAATATCTTAATGTTATTTACATGAATCAACAGTGATGATAAAACCATAGAAACAAATCAATTTCAAGGAAAGAAAGGAAAAATATAGCAGAAGTAAGTCAAAACCTTTTGAAGAACATCCAGATATGCAACCAGTGCTTTTGCATCCCCTTCCTGAAACTCTGGTAGCATGGTTCCAGCAACTGACTGTTTGAACTTCTCGTCATATATAGTTAAGCAATCAAACAAAGTGCTCCACCCAACAGAACGGAAGGCGTTTCCCTGAAGTAACTCATAAACCTTTGCAGCACCTTCTTGACTTGAAGCCTGAAAGGAACATTACATCAAGAACACCAAAGTCGGACATAGCATAAACATGGTATAGCATTCCACTTATTAAATTATAAAACAGAAATTCACATACCAGAGCACTCAGCATTTTTAAAAAGGCTACAAGTGTTTGAAAATTAGTATGATCCTCTCCAGCAAAATTGACAAATGTCCACAAAACATCATTGCCAGACAATAGCTCTGGTTCTTTCTGGAAAAAGTAAAAAAATCAAGGTACCAGAAAATGGTGAGATAGATATGAAGAATTAATTAAAAAAATGCACAACTTGCTTCTCGCTACTAAATTTTAATTCAGTAATTTCTTCTTTCAGATCCTAAATCTAAACAGAAACCTGAACTAACATTTTAATTAGAGTTGGCTAATAAAGTGGTATAGCTCACAAAAGATTGTAATTTATTTAAAGAATTTACTGTTTTGGAACTTCCAAGTTCAAAATTCCTTGGTGATGAACAAATTCACCAAGTCATACAAATAAGGTGCAACAAACCTGATAAATTTCGCTCACAAACTCCAGCAGAGAGACAAACAGCAGAGGACCAGTTTCGGTGGCCTGTTGTGAATCCGGGTTGCTATCATGCATAAGATCTTGTGAAACAGCCAAACGGTATGAGTTGAGCGTGCTCATTGCCTTGTCCTTAGATTCTTTTACCTTCAAGAGCACTGCAATGTCAGCATTTAAAAACAATAACTCCAAAAGAAGGCAGTAGAAAGGAATGTGAGCAAGTTCTCACCCAGAGCAGAAAAAAAATTGACATTAAAACACCAAACAATCGGACAGAAATTGACAGAAAGAGATGTTGCTCAACTAGTTTGAATCATAAAGAGCAGTTGTACACAAATCCTAGCAGATGTACAAGTTGATTACTTGCTGCACAGCATCTTACAACTCCAAATGGGTTTATTTTCAAATAATATTAAGATTTAAGAGAAAATGAAATTATCCAACTTACCTTATCCCTCACAAGTTGGTGAGAGAGTAAGCAAGTAGTCAGCTTGTGCATATAAGCATTGTACATGTAGATCATATCCTCGTCATCATTCTGCGGAAACCAAAATTTGATATTGGCCTTAAAATCACATTCTATAATTTAGCAAACTCTTCACCATATGTTAGAGAAAATAAACAAAATGTAACATCACAATCAAAATAAGGATTAATGGGAGAACATGCAACAATATATGCACCACAGAAGGTCAAGTATTCCTACACAACATATATCCAGGATTGAGCAGCACAACACAAGAACAGAAGACTCTAGAAACACCCACTATAGATTAAAAGCTTCCAAAAGCCTGATCCATGCATTTTCTGAATCCCATGTTTAGAGTGAGGGAACCCCAGGAAATAAATTTGACTCTCCCTCAGAATTATAGTGGAGAGTAGAACTGTACACGCCGCAGAAAGGGTCATACTATGAAATCAAATAACAATCTTTGTTTTAAAGGTATTTTGTAAACCAATTGGTTGAGCAAAGGCTATATTGAAAAATAACAAATGCATTGACCTTAAGGCAGCTTTGATTAGAAGATAAGAAAATAAAAATTTTGCCAGTGAAGGGAAACATTCTACATAACAAACCTGGTAGGCTGCTGTTCGAAGAATGTTATCCAGTAAAAACTGAAAAACATTGTGTGAGAAAATGAATTCAAGGCCCGAATTTACATAGCCTGAATTATTTGATGAAGAAGCTGAAACGCCATCATTTATTAACATCAAATGCACACACCAAGCAAGTCTTACAACACCAACAAAGCCCTCCACGTTTGGATTGTTTCCAACAGCCATCACCTGCGCAACGAGTATGCAAGATTATCAAATTATTATAAACCGTCACTATGGACGATGAGTAGAAAATCACAATTTATCATTCATCTTACAATTTCATGAAATTCTTTTCTAAAAGAAGCATCATGAGACAGGATAGATCCTTTATCAGGAACGGCACTCAGAGCATCTGATATGAAGGCAATTACAAGAGAGAAAAGCAGACTGAATGTAATCTGCACAAGCAGAAAATGTGAAAAGAAACTCTCAGTAACTTTATTCATAGCAGAAAACAATTGGAAAAACCAAAATCATCCCAGGTAATATTCCTCCATAAAAAAAACAAAAAACATAAAACTGCACAGTCAACAGAAAACAAAGCCATGCCTGATGTTTTAATGTGTTGGTGCCCTCCATAGGTTCAGCTGCACTATCTTTTAAACAATTAAAAATATCCTTTACATCTTTTGGACCTGTAATGAGGAAATTTTATAGCAAGTCAAATGAATAAACCTTTTCACTCTCAGAGGAAAAAAGGGAAGTATTGTTTGGTTCTATTTGATCTCAAAAGAGAAAATCTCAACTAAACATCATTTCCATCTATATTAAGTAAGGTTGACGATAAAGGGAAAGGACACCAAAGGGTACATTAATTTGACACATTTGACCATGTATGAATACTTGACTACTTGTAAGGCATGCATTGCAATTTTTTATTGCGTGCTCCACCCCTAACCCAACACACAAAAAGAAAACACCGGTTAAGAAAGAAACGGGTCTTGTCCTTTTAATGTTATCCGATAAGGGAAGGAAACTAGATATTTATTAGGCCCAAAAGTTCTGAAACTTTTACTAAACACTTAAGAATTAACTCCCTAAAGGACCATGCACATGGCGAAAAGAAAATATACAATCTATAAAGCATAAACTTATCAACTTGAGTCATTATTCACAAGTATTGCACTTACGAAACAATATTTCACAGGTGAAATTTATGGGTACTGTAAAACTTCGACACAAACCACGGTCATATAAAAGAAACAATGCAAAAAACAAGACAACTCTCAGAATCTTACTTGTCCGCACAACCAGAACAGAGAGGACAAGGCAATGTCCAAGTATCAATCTCTCTCTACAAACCACAGCTTGACGCTCAACAAGAGCACCTCTAGAATCAAGGACATAATGCTCACAAAGAGGCCCACCAAAACCAGCTGGTTCTTCCAGATTGAGTTCCTTGAACCAAACAGATATCAATTTGCTCAATATATGACACAAAAATAACAGAGATGATCATATAAAATGCCACATGGCAAGTGAAGTAACTGCACAGTTAAAAAAACAAAAGCTAGACTCTTATTTTACAATCTGAAGATATTAAATTCCATGTCCTGCTACCTGAAATCTCAATATTCTCTATAACAAGAAAACAAATATCAGAGTCAATAAATAGCAGGAAAGTAAAGATGTTTCTGACAGTTCATTACTTTGTGATCATTTTGAAAATTTATTATGTCAAAATGCCATAATATTGCAATGATCAATAAGATCAGGTGCATTTATTTCTTCCATGCTTGACTCCTAACAACGTGATTCGAAATTAAGTTACTCAAGCAGTGCATCAAGCTTAGATGACTTCAAAGGTGCATTAATGTAGTTAAGAGGAAACAAGTTCAACCCAAAGAGAAGTGTTTGGCAACTAGTCCAGTGGAACAGCAGCTCCATAAGCTGCTATCACACTGTGAGCTAAAGTTACAAGTTGAAAGTCAACTCGGATTAAGTAGATTTGGCAGATTGAAGGTACAAAACTTCAATGCGTTATGTGCTTCTGAGACCCCTTTTATCATTTGAAAGTTCAATAGGAATTGCAGAGACCTAAAGCAACATCTAAGATGCTAGCACAGAAAGGGACTATAATAATAGGGAAGCAAGCATCTAAACCTCAGTTGAATTGCAGATATTCTATTTTCCTGTCAGGATTTGAATTTCACACATAAGATCTGTCATAACCTCCTCCCTACTACATTATTCCCAGAGCCAAGATCAATGAGCAAGACCTGAAGAAATGGTATTGCTAGCATAGAAGATAAGCTCAGGTTCAAGTACTGACTTGCTGAAACAAAAAATCACTCTTATGAATTTTGAAGGTTATCAAAAATGAAAAACAAAGGCACTGGAATAAAACCAAGCATGACACTGATCTAGGGCACAGGAGTAGATGCTAATCTAGTGGTGGTTTAATTGGGGATTAAGGTTAGGGACTGTCATGAATGGATTAGCAGTAATTGGGGTAGAAATATTTTTTGATTCAGTGGCTGGAATCAAAACTAGTTCATGGTAGAAGAAGTGGCACGATCGAAATAGAATAGAAGCACAGGAGGAAGGGAAGATCCAGAAACCAAGCCTACAAAACAACTATAAAACTCTCAACTATTCCATGAATCAAGTCCAATGAAAAAGCTTGATTTGTGTGTGTTTACCCAGCGGGGAAAAAAAGACTTGTAAATTAGAAAGTTGTAAACAAAGCGATGCATGACTTATCACTGAATAAAGTTATTCATTGTCAAGTTGTTAAGATTCATGAACACCAAAGAAGACTCCTAAGAGAAGTAAAATAGACAAATGATTCACAAATTAGAGCAAAGATTTTGTTTTACAAAAATCAGCCTTATCAAATATTGGCATATGCTTTGTTACTCTTGTTTTAGAAAGTGGAGATACTTGGTTCTTACATTAATAGATATATGCACTTTCAAATAGATATAATGATACCTTAATTTATTTGAAAAGGGTCAGATTTAAGTTAAGTTCCACTTGCTACATACCAAGATTCAAATACTTTAGCACAGGTAAAACATAGATCGAATGGAAATTAACCTGAGTAAACAACCATTTCTAAACTACATGTTGCTCCCAACCAAGGGTGAGACTAATCCAACTTGGTTCAAACCTATTTGGACACTCTAGACCTTTCAACTACCACACTCACCTTACATAGGGCATTTTGGTATATAATGTTCTAAATGTGCAAGCATAAGGCCTGATCAAGTCTGAGAAGACACCAGCATACCAAACTAGTCAAAGGTTCAAACCTTTATTAGAGAAATCAATCGCTGTCGAAGCCCACCATTGATTAGATCTTCAAGATACTTCTGGATGTCTGACACGATATCATCTTCAAGTCCTCGATCAAGCACTACAGCCTGCAAAGGACGGTTTAAAAAACCTAGAATGGCACTAACCTATTTAAAAAAAAAAAACAGAAATTGAGGCACCCTTAATAGCATATGCAGGGCTGTTATTAGATCTCGTCTCTCGGTGTACCAAAGTCCTGCTGCAAGCCGCAGAATTTCTAATGGCTCCCGTGCCATTAAACCCCACTAGAAATGAAAAGAAGAAACATGAATAAGAGCATAATGGCAGCACATAAATCATGAGTCAGTGAAAACAGGAGACAAAGAAGCAAAATCAAGATTTACCTCTTGATTGGCAGAAACCAGCAATCGAACACACTCTATTTCGTTAAGATGGAGGTCATCACTCAATTTCAATGCCTACAATCAAACATAAGCACAAAAGATCAAGCATTACGTAAGAAAAGAAAAAATAGACTTAAAAACTGGTGAGAGAGAAACAACAATATATTAGAAGACCTGAAATAAATAAGGACTAAGAATACTAGGTTTTCAAATCGTAAAAACTAGTGAGGCATGAATAACCAACCTTGACAGTGAATAACTTTATTCAGTGATAAGTCATGCATTAAACATTACAAGATTATAAATACAAATAAGCATAAAGTCCCATAGTATTCACGTGCATCATATTGGCTTAATTCCTCAAATACACATCAGATAAGCCATTGCACATTAGCTTCTAATTTTAGGTACTTAGGAGCTGCTAAACATGTTTATTAGTAAGAATTTTAAATTCCTTGCTGAATGAAATATTTGCAAGGAATTTAAAATTCTTACTAATAAACATTATTAGCAGCTACAAAGGGCCCATTTAGTAACGTTGCCGTCTTCCATTTTCTGTTTTTGTTTTCTTTTGTAAAAGCTGTTTTCAAAATTTTCACTATCAATACTTAAAATTTTATCATTTTTTATGTCCCCGTTTGTTGGTTCTTCTACCATTATAAAAACAAATATACAAGCCCTAAGTAATAAGGTTTATTAGTGAACAGCTCAGCTAAGAATTAACCTGAGCCAATTCCAATTAACCCAAATAAAAAAGAAATTATTGACTACCAACTATCACAAAATGAAACTCACAATTTGCACATCCTGATCATCTAGCGAGATTGCTGGTGAATCCGGCAGCCTAACTTCTTTCGACTGGACGACTTGTGCGCGGTCCGATGGTTTGGGAGGCTACAAAAACAAAACCAATGTATAAATATATATATATACACACACATATACATATATGAAGAGAGAAATAAATATTAATTAACAGGGGGGAGCGTACCGGGTAGAAGAGGAGCGCTTGCAGAGACGGGAGAGAGCTGCGAATAGCGTGCATTAGTTCGACTCTCTCCGCCGCTGACGGTGGCGAAGGATTTAGAAGTGTGGATTCGATGGTGGAGAGGAGTTGTTTTGGGGATGCCATTTCCCAACTTAAAACACTTCAATTAAAACAAAAAATAAGAAGAGGAAGAAGAGGAAGAAGAAGTGAGGAAATAAAAATAAAAAAGAAAATGCTTTATTAATGGAAGAGGGGGTCTTTTTTTTAAGCTCCGGAGCTAGCTAGTGTCTTGATGTTCTTCTTCTCCATCGAAAATAAAAGGCAAAAAAAAAAATGGAAAAGCCTGGATTCCGAAACGGCGAAACCCTACTTCAAGTGCCTTTAGGCGCGCGATTAAAATCTCCTTAGGCTTAAGTTTGGGCCTCATTTTGAAAATTCCTCTTTGGACCACACTAAGCCCATGGACTATAATTGATATGTCATCACCCTCTCATTGCAAGTAACGAAACCAAGACACCTTGTGATAAATGCTAGCTTGAACTTCGCAAGCAACAAAACTGAAACAATTCAAAAAATTAATTGCAAAATAGAATTACGAAACAAAATCAATTAAAATAATTAGAATATTTAAAAAAATATTTGTTTTATTCCGGTTTTATAAGCTTAAAATCAAAAAACCTTAACCCAACCGAACCGGTTTAGTTAAAAAATATAAATAACCGATCCAAAAAAAATCAAACCGAACCGAAACCAGGCTCATCATAAAACCCATTAAAAAATACAAAAAAAAACACAAAAAACAATATATTTTTTTATTTTAATATAAAATAATCGAATCAAAACCGAACCGAAATTGGTGGGTTGGGTTTTTGTTTTTGATATAAAATAATCAAACCAAACCGAGACATGTCGGTTGGAACTAGTTTTGGTTTGGGTTCGGTTTCGGTTTTATTTTTTGTATTTTATGAGATTTCAGTTTGGTTATTTTTATAGGTAAAATCTGAACCGAACAAAAAATGATCACCCCTAGCTGCAAGTCGAATTTTTAAGTAAAACAATTAATATATAGATTTATCTTATGTGTTTTTTAATAACACATAAAAATAAATTAAAGGGTAAAATTAAAAATAAAAATATTCTATTAAAAATACAAAAAACAATATATGAGATAATCAGAGTTAATCTATCAAATCCGCGAACCAGATTATAACACCCAATTGGGTTTAAAAAAAAATATTTAATTATACGCCAATTAAGTGCATGATACTTTTTTATATCCAACACAAATTTTTTTCTTGAAAAATAGGAATGATGTGTTGGACTGAATAAAAAATAACCTTGGTTTTTTTAAAGTTTAATAAAAAAAATGTTTTTTAAGTCAAATAAAACAAGACCTTAAAAAAATGATGAAATGATTTTTTTCATTTTAATAGGTTAAAAATACATCAAATTAAGAAATAAAAAAAATCAAGCCATACACTAAATTTAATAATATTCCTATAAAAAAATCATAAAAATTGTTAAAAATTGTTAATTTTTTTATATAAAAAAAGGACAACAAGAAAATTCATTAAAAAAATCAAAATTGAATGATGAAATTAGAAATAAAAAAAACTAAAAATACAAAAAAAAAATCAATATACATAAAAACAAAGCCTAAGCACACAAGGCTGACCTAGGTAGCTTAGCACATCGGGGCTTAAAAAACCCCAGGCCCTCGCACCTGGACCGACTTAATTTTGTTTTTAAGGGACAAACGATGTGTCGTGTGTTCCGCCCCAAATTCTAACCACCTTGGTAGCTGAAAAATTAAGAGATGTGTTTTTTTGCCCTGAAAATTCATTTTTTTTACCCAAACACCCTAAATACCTTGATAAACTCATTCATGACCTCAAAAACTAAAAGGGCATCCAAAAACTCAAAAATCAACATGAAATTAAAAATCTTACAAAAACTCATTATGGTTGTCAGGCCCAACGCACGAGCCTATACCCAAACGTCTGGGTCTGCTAGACCCACGCGCCCTGAGTCTAGCAAGTCATGCCACACCCAAGGTGCGTAGGTCCAATAACCATGTCAGATCTAAGGTATTTGGATCTGATAATCATGCTAGATTAAAGCATCTTGGGTTTGACAATCATGTATGATTTGACAAACAATTAATAAAGAGGAAAATTATGTACTTTAGTTGTCAGGAGAAAAAAAAAGAAAGAAAAACGCAAATAATCAATCGTTGGCGGCAATCCAACCATTATATGTCTACACGGGCCACACCACATGGAAAAGAGCATGATTGAGCATTCAGTAAGATGACGAATGACCATATTTGGCCACTGAAAAGCGTCACACGTGCCTTCTTAATGGTGCGGGCACCACTAATTCACTGTGAAAGAAAGAAAAAAGCCAAATAAACATCTCGCAAAAAGATGAGAAATTGAAAGTGAAATGACTATTATAATCCAAAGTAAAAGATCTGTTGATCTATAGTAATTTCCCCCACACTATTTAGCTTTTGTTATAATAAAAAAAATATTTTTAAACAAAAAAAGTATGAGCACTATAAACTAGTTTTTCAGCTTGAAGAAAATTTGTCATTAGTTTTATCTTAGCGGTTACTTATTGTTGCCAGTAACAAATAATAATTTTTTTTACATAAAATTTATATAAATACAACTAATTTATATAAAATACAAGAGAAGAAAATTAACTTAAACCAAATTAATTTCTTTAAATTATCATGTAACTAAAAATATATAAAAAGATCAATCATTGTGTAATAAAAAAAGTTATTCAATTTGTTTTAAAAATAAAAGAGGGGGTATAAGTTAATATTTAAATAGAAATAATTGATGGGGAAAAAAACAAAGAGATCATGGTCAGGCCCACATGTCTGACTTAACAAAAAAATCCTTTGCATGTTTGGGCCTAAATGCCCAAACTCTTGTCTAGTTTTTTTCCCCTCAATCGTCCATTTTTTTATTTTCAATTTTTTTAAGGTGTGTGACAAGGCACCTAACTAGTCTTTTCTCAATAACCTCCGGTGATTAGAAAACCAATGTCCATGTTTTTAAACTCTAAAAAACCTAATTTGTAGCTTATTGTTAACTAAAACCCCATTCAAAAACACAATATAAACCTCGAAAAATTACTTAACAATCTTGAAACACTCAATAATCACTTTCAAAAATGAAAATTAGCCATAAAAAAAAACCAATGGAACCCGAATGATCTATTTTGTTTGTTATGTTTAGAGGAAAAATCACTTTCATTGAACTCCTCTAAAGAAAAGAAACTCATTGATACATATATCATTTTTTTTTATGGCTGAAATGTGATAACAAAAAACTTTAACT
>Ga0307517_10001579_pt1 | contig 38021 bp, 47 predicted proteins | sample 23_EM_MG_FD_194515 | JGI IMG/M metagenome (GOLD analysis project Ga0307517, IMG submission 194515) | Populus trichocarpa ectomycorrhiza microbial communities from riparian zone in the Pacific Northwest, United States - 23_EM | ecosystem: Host-associated > Plants > Roots > Unclassified | place...
CGGTTACTTGGCTATTTGACCGTCCGCCTATCAATCATTTCACGTGTTCAAACTTCCGTGCCTCTTTATGTGCCTCACTCATCTTATGTTTTTGTGCCATCATTATCATATCAGTTATGCCGTTTTCTTGTAGCCATCCTTAGTCTCTCGTGTATCTTGTATCGAGGGCGGGCCGTGTCACATACTGTACTAACAATAGAGTGCTATTCGCCATCTTCGTGCGTCGAGGGCCCTGGGCGATGCAATCGTAATGAAAAGGATAAAGATAGACTAAGCGCTACAGTATATCTATAGATCTACAACTGAAGTCTGGCTGCGGAACGGTCGTCCTTGATTCTCTATTCACGGTAAATTCTCGCCCCCTTCTTTCCCCACTTCTCCATGAGCGCCTTGCCGGAAGCAGTGGGCTGAGTGAATGCCACCTCGCCCTTCGCGGGGTCCAAAGTAACACCGTGAATGAAATTCTCGGCGACTGCGGTAAGCAAACGAGAAGCAATGCCCATTCTACGGTATGAAGAGGACACGAGCATCCGTGAGATTCCGAGTGGCGTCGGCAGGGGTTCTGGAGAGCAATACAGAGATGTAGATGCGTCGACTGTTATTACACCATCTCTTGAGGATGTATGCTGATCTCCTGGGCTGTTTTCACACGAGGTTTCTCGGACATTGCCTCGGATTGGGGCAGTTTCAGCATCCGTCGGCGTCCCTTGGATAGGGGGGCTGATGTCTTCAACCACTCGCATTGCCGTCACGATTGGGTGAGCGATTACGCAGCCTACGATCTTCTCCCGTTGACGTGTGTTCGACTTACTGGCCCTTGAGCTCACCGAGATGGATTTAGCTGTGCTCGAGGCAGGAGGGGTGAGGAGGAAGAGGTAAGTTTTAGAGTCGGTCAGGGTTTGCGGAGTGAGAGGCGGGGAGGACAAGGCGAGGTCGATTGTTTCCAATAATACCGCGAGCTGTGCATTTTTGTTTTGACGTAAGGAACAACGGAGGTCAGAGCACTAAATCCAGGAGACAGGGAAAGGGAAGCACCTTGGAGCCGATTTTCCCGGTCACAGTGGAGTTTACGGCCAGAATCCTGCCGAGTGAGCCATCTTTGAGTCGGATGCCGGATTCGATCTCAATAACACCTTGCTTCGCGCTTTCCTTGGCCTCGTCCTTGGTCCACTCCAAGCCGCGCTGAACACGAGCACAATGGGATTTGTGCAGAGCCTCGTCGTCTTGCGCACCTTTCGTGTAAGAGAGGTCGCAGATCGGACATGTGCGCAGGACGGACGCGTCGATACAGAAGTGGAGTTGGATCAAGGACTGTTTCTTGGGATTTGGTTTCCATCTCGAAGAGGACGCTGAGGAAGACTTGAATTTTTTTGCGTCGGGCTGTATCAAACGCGACCTCTTCGGGTGTGGAGGGAAGGTCAGCGCCGCGGATAGAGGTCTCTTCGCGGTTGGGGGTGAAGGGGGTGTTGGGGATGGCGAGGAGGTTGGAGGCTCTGGTGCCGGGTCCTCTGGAGGAGGGGAGGACGAGGAAAGAGTGGATCTGCTTCTTCTGCTGTAAGTTCGCTGGATTCTGGAGGAAGACATGGGGGAATTCCGAAGAGACGCGACGCGACTGGGTCACGTGGGAGGGTGATGGGGGCTGCCCGCTTGGGATGAGACCGCGAGGGAATTGTTCGGCACGACCGTGATGGTCACCAAGGGCAAAGTAACGTAACACATGTTGTAGTCTCGATTCGTAGTCTTTTTTCGTTTCTTACACTTCGTGGGAAGTGTGGTAGGCGGACAGCCACGAGCCTCCTAAAGCAGGACGCTTCCCGCCCCTTCCCATTCTCTCCCTCTTCCTCCCTCTCTTCTTCTCTCCTCGAACCGGTTCTTCGATCCCGCCTTCGTCGTTACCGTCGCTACCTCTCAGGAGTCTTCCTGATCCCTCTGTACGCCCCACTCCCGCCGTAGATTCACCGTCAGGGCCCCTCGTCTCACTTGAATTCGTCATTCACAGCTAGATGTCTTCCCAGCCAAATACGCCTTACCACCCGGTCGACACTGGTTACGGTCATCAGGATGACCTACCACCGAGCCAACTAGCAGCTTACAGGGACACCCCTTCTCCAGCGCCAGAGAGTCCCCGCAACCCACCGATTAACGTGGACGGTTTCACCGAAGACGACATCGCGAGACCACGGTTTCTCGGCCACGCTGCAGGTCTCGGCACTCGTGGATCTGTCGCTTCCTCCTTCGGAGTCCCCTCGTTCAACGACAATGACAACACATCATCCGTATATGCGCTCAACCCGCTTGGGCCAAACCGTGACTCTACCGCCGGCTACTCTTCCGTTCCGTTTCGAGACGACCCCCACGATTCAGACTTTGCCGCTGGTGCCGCCTCTCCTGGCAGACGGCCCAGGTATCTCGAGGAGAAGCGTGACGCTTACGCAGCTCCAAACAAGTCCAAACGTAAGATTGTCATTGGTGCCATCGCCATCGGTGTGACCATCGCGGCCATTGCCATCGTCGTCGCTCTCTACTTTACGGTCATTAGGAAGAATGACAACACTTCCTCCGGAATTGGCGGTAATGATGACGGGAACAACGACAACAATAACAACGATGGCAACAATGACACTCCAACCAACAACCTTATTAAATCAGGAGGAGACGGAAGCACCATCACGTTCGAGGATGGCACACAAATGACCTACTCGAATAAGTTTGGGGGAACTTGGTATTGGGACTCTGACGATCCCTTCAACAACAATGCCCAGGCACAGAGCTGGACCCCGCCCCTGAACCAATCGTTCAAATGGGGTGAAGATCGTGTCTATGGGTCCGTTGCTCAACCTTCGCGCGCCAAAATCACGTACTCATCGTTTTATTCTCGCAGTGTCAATCTTGGTGGTTGGCTTGTCCCAGAACCTGTAAGTTTTACGAGCACCCCGACTACGTTCACTAATTCCGTGTTGACTTTGTCCGAATAGTTTATGTACGTGCGACAGTTTCTTGTCTGCGTTCCTGACACTCACTCCCCACGCAGTGTTCCGGCACTTTTCGAAAAGTATCTCAATAATCCCGAACCCCCGGTAGATGAGTGGACATTGAGTATAGCTATGAACAACGATCCTGCTAGTGGCGGACTGAATCAAATGGAGGACCACTACAAGACTTTCATTGTAGGTTCACACTCTCCCCGTAGTCTGAGACCGTATCCTCACATCCGCATCATTAAAGACCGAGAAAGATTTCGCGGAGATTGCTGGTGCCGGCCTCAACTTCTTGCGAATTCCCATACCCTGGTGGGCCATCGAAGTTCGCGGTGACGAGCCATTCCTCCCTAGAGTATGCTGGCAGTCAGTACCCTTTATCGTCACCTCTCCCCTTCATTGCCCTGACCGATCGTGCCCTCGATGATTAGGTATTTCCTCAAGGCTATCGAGTGGGCGCGAAAGTATGGTCTCCGGATTAACCTGGATCTCCACGCCGTTCCCGGGTCCCAGAACGGATGGAACCACTCTGGGCGGCTCGGCGAGACTAACTTCCTTCGTGGTGCTATGGGCTACGCCAATGCACAGAGGACTTTGGATTACATCAGGGTCATTACGGAATTCATCTCTCAGCCGCAGTACAAGGACGTCGTCGTGATGTTTGGTGTTCTCAATGAACCTAGGGGCAGCCCCGTCATCGGTGGAGCGCAGTTGGATGGATTGTACGTTCTGACCTCATTCTTACTCCATCTCCGTGAGATTAATCCATCATCGCTCAGTTATAAAGCTGTCTATGACACCGTGCGGGAGGTGACCGGACTTGGCGAGGGCAACGGACCCGTCATTTCATTCCACGAAGGTTTCCAGGGTCTTGGACACTACGCCGGGTTCATGGAAAATGCAGACCGCATCGCCCTCGACTACCACCCCTATATGTGTTTCGGTCAACAGTCCAGTTCTCCGATGTCAACCTACGCTAACACGCCTTGCACCACTTGGGGGAAGACAATCAACGACTCCTTGACCAACTTTGGTATGACTACCGCGGGAGAGTTCTCGAACGCTGTCACGGACTGTGGTTTGTGGCTTAATAACGTCAACTCCGGTACTCGTTATGAGGGAACATACGCTTTTGATGGATCATGGCCCCGTCAAGGTAGCTGCACAGATTGGACAGATTGGCGGAATTGGGACCAGGAGATGAAGGATAGTATCAAGACGTTCGCTATGGCATCTATGGATGCTTTGCAGCATTGGTTCTTCTGGACATGGAAGATTGGTGCGTCATCACGGTCAGGCCAGGTCGAGTCACCAGCATGGAGCTATCAGCTTGGATTGGAACAAGGGTGGATGCCGGCGGACCCTCGGGAGGCTTCGGGAGCCTGCGGCAATACCAGCCCCTGGACACCTCCCTTGCGGCCTTGGCAGACCGGAGGTACAGGTGCTGGTTTGAACGTGCAAAGCAATGGACTACAGTGGCCTCCCGTCTCCATTACCGAGGGTGGTCCCGTCGCCTCCCTCCCCGCCTACACACAAACTGGAACGATCGTCACTTTACCCGGACCGACTTTCACCCCATCTTCAGGATCGAACGTGAAGATTGATTCTGGGGATGGTTGGACCAACCCCAGTGACACGACGGGCATGTACGTTCCAATCGAAGGTTGCACGTACTTGGACCCCTGGGTTGGACCGAGCGAGGCCCCCCCTCCCGTGTGTGCTGGCGGATCTGCGAAAAAGAGGGGATACCCACCCCTGCCGAGGATCACCCCACGGCCATAGAATGCCGTTTAACCTCTTTTCTCGCTTTCGTCCTTCTCCATCGTTGTGGATCCTCGCATTATTCATGGCCTTGTAATGACACTCTTTCATTTCCATCAGAAATACTACATCCTTCTCAGTCCCTACTCTAGCCATTATCATACATCATCCACACTACCACTATTCTCTTGCCCCCCTCTTCCATCATCCCCTCTTATGGCCCGACCGGTGGACGGTTTGGTCTGAATGGTCATTTTCTCAATCACCTCCCTTCCTCCTACTACTGATGGACCGCTTTTTGGGTGTAGATTGCTATCTTTCGTTGACTGTTTCTTGCTTTACACTCAGGGCTTTACGTAGTACTATATTAGGTCACACCAAATTGTGTTTCCTCGCCGACGTCTTTCTTTCCTCGCTCTCCATCTCTCGCTTGTCCTTCCACGCAGGCCCTTCGTCTATCCCTCACTCTTTTCTCGCTCTCTCTTGTCATAGGATCTCCCTCCTTAACTCCTCTTCATTGGCTTGATAGCGGACAATTTCTCGGTTTTTGGGACGGGTATATATAATGCGCAATATCAAAACGGACTTTTTGGTATTCGGATTCCATATTTTGTGTACGCTCTCAAGCCGACCATGCCGCTCTGGTACCTGTAGGAAACCGTGCCTCATGAGTTTCCGGTGTCGGACCACGGTGGGGGTGGTGACACCGGACCTCTCTATGCTCCCTCGGTTCATCGAAGTGTTACGCGAAGCTGACGAGATTTCACGAGAACCGAACGTTTGATAAATAGCATGGGCAGAAATACAAAACTATCCTTTTGAATGCAGATAATAGAAACCCCCGAATCGACCTCAACCTCTATCCCTTCCACCGAAGAACAGCGTAGTCCTCCTATCCCTCTCCTTATCCGAGGCCTTATCCGCGTACACATCGTACAAGCTATACGTCGGACTCCTGTACGTCTCGTAATCAGCAGCCTGAGACATCGCCATCTGCGCCAGGGACGGAAGGGCAGGAGGTGAGGGTACTCTGGGGGGCCTATCGTCTGCCACGGTTGCCTTGCGTGAAGCCGAGTTCCCATGAGACCGGAGATTCAAAGGGGCCACCGGCGGGGGCGGGGGCGGCACCTGATCCCGAGGCAAAGAGAGTGAAGAACGGCGGTAATCTCTCAGCATAAACTTCCCAAGTCGTGACCCATCATCGCTCGGGGACGGGCTACTCGGGTTTCCAGGCACAGAAACGAACGAGGTATGATGGGCGAGGGTGTGGCTTCGTCTAAGCAACGAGGTCCTCCCACGGCTTGGGAAAGTCCGGGGTTCGGGTTCAGGTTTCGGAGAGTCCAACCCTAGAGCAACTGTCAACGCTTGGGTATCGCGTTCTCTACGAGTGGAAGTTTTGGATGTTGATGCTCCGGCGACGTACGGAGAGGGGTCCTCAAACGGGTCTGCGCCGATGGCCATCGTGCTGTTCGAAGGGGTCATGCTGGATGCAGCGATCGAGTTCATCGAGACTGAGATCGAGGGACAAGAACCGACTGGATACGGGGCCTTGACACGCTCGCGTCCGATCCTCTGTATCGAGGGAACGTTTTGAGCGGGTACTGGAAGATGTGTGATGACTACAGGTGTATCTTCAACGCCGTCATAGATGTACTCGTCCTCGCTGCTCGCATCCCAATCACGAACCGTGATCCGGATAGCTTGGTTATCCTTGGATTGGGGTAGTGAGGATCGAATCCCTTCAGGTTGGCCTGATCGGGGGTTCATCGCAACGCAGTCCACGATGGTGGCGGTAGAAGCGAACGCCGGTGCGCTCGCGTTTGCGATTAGCCCAGAAACGTCAGATTTCGCAGTCGAGTACACAGAGAGGGCAGAGATGTGTGATAGACTACGCTCCAGAAAACCAGGTTTCTTAAGGGGCAGCTCGTTAGGGTGAAGGGTGTTCGAAGACCGGTGTAATTTTGCATATGAATCGGAGAATGGATCCTTTTCTGTCTCCCTGAGAGGCGATCTAGATCGATATTGGGTCCAAGTCCACTTTTCTTTTCCGGTGGTGCCAGCAGAGAACCGTTCTTTCCCGCCAAAGATGGGAGACTCTTCCGCAGGTGGGTCGGGAAATGTGTCCTGAGGAATTGGAAGCGAAGGCGTCTGCAAGTAGCGACGCCTGTTACGTCTAGAGCGAATTCTAGCAGCAACGATGAGTGCGACAATGAGAAAGGAACCACCGATGGCAGAAACGACGATGGCGACCACGGTGTGGCTGGGGTTCTGCACATGACGAGTACGACTGGGTGGATAATACGACGGTTCTGATGTTTCAGTAGAGACGGAAGGTACCAATGTATCAATAGTAGCTGAGGCAAGATCGTTGAAGTTCATAAGAGTAGGCTGAGATAGATCAGGAGATACAGCGGGTAAGAATCCGGCTTTGATAACGAGAGCGCTAGGTTGATAAGCTGGTGCGTGGCCATAGTCTGGTATAGGAACAGGGAGGGCGCTGGCTTCCACGTCTTGGTTGACCAGTGCAACCATTGGGGGGTGAGCTGGGTGATTTGGACCACTTGTCCTCGATGGTTTCGGTGCGTGGCGAGACGTCTTTGAACGGTGTCTGGTGGTTGGGGGCGCGGAGGCACCAGGGTGTTCGCTACGACCAGGAGAGTCCATCTCAAAGCAGCAGAAGCAGACTCAGGCTGTGGCGAGAGGGAAAGAGGTGCCAAACCACCCAGTGAACAGTCTCGTGACTTTTGTGACTGGCCCATGACGCGCCCACGTGATGGGGTCACGGGCGTGTCTTGGCTTCGGGGCTTCAGGATTGGATTTTCAGCCACCGCACTCTTCTCTCGCTTCCTTCATCTCCGTCGACTTTCCTTCTTGATTACCCGCTTTCTCAATAGCCCGTCCCAGACGTTTACCAGGCTTTGGACGGAACCTTGAGTGAGAGCGCCGGAACAAAAGCCTATCAACTGATCCAGGACGAGCGGAGTTCAATTCCCGCTGAACATCCGGCAATGGAACCTTTGATCTCGATGTCAGTCCTTTCACTCTCGCGCTTGTCTGTGAATGTGACGTTTCCGCCTTTCAGCAATGCGTCTCTCTTGCCCGAGTCTCAGGCCACCCAGATCGTGAAGGAGGCCCTTCGTGGCGGGGTCAACACCCCCAAGCCGATCACGCAAGAAGAGCCAGAGGTCGACGTTGAAGACAACCTCACTTCATCTGACATCAGGAGCACACCTCATTACCACTACCATGGACTGGCTGTAACTCAATCCCAAAGCCAACCTGAGGGTCATGGTAGCGAAGGTTCTCAAGGCTCTCAGGAGACTAACCATTCATCCGTAACGGGGCCAGGGCAGGATACCACCTCACTGGACCACCTCGCCCCGCCATTGTCTCCAAAGAGCCCTTCCAACGCAAACGAACCACCTGGGACACCTCCCCCTTCAAAACCGGGGAAAGCGGTTTCATTTGTTTCCCCACAGCGCCATCCTGCCACTCCTCTCAGGAAGAGTAAATCCTTGCATGCACCTGCCCGTCGATCCCCTTCACCCCAGTCACAGGATTCATTTGCCGGTTCAATCCCGATTAACCCGCAGGAGGCCTTCCTCGCAAAGTCGAAACGTTTTGGGCTTCCATTATCTCAACTTGAGAATTCTCCGGAGGTAAGCAAGAATTAAACTCCAATAACTCGTACTTATCAAAGCTAGCAGGGCTCAATGTTCTCTCCTGTTGCATCAAAGCCGAACACCGGACCGTCACTCATTGTTGGGCTGAGCCAGTCAAGTTCTGATGAGTCCAACAGCCAGAATACACAGCAGGTGGCCCCTGCACAGGAAGAGTCGCAGCCGCAGACGACGGAATACCCCCAAGACAATAATTATATGGAATACCTTACGTGTATCAACAACAACCGTAATCCTTACATCGACCGCAGCGGTCTCAACTTTCCACAATCCCCCGATTCATCCTCTAGTTCTTCTGGAAACTTTCCTGAGAATGAACCCCACCCCCACGAAGAACCCACACAGGTAGCGGAGTCTACCCAGCCGGAGCTGGAGGAGGTGCCTACTCAACCGTCTACCCAAGTCGCCAATGAAACCGCCCAAGAACCCACACAGACCGATGCTTCTTCAGAAATCGTACCCCCCTCCGTTAACTCCGTACGTCATTCATGGACCCCTCATCCCCTCATCTAATATCAGATCTAGCACCAAACCCCTGCCGCCTCCACGGTTGCTTCATCCACGAACAACCGTGGTTTGATCAATCAGTTGAAGAAATGGAGAAAAATTCCTGGGATCACGCATCCGCACCAAGGATTCCCAGTCAACCGAGAGCAATCGACATCAATCGTCCCGGAGACACAGTCGTTGGAAACTGCCGCGGAAACTCAACCCACGGGCGAGGGCGGAGTGAGGACAACCCTGGACACTCCAGAACCACCCCCCGTAGACCCTCTACCTCTGGATTCTCCTCCTCGACCCCTTCAATTCATGCCTCCTCCTCCCAATCCACCTCGAATAGATGAAGATGAGACTATGGACGTTGTCCCTGACTCAGAACCGTCAAGATTGGCTGATGGACCTATGTCTTCATTGCATCTCCCTCAACCGGCAAGTCGGGTGCTTACTCTTGCCGAGGATGATAACGAGACCGTACCCGAGACGGATAATGAGATTTCGGAACGAAGGAACCCAGATCAGACCGACCAAGATGCAAACATGCAAGAGACTGAGGCAGAGACCGAGCAAGAAGACCATCCCATGGATAGTGATCATCTTCTCGTTGAGCAGCAGTCACCAAAGCATGTTGTGGAACAGGAGGAACAAGTAGAGCAGGAAGTCCATGATGATGCTACGGTGCCGGAAACTGAGGATGATATCCCTCTTGCCACTGTCATCAAATCCGCGAAGGCGGCGACGAAGCCTCTTCCCCCAAGAGGCCGCAGTACGAGGAACAAACGTCCGATCATCTACACAGAATCCCCTGATACTTCGGAGAATGAGGTGAGTACCATGAAGTTCTAGTTCATCTTTAGAATTCTCAACTTTGTCGCAGGAAGAGGAAGACGAACCGGAGGAAAGCCCCCCTGAGCGTCCAACCAAGAAGAGAAAGGTCGAAAAGGCGGAGAAAGTCGGGACGGATGTCACCCCTGTCACAACTCGCGGTCGGAGAGGAAGGAAGCCGAGGCAGCCTGCATCTGCCAAAGCCGCCAAGAGTACCGCTAAGGGTTCCGCGACGAAAGCCAAACCCCAGAAGGCACGGGGGAGGGGAAAGAAGACATCCGCTGAGGCGAGCAACATCAGTTCTTCCGGGCGTAACACCCCCCCTGCACAAGACGATGAGGCTAAGACGGAGCCTGCCGAGGAAGATGAAGAAGAGGTCGGTTTCGAATCGTCCGATGACGTACAACCGGAGAGAAAACGCAAGCGCCTTGGGCTCGATCACAAACCGCACAGGACTGCCTCTGGGGGTTCAACGCTACAAGGTGTCACACCTCAGCGCGGAGGATCTAAACGTATCCGCTCACTCCCCGGGTCTCTCCGGGATATTGCTCAAAATGATTGTACTCGCGTTTTCGCTCGGTGGCCACTCTGCAAGCACTTCTACGCTGGATTTGTGCATTCCAGATCGCTTGTCCAAAGCGATTTGTATGTCGTGCGGTTCGATGACGGGACAGAATGTCCGGTTCACATCTCAGACCTCCGTCAGTACGAATTGGAAAAGGGAGACGAGGTGTTTATTCTTGGTTACAAACAGTCGGGCAGTGTCACAGCGGTCGACCGTTGGGATACCGAGGGGTATGTCCGAGTCCAGGTTGACACCGGAGGGGAACTGGACGTCAAAGCCAACTTAATCAAGATACACGAGTCCGCCATCGACAGAGACTGGGGGGAGAGGCTCGTCCACGAGAGCTCTATCTGCACTCTGCTTCAGGCTCAGGGTCTGAATGCCTCCACGAGCAAATCTGCAGCCGTTAATGGAACTTCGACCTCAAAATTCTTGAAACGGATCGGGTTCGTGGTCACGATGAAGCACTCAGACGACAAAAACCGATCGCACATCTTTGACCTCATTAAGAACAACGGGGGGAAGGTCATCGACGATTGGGCGAACGTTTTCCCGTTTTCTCCCGCGCAGACAGATAGGAGTTGGGTGGCGTGTCGAGCTGACGTGAAACACAAGGACCTTGGAGTACAAACCCTATTCCTCCTTGCGGATGAACCAAACCAGAAACCCAAATATCTGGTGGCCCTCGCGCTAGGGATTCCTTGTGTGTCGACAAAATGGCTGTTAAATTGTCATGAGCAAGTTGGTGTCTTTCCGGCTTATACATAAATACACGTTCACCATATTGATTCACAGCATGCCCTCATCGACTGGAACCCTCACCTCCTCCCGGCTGGTGATTATGCTCACGGTCTGATGTCCCAGAGGGTCAATTTGCGATGGGGCGACAAATCGCAGCAACTCCGCGAGATCTACCGGGACATGTATGGGTCAAACTCCATCTTACGCGGAAAGTCAGTTTTGTGCATCGGGGTAGAACTTTTCCCGCCTGGGAAGCCGAAGGGTCTCAAACGAGTGAGTGTATCTATGACCTCCGACACCCACACACTATCTCAACCGATAATGAACCGTAGTTCAACTCCGAGGACGATAAACAGAACGAATCCACGCGCAAACTTCCCAGCATCATCCTCGCGATGGGTGCCGATCACGTTGAAGCGGTGTGTGACATCAAGCACGCCTCTTATGAGGCATCCGAGTATGACTACGTTCTGGTGAAGGACGTGGAGGAGGTCAAGAAGTTTAACGCCACCGGGAAGGACGATCGGCCTCCTTGCGTCCATATCCCGTGGGTTAAGGAATGTTTGGTGGCGGGTAAGCTTTTGGACATCCCGGGCCCCTAGGCTGGGGGGTCTTGAAGAGACGATGCGCTGGGAGCTCTGTCACTTTGCACATATTCTCGCAGATGGTTTTGTACGATTATACCGACGGTCGCGGTGTTTGTATTGCCCTTTTTGCTCCCCCCTGTTTTCCACTTGCCGTTCCTCCTTTTGCTTTGCGTTGAACAGGCTTTCTCTGGCACTCATAACAATACTTGGTTATCTTCATGCTTTGGCCGGTCTACCTATCAAGTGTATCGCAATCGATAGGTGCGGGGGTTCCAGCCCACGAGATATACACATTAGTTCCTAGTATAGGTTATCTAGTGCACGTGCTATGCCAGTCCGACTACAGAAGTCGGAAGAGCGACACGGCGGACGATAGTAAATATTTGTCTGGATACTTCTCCTGTGGTTGGCCGAGGGAAAAATATCTCATCGTTGCCAACGGGACCACTCACAAAAGCCAAGATAACCCGCTCTGGCATCTGCTCCGTCTATCACACCCTCTAACAGAATTGTATATGACAACCTTCAGCCCGACTCCTTCACGGTTGTGGGGGGTAAGTGGCGGCTTGCGTGTGGTTTTGAGGAGGGGATAGTCGAGTTTGCTGTTGTTGTGATGGTGGTTGGCGGAGTGCTCCCTACACGACCCATTAGCCCGCCGTTGAGGGTCAAGAGTCAACTGCAAGTGCTACGAACCTGAGGCGTAGCCTGGAATCTCGTCTGTGTGCTACCGTTTGAATTCACAGTAACACCATCGTTAATCTCGAACATTGACTGCAAGGTCTGTATCGCGTTATAATAGGAAGCAACAGGTCGAGCACCGATGGAGGTAATCACAGCTGCCGTATCGGAATCCAAGGGGGAGGCTGGCGCTGTCGCCTCTTGATTTTGTCCCGATGTAGGTCTCTGGGTTGCAACTCCCCCATTCCCGTTCCCATTCGTACTGCTATTCGCGCTCACGGGCGTCCCGGAAGTTGAGGAGACTGCCTGTTGCGGTGGAGGAGAGGCCGATGTACCGTTTGTAAACTGCATCGTGGTAACGAGCGGTTGAGTGGCTGACTGAGTAGGGAGGTTATGGGTCTGGATCTGAATCGCGGGTTGTTGAGTTTGTGCTTGTCCAGGTTGTAACTGTTGAGGAGTCGAAGTTTGTCCCTGTTGACCTTGGGCTTGAACTTGAGCTTGTTGTTGAGCTTCCAACGCTCTGACCTGGGCCTGCACCAATTGTTGCTGTTGCGGAGACATTCTAGCACCGCTCTGACTGAGTTGATGTTGAAGAGCAGCGGCGAGTCTCTGCTGTTGTGAGATGTTTACTTGGCCTCTGATTTGTGGCACGCTCTGTCCAACCCCATTGGGGAATTGGAGAGTAGCACGGCTAACAGCGGCAGCCTAAACAAACCGTCAGGAAGATAAATAGACGAGGAATCCACGCCGAGCCCTTACCCCGGCAGTACCCTGTAGTCTCGCCTGTTGTTCTCGAAGTTGCCTGTTCCGCACCTCCTCCGCCTGGCGACGTAGCACAAGGTCAGAATACTCCTTCTTGCGACTAAGATCTTGAGGAGTGAGCTTAGGCATGTTATTGATCTGGTTGTGGGTCTCATGGACACCCGTCTGTCGTTTCGTTTGGGCCGCTACGGACGCTCTTTAGACAATGATCATCAGAGACGTAGAGAGAAGCCTACCCAGCATCTTCGTCACGCCGTCCTTCTTCTTCGCCAGCCGGCGAATGGCGTCCAAAACAACAAGGTGACGTCTCCTCTTCTTATTGTCCGCATTTGTCCCAGTAGTATCGATACCCAAGGTTGCATGCCTCTTCGTCCTCGTCGTCATTTGGTTGGGAGAAGATTGGTCCGGTTCCTGCGGTTTGGAATTCACAGCAGCGAATCGGTGATAACAATCCCAGTTCGTGCGGACGTCGGTGGACACAACGTATCGCGTGGAGTTGAAACAATCGGCGATAAGGTGCCAATTGCTACCATACGTCTCGACAAGGTTCTTCAGGAGTTGGTCGTCTTGTGGTGTCCATAGCTGGTCCGCGATACGCGACTCTTGGACACGCCTGGGATCGGTGGTAGGAGGTCGAATAACGAGGCGACCATAACCGTCTCGCTCAAACAGGCCTGGATCCAAGATTTAGCGTCACGCCCAAAGATGCCACGGCAGAAGTATACTCACTGCAAGCAAACTCTTGTGAAAATGGAGGAGCATCTGTGGGGTACACAGGGGATTCGTCCAAGCCGGTCCAAGTTGCACCCCTCCAGTGGCGGGACGGTTGTAGAGCACTGATGAGGGTCGGTCGACATAACATGAATTTTGACACAGGAACGAGTTTAGTGACGTTAGCCTCATCGAGCCTTCGGCTAACATCCTCTCTTTCCCTCCTATTCTTCTTGATGTCGAGCTGGATGGCAGCAGGGACTGGTTCTGGAAGACCGTAAGCCTGAACGTCGCCGAAAAGGGCGATAAGGTCGATGTTAGGCGGGATGTAATCTGGGGCCTCCTCAGCCGAGGGTTTGGGAATTAGACTTGTCAGACCCAAGTCATTCGCGTCAAGGAAGACCCTATTCAAGTCCATGAAAGCGACCCTTTCCCTCATAGCCCCCTGGGTTGCTGCAGACAACCCATTGTTCGCGAAAGACATCATAGGATTCTCAGAGGTAACTCTGAGTCCGGGTGGGGTGGGATCAGAACCCTCACGAGAATCCTGGCGTGATGAATTGACGCCTGTCTCCACCTGGTCCTGGGAGTCGGTCGTCGGCGCAGCTAAGGCGGTAGTTAAGTCGAAGTTGTCCTCGACCTTCATATTCTCTGGTTCCTGGGTGAGCTCATCTTTAACGATCCCCTCCGGTTCGGCCGTATCAGTGTCGGCCAGAATGACGTTATCTCTCTCCTCCTCGTCGCTTCCATCGTCAGACTCCTCAGCTACGTGCATCGAATCCGAACGTAAGCGGTGGTGACGAAGGTTGTCGATGGGGATAGCGCTGCTCCCTTCAACATTAGGAGGGACAAGTATGTCCTCCTCAAGGTTCTTGGACCAGACGACGCAGATGCCTTTCCGAATGCGTTCCTCTGTGGAACCAGCCTCATGCCACTCCTGGACAGCCAACGCGAGGGTGTACGCGACGGCAATTTTCCATTTCCTTTCCTCTCGGAAATCGATTCGCATCCATTTCTACCGACGATAGTCAGCCCGTGTGATGTATGCTTTCCTTCTTCCTTCTTTACCATTTCGTCTATGAGGTAGTCCCAGTGTGTCTTGACGAGACCACCCAACCCTCGCTGCTTTTTAGGTTGACGGAAACTCCACCTCCCCGAATCTTTCAGCATATCAATCCGGTCGAATGTGCGGATGAGTCGTAATTCAGTCAAGGCAACCTGATCAAGATCATGAGTATGCGGAAGTCAAGTATGTGGCCAAGGCTTACGTTCCAGTCTCTGGTGGTGAGTGATTTGGTAGATCTCGCCAAGTGCTGCCACGTGGGGTTTGCTCGGAGGAGAGCTCGCCACCTTGCCATACCCATTGGCGCCCAATCCTCTTTCTCCTTTCTGACCTCAGTCCGTTCCCTTTCCTTTTCCCGCTTTCGTTGTGTCCTAGTGGTCTTCTTACGGAACTCTGGGGGTAGAGAATTGAGAAGTGGGAGAGTGTAGGGTAATTCGTTCATTGTCGGTGGCTTTACAGAATCAAAGGCGAACTCTGCATCAAAGTTGTATTGGGGGTCATGGACGGGGGAGGGAGGAGCGACGATCATAGGCTGATCAGGGCCACGATAGAGGAGAGCAGTATCAATGGTGATGGGAATTGCAGGCGAAGGAGTGCGAGGAAAGTCGTCGTTCTGCGAATCGGATGATTGAGCCTCTTCTTCATCCGAAATGTTCATGACATCGACAATCGCATCCTGTTCCTCCTCAGATTTTGGAGTTATAGGCGCAGGAGAAGGATGGAGAGGGATTGGTGGGAACGCTTGGAAATCGAATACCGGGGATGTGGACCGTACTTCTTCGATTACAGGAGGGGGTGTGGGAGGAACAATTTCTATGGGTGTAAGGTGCGTTGGTGACGCCTCCCTATGTAACTCCGGTTCTTGGGAAGGAGATGCGGTATGATATTCAAATTCTTCTGGCTCAGAGGGGACCTGGATCGGCTGGGGCTGGACGGGCACCGCGAGTGGTCCAATGGACGGGTCGGATTCCTCGTCATCTTGGTCCAGGATTTCCAGGATCTCGGGCTGTTGGGGCACCTCTTCGATCTCCTCCTCCGTGGGTCCCTCCTCGAAAGGAGGTGGGAGGTCGTGAAGCCACTGGTCGAGGTTTGTGATCGAGCCGCGATGTATGCTTCGGGGGTGAATGTAGACGAGATACTCAAGACACAGAGTTGAACTCACTTGGATTCAAAATCGAACTGAGCCAGAAACGCGGGCAACTCGTCGTCTCCCGTTTCTTCCAATCCTCCGTACACGCTCCCCTTCAGAACATGATACAGCTCTCCCAGAAGGACTTTTCGTCGTTGTGATATCTCACTGGATTGGACGCAGGTCATAAACACAAGGGTCGAATAAATTCCACGTCTGAGACTCACTCTAGTTGGAGTAGACGTTCGTTCATCAATTCCTCCCTGCCATCCATGATGGGGGTGGCTGGCAAGGTGTGAGGCGATCACCTTCCAAAAAGGGACGCGGAATCAATTTCATCACGTGGGCTCAATCACCTCCCCTCTTCCGTCTTGCCACCACGTTCAAAGGTTTGGAGGAACCCCCGACATTCTGACGGCCCCCAAACTTACCCCACGCCCAGGTCCGCGATGAGCCTCCCCTATCTTCCACAGGAAATCAAAGATCAAGTCCTTGATCTCCTCCACGATGACGATGAAACCCTTCGGAGTTGTGCTCTTGTTTGTCGCTCTTGGCTTCGACAGAGCCGGAGGCACCTCTTCGCCGAGGTTCGAATCGCCTACCACCTCCTCATGAAATGGTGCAGAAACATTTCCCCAGGAGAAGATGGCTTATCGTCTTTCACTCGCAAGCTCGACGTTTCCCATAGGTCTCCCCGGGAGTTCGAGGTGGTCATGCCCTACCTCAGCTCTTTCAAGCACGTGGAGTCTTTGGTGATCTTTGACTACGACTGCATGGACCTTGACAACGAACCGTACCTTCCCATCGCCCCAGATCAGTACTATGGTCACTTCGGCGAATCCCTCCGCTCGCTTCACCTCCTCTACCCATCCGAGAGCCTAGGCGCCTTGTTGCCACTCGTATACCTATTCCCCCACCTCGAATCCCTCACCATTGAAGGGTTGATGGCCGCTGGGGAAGAGCATCCTGCCCCACCAAGTCCCACAGCTTCCAGCCCCAATGCTTTCAAAGGCAAACTCCACCTTCGCCTCCTCGCAGGGAACGATATGCATATCCTTTCCAAGCTCGCAAAATACCCACTACGATACGATTACATCTCCATCGGGGGATCATCGCGGGAACTCGGTGTCCACTTCAATAACCTTATCTCCGCCTGTTCACGTACCCTGAAGACACTCGACATCTCGCAAAAGTACACTGGTAGGTTGTCCCTCCTCAGAATACTTGAGACTCGCCTAACAGTCCCGTTCCATTCAGGTATGCGTCCGTTCAACCCACCACTCTCTGTGTCTTCGTGCGATAAGCTACAAGAGATCATCTTTACCGGCGGGACAGCCTACCCTGACCATTCGTTGGAGGAAGTGTTATCCTCGGTAACCTCCCCGATGCTTCACAAAGTCACTATCTACATGTCCGCTTTGACCAAGTCGGACGATACCTTCGGGGAAATCAACATCGCAGACTGGGATCCCGTCGACCGTCTCTTGTCCGAGCTGGGACATCAGAGGAGGACAAGGACCAATGGGGAGGAGGCTTTGGTGGTTGAGATAGGGATTGGGTTTGGATGCAAGCAGATCATTGACGGAGAAGATATCGATCTGGGCAGCTTCCTCGGTCGTTTCAGGGCTGTTGGTAACGTGCGGTGTATTGTCTAATCGATACCAGAGCCTCAGACTCGTTTACTATCCGATCTTTACTTCGTCATATGTGCGTATGGATGTATGTATGTATTTGTCAGTCGGCTAATATTGTAATATGTCTTGGTCTTGTCTTCCCTGCTCAATGTCTGTACGACTCATCCAGGCGACCTGCGAACTCCGTTACTAGCGGAAACTTCCGGCCTCCAGGGTGGTGTTTGCTATTTGGGCAGAATGACCATCACTGCAGATTTAAAAAAGAACAGGATCTAGTAGGGTGAAATCCCCCTAACAACCAGTGCGACCCACAACACCAAAAAAAAAAAAGAACAGGATCCTGTAGTCGGTAAGGGTCGGGTCTATGTCATCGGTGCCGCATGACCCACTCTCCGCAAACCAGAACCCACATCCTCCGGCAGAGCTATCAAACCGCTCCGCTACTAAAGTACTAATGAGTGGGTGGTTGAAGGGAACGCCGCATAGTAGCCGCGGCCCCACGAATTCGCCGCGCGTTCCATCGGCACGGTGAATAAGTTATGGGGATCGCGTTCGCCGACCAGATATATAAGCAGGGAGCATGGGGTGGTGAAAACAACGCCAGGATCTCCCCTCCACCCCCTCAGTACCACACAAGAAGCGAGCCTCTCTCCGTCGGACCGCCGATAATAATGTCCACTCCCAACAAGACCATGAAATACGGTCCGTAATTCGCCACTGCGGGTGCCCGCGAGTCCTATATTGACCGGTCTATACAGTTCGCCTCGGAAAATCTGGCCTTAAAGTTAGCCGGATTATTCTCGGTTTGTCAACGAACGAATTTAAATAGAAAGGAAACAGCTGACACCAACTCTCCAGGATGCATGAGCTATGGCCACCCCGACTGGGCTGGTTGGGTTCTCGGTGAGAAAGAGGGAATTGAACACATTAAGTTCGCGTACGTCCAATTCCCTCTCGAACCCACACAAATAATACCAAATCTGAGCCTACTTTTCTACCGGCAGCTTCGACCACGGAATCAACACCTTCGACACCGCAAATGTGTATTCAAACGGCGAGTCCGAGCGCATTCTCGGCAAAGCTCTCAAGATCCACAACATCCCCAGGGAGCAGGTCGTCATCATGACTAAACTCTACGCCCCGGTCTTCGAGGAGGTATCCATGAGCATTGCGTTTGATAAAAACCCAGATGAAGTCGGTTACGTCAACAGACACGGTCTCTCTCGCAAGGTGAGTATACAGGCTGGCACATAACCAACTCAGGAACGCTTATTTTGTGTTATTAGAATATCTTCGCCGCCGTAAAGGCCAGCCTTGAACGCCTTGATCTAGAGTATATCGACGTTTTGCAGTGCCACAGATTCGACACAGGGACTCCCATCGAGGAAACGGTACAGCGTTTACCTTGTCACATGATTGTATAATTGTAAACGCCCTCCGTAGATGCGCGCCTTGCACGATGTTGTCCAAGCCGGCTACGTTCGTTACATTGGTATGAGCAGCTGCTGGGCCTGGCAGTGTGAGTTATTTTGTACCCTAGAATGTCTACACACCCACTAACCATCCTCGCTTTCTAGTCCACGCCATGCAGAGTGCGTAGACACTATCATCCGCATATCCCAGACCGCTAATCTTTCCGAAACTTTGCAGACTACGCTATCCAAAATAACCTTACCCCCTTTATCTCTATGCAGAACCACCACAACTTGATCTACCGTGAGGAAGAACGTGAAATGATGCCCCTTCTTAAGGTCTGCCTCCGCCCTACTATAAGTAATCCATATGTCAGAACTTACCCACCGTCTGTGCAGCACCTCGAAGTCGGTGTCATTCCGTGGAGCCCTATCGCTCGCGGGTTACTCACTCGCCCTTGGGGAGAGACCTCCAAGCGTGCTGAAACTGATCGATGGGGCGGCATCTATAGTGGCAGTACCTGTGCCGGAGACATCATCAAGCGCGTTGAAGAAATTGCAAACAAGAAGGGTGTCAAGATGGCCCAAATCTCCGTCGCTTGGAGTCTTACGAAGGTCACCGCTCCCATCGTTGGTACCACCCGATTGGAGAACTTGAAGGAGATGATCGGTACGTCATCAAACCCTCCGGCCTCGTTCTTGATTGCTGAAGCGCACTTTTTGGTTTACAGACGCGGTCGACGTCGAGTTGACCGATGAAGAAGTCAAGTACCTTGAGGAATTGTACAAGCCATCCGCCGTCGTCGGTCACTGGTGAACAGGTCGCGAGAATCGTGCGCCCGACTGTAGAACCCCTTCCTACGTAGATCTCGGAACCTGTCTTATGATATTTATTTTGACAGATGTACCAGTAGCTAGTCAGAGAACAACAAAGATTACACTACACCGGGGACCCGGAATCTATGTATATATGTACGGAGAAGAACGAAGAGTCCGAATCGGAGCAAGAAAATGCAAGGTCTGTTTGAAGTGCGAATAGAATTCCAAGCCGAAAGGTCCATCAGGTACAAATATATAGTGCAGAAAGTGGACGGGATTATGCCTCTAGTGAGTGGGATTTCTCTCTAGGAGAACCAACGGCAGTGGGAGTGGGGGAGAGGGAAGATGACGAAGACATGGCACTCATGAGGGAGACCGTATCCCCGTCGTCCTCAAGCTTTGATAGGACGATCGTGGGTGGTCTCCTGCAGAATCCAAGATGCAGCGCGTTCCCGGATTGGTTGTACATCCACGTGGCGGCTAACACAACACTAGCGCCGAGCGCGAAGGCGAAAGTGAGCGGGAAATCGAAGAGGGCGACAGAAGCGAGACACGAGATGATGATGCTCAAGCTCGTAGCGAAGCCTTTGAGGATGTTGTCGGCGTATTTGATCACCAGTGCTGTGATGAGACCGCCAAAGACTTGAATGAAGACCGTTGACCACGCCCAGCCTCCAAAATTATGGAACAGGTCTAACCCGTATTCGCTCGTCGAGAGGTCGTAAATGATAGGAAGGGCGGCAGGTATAAGCGAAAAGAGCGAGAGTTGGACGTTTCTTATCCACAGGTCCGTTTGGGAATTCTTCAAGACCATCTCGAAATAGACGCCAGCTAGCCCGGAGGTGCAGCACGCGACCAAGACGGCGAGGAACCCAGCGAGGGGATTTGTCGGATGGGCTGAAGACTCCCTCCCTCCACCTCCTACACTCTGTAATTGCACGATCCCAACGCCCACGGCCAATAGGAGCAACGAAAGCCACTTGTTTAGGTTGAGCGACTTGTGGAGGAGGAGAACCGAGAACCCAGCGGTTGTGAGGATCTTCATCTGGTATGAGACTTGAAATGTTGCGGCGTCGAGGTTTTCAGCAGCAATGTACTGTAAGTTGTTTTGGATAACTGATATGCAGACATCCGCCCTTCAGTGTCTGCCCTTCCTCAACGCGTGAAAGGACCGAGGCGCACCATAAAGAATCGCGGGAATTGATAACTTCCAACAATCCGATCTGAAAATCTCCCTCCCGAGCTTCCTCAACCGCGAAAATGGATTTGACCTCGCTGCGGACGCGTTGTTTGGCAGGTTGTACGTCGTCGTGCTTTCTATCCGCAGATACGCGATCACGAAGGAGATGGTTCCTTTGAGCAGCTCGACCATCAGCACAGCCGTTCCAGCCGAGTACGTTTCAGAGGGGGCGGTGGACACTCTTGAGTAGTGCATAACGAGTGATAAGAGGGCATTTTGAGCTGCAAGGGTCACCAGCCTTAAAATCCGTCAGCGGTGTTCAGGGGGAAGGGTTTCGTCACGACTCACGAGACATATTTCAGTGGTAACCCAAAGACCGAAGGCTGGGCCATGCCTTCCAAAACGATCTCCTCCTTGTTCATTGTGGTGTATGGTCTGGGTATAATATCCTTGAGGATGGGTGTCGATGTGGGTGGTCAAAACCAGAGTGTGGTGGATGGCATATATGTACTGCGCCCCGGATATAAACGGGGGAGCGGGGGGAGAAAATAAAAGAGCCGCACGCGGTGGCTCGCACACGATTGCAACCCCTCTATATCAACACCGCGGGGAGAATTCGAAGCTTAGCCACGGATTCATCATCATCACCATCATCAACTCCGGCTCCTTTTGTCAGCTGTTCTCTCGGAGTTCTACGAGTCTAGTGAACGCTCGAGTGCTGTGTCTAGCTGCGCACGCGCAGGGGCAAAACGCGCCAAGCGCAACGCTATCAATACCAAGGACTGCCCACTAGTGCACCGCTTGTGGCAAGAATCGAGTGCCCGTGGAGGAGAAACGAGAGGGGGTCGCCGGTCACACCTTTTAGGGGACAGGATTCGAGGTAACCAGCCCCGAGGGGCGGAACTGACCAAACGAGCATTTGCACATCACTTCCACGAGGTACCAGTACGGCGACCCCCATCTGGGACATCCACAGAGTAGGGCCTTGCGAGAAATCCGCGTGAATTTCTATGTCGCTGGCTTGGCGCGTCGAACACCGCTACCGGGACGAGCCCGGCCGGCGGTTGTTGTCGGTGGAGGTCCTCCCCGCTTCGCAGCGGAACGTGAGGCCGTCGCGTGGTCCGAGGTTGATCCTGCAAAGCAGCCACGCCAAGCCTGGTTATTCCCGTGTAGCAACCAATCACCGAAAGCGCGTGCATGCGAGAGCCCCGGCTGTCTCACCAGGAGAGATCACGTTCGCATCATATATGCGCGGGCGTTCACCTGTTCCGATTCAGTCGGGAAAACGGAAGCGACCCGGGAGCGGCGATGGTTTCGTTGCCATTCTTCGTGTGGATTCGTCGGGGAGATGAGTTCCACTGCATACACCGTGGTTGAACTCACGTGTTTATCACATCGTGCAGCGGGCTCCCTCAGTTTCTTCCCATTTAGCGCTCTACAAACACCAACGCGGGCCAACCCAAGCTCGACACAACCCGGTTCGTTCACAGCGCGGAATTGCAGAACAGGAGGGAACACACCCTGATCGCTGTGGGGTGGACGCCGACGGCCAAAAACGGTCTCGGCTGGTTCGATGCCCGAGACCTTCGCGAAGTTCATGACATCGATAGCCACGTTCAATGAGGAAAGTCCACCGTCCAGGCCGCCCCTTCGGTCGTCGGGGATTCACATCCATGGTTCGAGCTCAGACCAGTAGCGAGGCCGCGATGTGGTGTACAGGTTAGGCTGTAAGGCAAGACCCGAGCCCTGATAGAGGTAAGTGGCCACCCCGCCACGACACATCTCATGCTGACAGAACCATCAGATGAAGAGAGCTACATCCATTGTCGACGCACACCCGAGTAACCGAGTCGGGTAGAAGACTTTGATTTTGAGTGGAGAACTCAACGCTTCGACTCAAAATCAACTTCAAAACCAGATCGATCGCCTTCTCGCAGAGCAAGCGAGGCCCTCGGGGTCGATTTGCATTTCAAGCTGTATGCGATCGACGCCAGTGACTGGCGCTCCACTCCGGATCACCCTGTCAGGTCTCGTGGTCGTAATATACGCAGGTATTCATTCCCCATGGGGAGCGAAATGAACTGCGAGAATGACGGCGTTAAAGGTAGATGATACATGCAGAGGCTAATCGACAGCAAGAAGTGGGGTTTACACTAGCGATACACAAAATGAAACAAGATGCGGGGTAGCTAAAGATCAGAACTCTCACTTCTTCGAACGTTCACCAACAGGACACCCCCTGGGTCCAGTCAGAAGAGGAATCAACGGGCAAATGAAAAGAAATGGGGGAAAGAATTATTTTTTCGCTTCCGTTCCATCTCCAAGATCTTCCTCGTTCTTTTAGACCTTGGAGACCTCTTCCCGTTTTCCCTCCTTATTTTCAGAACCAGCGTCGGTAGTATCGTTCGGGCCTTCCAATGGAGCGGGGGTTTTCTCGCTACCGAGGTTCTCGAACCACGAGGTAGAACGGATAAAAATTTTGTACAGCTCAACGGCGACCATGAAGAGAGTGGTCATGCCAATGACAACGCCCCATTCCCAGGCTACAAGCAAACGTCAGTCGATTGAAGCGAGAGAGAGAGATGACGGAGGACAAAACGTACTGATGGGGGCCTGGTAGAATACCCTCGAGTTGAACACCGGGATATAGATAGGAAGTGGGATACTCGCACACCCAATAACAACAGTCCAGAACAAGATCTTGTTGGCCCACAAGTCCTCGTAAAAGGGCCTTCCAGGAGTAATGTTGAACATACTCCTATCGAGCGCCTTAAGCTCCCAAGCGAACAGCAAAATCTCCAAGATGATGGTGGCGAAAACCGTGGAACGGGCGCGGAAGACGTAGACACAATCACCATCCGGATCGGCACGGTTGCACTCGCTTCCAAGATCTCCATTGTAGCGTCCCCACATAACCACGACGAATGCAATCATGACGGTAATGCCCATAACGAGACCGTAGTAGAGAATATCGATGATGATCTGGATGGTGAAGACACCCTTCTTGATACTGTGCGGTGGTCGCTTCATGACACGAGCTGCGGGAGGCTCCATGCCCAAACCGAACGCGGGAGGGCTCGATGTGACCATATTGATCCAGAGAATTGACAAAGGAGAAAGAGGGAAGACACTGTGCCCGCCATGATCGAGGAAAGCGAGACCGAGGACCAACAAGATGCATTCACCGACATTAACACAGACTGAAGTTCAAAAGTAAGTCCAAGAAAATCGAGTACGACAGTTGGACGACTTACGCAAGTGGAGGATGAAACGCTGGATGTTGTCAAAAATACGACGGCCTTCACTGATAGCCAAACGGATGGAGTCAAAGTTGTCATCTATGAATGCTATGAGTGGGGAGTCCGTGAAAACCGATGATGTGATTGCAGTTACCAGTGAGGACGAGCTCGGAAGCATCCTTAGCAACATCGGATCCCTCCATACCCATAGCAATACCAACAGGGGCGAGCTTCAACGAAGGAGCATCATTTACACCGTCACCAGTCATAGCAGTGTACATTCCCCTTCGTCCAGCAGCCAAAATCATTCGGACCTTCGTCTCCGGGTCGCATCGGGCAATGACGAGCGGCAACTCGGGCAGAGCGTCGATTTCCTTATCAGTGAGCTTATTAAACTCGGCGGCAGTCACGATGGCACTGGGTGGGTCATCTGGAGTGACAATTTCGATCTCCTTGGCAATGGCGCGAGCGGTGGCGGCGTGATCGCCTGTCAACCTAATCGAGTTAAAAAGGTCAATGCAAATGTCAGGGATCCTCCAATTTTGGAAAGCGCACATGTGAACCGTGATGCTAGCCTGCTTACAAGCGCGGACGGCGTGGATACTCTCGGGTCGTGGGGGGTCGTAAATACCAACAAGGCCAATGAAAGTGAAATTTCTCTCGACGTCTTCTCGCTTCAAGGCATCCAAGTCGTCGACCTCAGTTAGCCTGCGGCTTGCGAGGGCGAGCACGCGGAGTCCCTGGCCAGCAAGTTGTTCCATCGCCTGCAAAGTCCTCTCCTTGACCTCTGGCGTCAAAGGAACTATGTGCTCAGGACCGGCGTGAGAATGAGCAAGATAGTGGGAGCAGCAATCCTGGACATGTTCCACGGCACCCTTCAGAAGGGCTAGGGGGGCATCGGGGCGCTTGCGGTCGATGAAGATGGTAGACATACGCTTGATGGACGAGTCAAAGGGGTATTCAGCCCTGAGGTGGTACCGAACAGGGTTGGCTTCCGGATGCTCCTTGAGTTCGCGTTCCGAGCGGGTGTGTTCGTCCTCGCGGGCTCCAGCGGTGCTGAGAGTAGCGCGTGCCTTGCCGAGTTTTGTAGCGAAAACTTGGAGAGCAACCTCAGTCGGGTCACCGGTACTCCTCCAACGCCCTTCCTGGTTCTTGCTGATACTAAACGTTCGTGTAAATCCGTAGAGCTATTTTTAACACCACGATGAAACTTACGTTGCGACGTTGCACATACAAGCGACGTGAACCATCTCCTTGAAGCTCTCATCCAAGGAAAAGGAATCAACAATGGCTTGATCCCTGTCGGGAAAGTCTTCGAAGACCTTCCCTTCGGGGTTAAGGGCCTCGTTGGAAGATTCGATGGTGAAATTCCTCTCGGGCCCGGAGGCGGAGGGAACCCAGGCTTTGCGAACGATCATCTTGCCCTGGGTTAGAGTACCAGTCTTATCGGAACAAATGTCCCTGCAAGCAGGGTCAGAATGAAACCTACGCGTTCAACAAAACGGACATACGTGACACCACCAAGGGCTTCGAGGGCGTTGAGGCGACGGACGATGACGCTGTTCTTTGCCATTCGGCTGGTACCAGCAGACATGGTGATTGTCAAGACGGCAATGAGTCCCTCCGGAATGACAGAGATGGCGAGGGCGATAGCGTAGATGGCTACCTCCTCGTTAACACGGAATCTGGCGGCACCAAAAACGATGATCGCGAGACTACAAGCAGGTTGAGATCATTGAAACAGATGCATGAGGAGAATTTAAAGCTCACACGAGGGCAGTCTATTCAATAATACTCGTAAGCAGACTGGGAGTTTCAGGAGCAGGGACCGGGGGACTCACTAAGAACAGGATGTATGCGAGCTTGCTCAATCTAGTGGTGTAAATTCGTTGGGTCAGTGAGCGATCAGACCAGACGAATTAGTTTGAGCATACTTAATCTGCAGCGGAGTACCAGTGCGGAGACCCAACCATAGCATGAGTTTCTCGTAAACCCTCGACCACAGTGGAAGTCTGTTTCCGTCTTCGTCTTGCTTCTCCTCCTTCTTCCTGCTGTTCATGGCCAAAGCAATAGCACCGACTTGTGTCCCCATACCAGTAGCAACGACGACACCACTGCCGCGGCCCTTGCTGACATTTGTGGAGGCATATGCGAGGTTAATGCGATCGCCGACGCCAATGGGGATGATGTCTCCGGCGGGACCGGGGCGGGTGGCAAGGGTGTCCGTGGTCTTGGCGACTGGCAAGGCCTCACCAGTCAGGAGAGCTTCATCGATTTCGAGGTTGGCAACGCTGAAGAGACGAATGTCGGCAGGGACGACATCTCCGGGTTTGATCATGACAATGTCGCCGGGTACAACGTGACGGGCAGCGATGTATTTGGGTTCACCGCTGCGGATGACCAGAGCAGTGGGTGATGAGAGTGAACGAAGGGAGTCCATGGTCTTCTCGGCTTTGTACTCCTGCAAAGTAGGTGGTTAGAATCGTATGTGGAAACATGATCATAGGGGTGACGAACTTGGAAGAAACCAACGGTGATGTTAAGGATAATCACCGCACTGATGGTAGCACCCTCAATCCAGTCTTGGACACCGTAAGACAGGGCCATAGCGGCGACCAGCACGAGAGTGAGAGCATTGGCTATTTGGTTCAATCGATGGTTTGAGTAAACTTTGGTCCAGCCACCGATCGGTGACGACATACCCATCTGACGGATTAGGACCTTGATGGCGGAAACCCCCTCTCCGCCCTCCAGAGCATTCTCTCCATATCTAGGAAGACATCAATATTTGCGTCTCGGGAGGGGTACGCGAAGTGACAGGAGGGCGTACTCTTCTAAACGGCTTTCAGCCTCAGTATCGGTCAACCCATCTTGTATATTGACCCTAAGCTTTGTGGCAGTGACTTCGTAATCCAAGAGGTGGGCACGCTCGTTAAGAGCGGCGGTGGGGTGAGGTTGAGGCTGGGCCTTGCCCTTGCCCTTATCGACGGTCGATGACCGGGTGTAGGTTCGGCCGACTCTCTTGCGCCAGAATGGCATATTCGTGTGCAGAGTGTAGCGTAGTAGTTGTCGTCAACGAGAGTCGTGGAGGTCGGATCGGACGTAGACTATAGGATAGTCGTAAAAGAACACCGGGGTTCTATGCAGATTAGGGTCGCATGCTGGGCTATTTAAGTCATTGAGTGTCGTTTTGCCAAGAAGACTCCAAAACTGCCCAGCCTTAGGAGGCCCCGCCAAGCAGCAGAACAAATAAGACCTCGCCCAACGCTTTTCAGAGGATACTCCAATGGATATAGTGCCCATGCATCGGAACAAGCTGGCATCTGGTCACCAGTTACCGGTCAGAGCCTGGAGGCACCCACCTCCTCCATAGAGGCTCGATCGACCAACTGAGGCATTTTTGGTACGCCACAACGCCGAGGAAACGGCCGCAAATGACACCCAAGAGGAGAGTCGGACGTGGGAAACCAACACAATAGGGCGCCACAAGATCCGAGGCGATTGCATTCGCATGACAAACGAGGTACCTAGGGTGAAGTGCTGCAATTGCCAGGAATGTAAGAAGACGCCCTCCCCAGCGCCGGGCCGGAGGGACGAATGTATTCGACGTGGTGTAAGAGATCCACAATGATTCAGCGCCAAGGATCTAATGGACCTGCCAAGGATAAGGAACCCGGGTATGTAGCGTTTCGGTGGTGTGTCCGTCCTTGCCAACCGCCCGAGGACCCAACGGATTATCTTGCGTGGGAACGGGCAGCGGCCTTTTATCGCGTCACTAGACGTCACTTGATCACTTGACGCGCCAATCAATCGGCGCGGGGGGAATCGAGAGGGACAAAGGTTTCAAAAACCACTGTAAACGGAGAAGCCCTTAGATATTTGTGTGCACATGCGTATGTGTACCCGTCTCTACACGCTTACGGATCCACTTACATACAACCGTTCAAAGGATGTAATGGTTCCTGGTCATTCACTCTTCCGACCTGGCGTGGTATCGCTAGGAACAGCCACTGCGTTGATGAAAACTCTAGAGGGCAACAAACTCTCCGCCACTCAAGCGAGGCGAAACGAAGTGGTCGGGCTCGGCTGGGCTCATGAGAGCCCGAAGCTACAGAAACCCCGAATTGACGGGCCTGTGATCGATGAGACGTGAAGAAGTCATGAGTCAGTCCCAAGGAACGTTCCTTCTTCCAACAAAACTACGAAGTTTGCGGTCGAGATGTTGGCGAGCGTGCATACAAACTACGTTCATGGCCATGGACCGGTGATAACTGGAAGGCGCGACGCCGAATCTTTTGGGACCAGCAAAATACCGGGGTCACCCACTTGGCGGGTGATAAACAGAAGGAACACATCCAATAAAAACCATAACACGGGGGGACATGAATGTCGTGCTACACTGACAGTTTTGCCAACCGTTGACGAAGAGGAATCGAGAATGTCGTCTTCTCGCGATAATCGAAGGGATCATGGGAAACCCTCGCGCAGAATTTGAATTGGGCTGGACATTACTCCACCTTGGCAACTTTGTAGGGTACAAAGTTTAAGGTGCCGAGAAAAATGAAGACAGGTACCATCAGCCAACGAGCGCACAATCCAACATCCACCTTCTCTCTTTGACCTGGGTCCCCCTTGGATCGCACGACTCGACTGACGCCGCTACTTATATTAAGGCTAGCGACCAAACCCAACAGGAGAAGATTTGACCAAGAACGAAAGAGTTCGCATGCAAAAGTTTTACATACATTTGTATTCTGTCTTGATATCTACAGCTAGAGCCCAGTTAGATGCAAAAGGGGTCGATTCTTCTTCCACCTTTCACAACTTCGTCTTCAACGCCGTTTTGAGTGCTGGGTAAACCCAAGTTAGCATTCGAAAAAGAGAGGGGACAGAAGGCCCGAGTTGAGATAACGGGGTTCACATACCATCACAGGTGTCCTTGGCATCTCCAAACAACATCCTCGTGCTCGGCATATAGAACAGTGGGTTCGGGACATCAGCTGTAGATTCGAACAAGTTCGTAAGAAACACGTGAATCATCTCGCTCGCCCCAATGGAGCGGGTATCTTACCATATCCGCTCGACATTCCTCTCTTCATCACAATCGTCTGTTTGCTCTGCCACGCGTGCAGCACTGGCATCCCAGCAATCGGAGAACCCTTCTCGAGAGCAATGGGATTGACCGTATCGTTCGCACCAATGACGAGCGTCAAATCAGTATCCTTGAAGTCATCGTTGATCTCCTCCATCTCCAACACAACTACGACATTGGGTAAGAACACGCCAAGGCTCCAGTGGATCCACTCACTGTCATAAGGAACGGAAGCCTCGGCCAAGAGGACGTTACACTGCCCCGGCATTCGCCCAGCAACTGGATGGATTGCGAATCTTACGTTCGTTCCCTTGGCTCTGAGCATCGCGACGATCTCTGAGATCGGATATTGGGCCCCCGCGACGGCCATCCCGTAGCCGACCACCTGTACACCATCGTTAAAACCACAGCTCGTTGCATAGAACAAGAACGGCGTACCAATATTACGCTATCAGCATTGGCGAGTGCATCGGCGGTTTCATCGATGGCGATTTGAGTTACTGTTCCCTCGATCTTGTAATCACTAGCCGCTTCCGAGGAAATTCCACCAAATAGAACGTTGCTCAGCGTTCGGTTCATCGCTACGCACTGAATCACCCAACCCGCGATCAGTACACGTCCGTTTCCCTTGAAATCTTGACTGCATACCATGATGTACGACAGAATCGAACCGCTGACCCCAATGAGTGCACCCACTGTCGTCAACAGTGGATTGTCGAGCATGAAACCTTCAGCCACGAGGGCGAACCCTGAGTAGGCATTCAAAACCGTAATGATGACAGCTGGAAAGCACGTTGTATTCGTCAGAAGTCTTGGCTTGATTTCGCACAGGAACCAATCCAATAGGAAATCACTCACGCATGTCGGCTCCTCCGACAGCGGCGGTCGTCGTATAACCAGAAATGAAAGACAACAGCGCGTTGGCACCGAGATATCCCGCAGCGACCAATGGGACGGTAGGAGGAACCGACAGGAAGGCGCCCATCGTCAATGCATTCAAGCCCATGATTCCACCATTCACGAGATGCTTCGCGGGGAGGGCGAGGGGCCTGGAAGACATGCGACCTGAGAGTTTCAAGAAGGCAACGATAGACCCGGTGAAGGTTATTCCACCAACGAGGACACCGAGATAGGCGGTAACAAGCTAGACGAGACGGAAATGAATGGGTAACCGATGATAAACATTGACGATATTCGTACGTGAAGTGTAGACGCGTGGCCAACATCTGCCAACACGCTTCCGATAGAGGTAAGGACAGCAGCGAGACCAACGACAGAGTGCAAGGCTGTGAAAACACGTAACAAAGTTAGTCCGCCGCTCATATCAATCCAACGGGGAAGACCACTAACCAGCAACCATCTGAGGAAGTTCCGTGGGGGTAATCCTCCTCCCAAGGATCGAACCAATAGTCCCTCCTGTAGCTGCTAACATACCGAATTGTGCGAGGACGGCAGGGGGGAATCCAACGGCAGCCAAGGATGTAACGAAACCAGAGCCAACGCCCAGCATGCCGAGGACGTTGCCCTGTCTTGCGGTAGACTGGGAGGCCAGCCCGGTAAGGGAACCTAATGGAAATCACGTAAGAATAGAGTAAGTTAAGGCGAGAGGTGGGGCCTACTAATGCAAAGGACACTGCTAGTCAAATACCCAGCTTGGACAAGACCAGCAAAGCCGGTCTGGGCAGCAAGCAAGAATCCACCAGTGAAAACTGCAGCAGGAATCGAATACAACCAGTTGTACTCAGGTGGGTCAGTGGGACCTGCAGATCTCACCCGTAAACGATTCTGATGGACAAGAAAAGTAAAACGGAAAACCCACGTTTGAACATATCCAACATCCTCTTGCTAATAACGAATCCTCCAGCGACGTTCACACTGGCCAACAAGACCGAGAGTGCACCGAGTGCTTGGGGAATCGTGCCAGGGAAGTATCCGCCACCCATGATAAACAATCCACCGACGCCAACTATACCCGAGATCGCATTCGTGACAGACATAAGTGGAGAGTGGAGCTGAGAACGAAGTTTTCAATATCACCTCCCATAGACGAAGGCTGTAACGAAAAGCTTACCGCCGGAGAAACACCCCAGACGACACGGTAACCGATGAGGGAAGCCAATCCGAACGTGAAGAAGTTAGACATCAAAGCCGGGCCAGTGAACTTCCCGAGCGCGACGATGCCTCCCATTCCCGCAGTGACGGTCGCGACATCTCTGGAGGCCTTTTGCCATGGAGTAAGAGCCTTGGTTGCCTCTTGTTCGGCAGCTTTGGTGGCAGCAGGTGAAGGAGCAGCCTGGGGAGGGACAGCCAGGGGAGCCGGTGGCAGAACCTCTCCCTTGTGCAGGACAATCGACCCTCTGACAACCTCGTCCTCCAAATTGACAACAAAGTCGTCCTTCTCCGTCATGGACAAGAAGAACTTGGTGACATTGTTAGAGTAGAGCGTACTCGATTGGGTAGGGAGCCGACTCGGCAAATCCGTGTAGCCTATATCGACAGATCAGCCACCGAGTAAACGGAATGCCGGGGCACAACATCGTACCAACGATGGTGACACCATCCTTCGTGTAAAGTTCACCGGGTTTCGTGGCCTCGCAGTTACCGCCGGCCTCGGCAGCAAGGTCGACAATGACCGAACCTCGTTTCATTGCGGCAACCATCTGAGTGGGATCATCAACAACCGAGGAAGCACGGCACGAATTCCACCCACCTGATTCGTAATCAACTTTGGAGCGGGTTTTCCTGGAATCAGCGCCTACGCGCATTCAGTTACATCGCCGGAGTAATGAATTAGGTGGCCATACCGTGGTGATTATGATATCAACATCCTTAGATTGCTCCAAGAACAGCGCCATCTCAGCATCGATGAACTCCTTGGACATAACCTAACCCGCACGCGACTCGCCAGATCAGCACATCAGACCGAGGAGAACGAACGCGCAGGAGAACCTTAGCGTATCCACCAGCACCGTCACCATCTTCCTTGAGAGTAACTTCCAGGAACTCCGCTCCAAGAGATTCCACTTGTTCACGGGCGGCCGACCGGGTATCAAAGCCTCTGACGATAGCACCCATTCTCCTCGCCTGCGACGTCGACCTCAGCACGTGAAATGCGACTGGGTGAAGTACCACGTACCGTAGCGATAGCGCTAAGACCAGCAACACCAGCACCGATAACGAGGACCTTGCATGGAGGGATTTTCCTAGAGAAGGATGGCAGTTTCAGTGGTTGAAGCCGAGGAGGGGTCACAGTGAACTCACCCAGCAGCAGTTACTTGACCAGTCATATACCGTCCGAAGTGATTCGAAGCCTCTAGAACGGCCTTGTAACCGGCAATGTTCGCCATAGAGCTAACAAACACGACATCAGAACCAGCGTGCTAGCGGAAGGGGACTGATCGTAGGATACCTAAGCGCGTCAAACACCTGAGCTCTGGAAATCCGGGGGATCTTATCCATCGCAAACACGTTCAACTCGGCATTCTTAACAGCGAGCGCATCGACGATTGGCTTGTTCTGCACTGGATACAAAAACGAAATAAGGGTGCTTCCTTTCCGCAGGTTGTCGATCTCGGACCCGAGAGTTGGCGGGCGGACTTTGAACAAGACGTCCGAGGAGGCGTAGAGTTCTTCCCTGGAAACCAGGGTGGCGCCGGCGGCTTTGTAGTGTTCATCGGGGAACTGCGCAGCAGCTCCGGCGTTCCGTTCGACGAGGACCTTGGACACTCCCTTCTTCAAGAGCAACACGGTATTCTGCGGCGTGAGAGCGACTCTGCGTTCATTGGGAAAGGTTTCTAGTGGAACTCCTACGGTGAGTGAGGAGTACGGTGTTCCTGATACTGAAAAAAAGTGAGACAACACGGGGATCAAAAAAAAACAAGCTCGTCAGCTATCAAACCCGATTGGAAGGAACAAAAGGGATGATGCGTACCGACGGTTGAATCAGGCTCCTTTTGCGGTTGAGCGCTATTGCAAACCCGTGACGACGGATGGTAGAGGCGGAAAGCGAAAGAAACTAAGGCACACGGGATCGCAGGTCAGATGGTTCGGAAAATGCAAATCGGAGGAGGGAGGTGTGGCAGGAGACGCAACGAAAACCGTGAAACGCGCTGCAGAGAAAATGCCGTACACTGGCGCAAACTAGAACTGACCGGTTTTGCCTCCGCCGGGTCTCGTCCTGCACGCAGGGATCGCCAATACAGATCTAGTCAACCAAGCCATGTTTGGATTTTGTCCACCCCCGGCGCGTATCCAGGCTTCCGATACGGTCTTGCTGGTGAGAGAGACGAACACGCTTTCGGAGGCTCTTGGGATGAGGAAAAACGAGAGATGAGCACCGGCAGGTAACGGTTCGAACTTGGAGGGACGGAAATGGTGCTGGAGACCTGGGTAACGATCAGGGGGACGGCCGCAATTCAGCTAGCCCAGATCGGTTTCCCCGCGTTTGAATGGGATCAGCGTCCCTTCGGTCCGCCCTAATCACGGGTTCCTTCCCTCTCCCGGGAGTCCCGGTGGGCCACGCGCTCCAATCATGGTTTCTCGCGTGGATAAGAAGATACAAAAAATATACGACTACCCCCGTCACACATCACTGAGCCAGCGACTTCTCTAATTCAACCAACGCCTGTACGTGGGGGTTCTCCCACAAGGCCTTGACGGTAGCGGGCTCTATCGGAGGGAGAGGTCGCCTGCAGTGTCCTCCATACCCATGCAACTTCTCCAAAAGTCCTTTTCCTCCAGCGACCCCGCCCTGAGCCATGACGTAGTCTGCATTTGCAACGATCCCTTGTACACGAACCGCTTCTTCGGAAACGGAGGGATCTTTTGTCATTGCCGTGGCGAGTTCGAACAGTTTCGCGGAGGCGTACTAGAGAGAAACGGCTATTAGGGCCAGCATTGTGGATCAAAACAAAGGGCGAAAGCTTACAGGTGAAATGTTTGCCAGCCCAGTAATCGCGCCGTGTCCACAAACCGCTAGTGATGACACAATGGTATCGGTGTACCCGCTCAATACGAGGAATGAAGCATCTGCATCAGCAGTGGCGAAACTCCGAGGGAATTTCGATGCAAAGGAGGGCTGGGAGACAGTCGCGCAGATCCTCGTCGACTTTCCAACGTTCCCACACCTGAGATGCAAAAAGAATCAACTCGGACAATCCTTGAGAGCCGTTCGCAAGTCCTACGCACGTTAGCTTCACCCCTGCAATATTGCGAGACTCCTTCGCGATTTCAATGATCAGGTCGGAGTCGAGATCAATTCCTCCACTAGCCCCGGGATCTGGGATCAGATTATCAGTACTCCGGTCGGGTTTACAACCGCCCAAGGTGGACCCACAGTTGTAAATGATGACCGGTATGGGGCTCTTGTCTGCAACCTCGGTGAAGAAAGCCTTCAAAGCCTTCTTGTTACCCGCCAGAACGCCACTGAAGTACCCCGAGGTGATGACGATCACATAGTCAGCCCCAGCTTCAGCTGCCTCCCTGCACAGTTGGACGGTCTCGCGAGTACTTCCGGTACCAGTCCCGGCAACGATTGGCATATCGACGAACCCGGCATCGTCCAAAGCCTCCCGAGTTGCCTTGATCAAAGCGATACGCTCGGGGTGGGACAAGTGTATTCCTTCACCCATGGTGCCAGCCAGGAGAGGTTTTATTCCGGCCTTTGCGAGGAAAACGACATGCTTCTTCAGGGTGGGAATGTCTATGATCGCATCGAGGCGTTAGTAAACCACGCGTGAACACTGCAGACAAGATCGATTTCGACCTCCGTGCTACGAAGATCGCGGGGTGGGATTCCAGACTCACCGAGATCTTGTTCGTCGTTGTCCAAATAGAAAGTCGGCAGAGGGGCATATATCCCGGGCACCAACAGCCTTGGGACCCTGCCGGAGTGTTCGCTGAGAGTGCTGGTCATATCCACTGAGTACGCGGTGAGGTCAATGAGAGGTTATGGGTGGTGGGAGTGAAGGAAGGAGGGCAGAATTCTCTCCTTGACTTTTCATCGTTTCTGAGAGGTTTTAGTGTGCATCGCGCTGATCAATCACTCCAAGCGGTCCGGCGGACCGCGAACGCGGGGGCTGGGGGGCCGGGGGCTCACTGTATGGGACCGGCACCGGACGTCTTGGCTGTGCCTTGGTGACATCTTTTTGTCCCACACTGATCCTTCTGCTCGCGATGGGTTCCGCGACAACAAGTTTTGAAGGCGATATGCAGCCCATGGAACGGGTAGCAATGGTAGCTAGAGCAGTATACCATACGTGGATGCTTAAGTATATGTTTGTCTGAACACCTGCGGCCGCTACCCTCAGATCCACGTTGGTGTCCAGGACGCACGAGGCATTCGAAGCCTCCTTACTTTCACTGCGTATAAGACCGTGTCTCTGAGCAATCGTGTCGAATGAATTGGGAGTGACTTTACCTTTGGTCAGATGGTCGGTTGCTGCTGCTTTTCCAACAGCACGTCAGGAATGCCGAATTCCGGCCATCCCGCCGAAGAAGCTCCTCCTCGGCCACCTTTGATCTCGGCCCTGAGCCGTTCGACCGTCTTCTGGATCTCCCGGACCTCCTCGTTTGACCTGCTGAGTTCAGCCCCTATCTCGTGCAACGCGGTTTCGTCACGTCGGTTGGCCGGTGTGAGCGTGGTGGCTTCCTCCGACTTCTTTGCCAACTTATCCCTTAGCCTCTGTTCCCTCCTAGTGGCGTTAACGATGTCCTTTTTGAGCCGGGTGATCCTCCGGTTCAGTCTTAGTATGTTCGCCCTCGGGGTGGGGAGTTCTGTGGCAGCAGGGATCGCTTCGTCCCGCGAGCGGTGACGGACCGTCGACATGAACTTGACATGATTCTTCTGTTTCTCGGAGCGTTGCTTGCGAGGCATTGGTGGGGTGCGACGAAGCGTTTTTTGGCCCTACCCGGCGGATGCAAACCTACTGGGTCGATCGCTGCTAGCCCAATGACACTTATCCGACCGAAAGACAGTGTGGTCTATCATTAGCGCGACCCGTTTTGACTTCACGACGACTTATCGAGCACGAACGCATCAAGATCCACCTTCGTGAATTAGTCGGACACGCTTTTCATTTTATTCTCCATCGCAGGAGATGTGTAAGGTAACTCGGATTGGGTGAAACCGCGATGGATGCACATATATTTAATCCCTGAAAGCCTGACCTTCCACGTTGCAGATGGAGGTCAAACGATGTTCACGAACCCCTGTCCATTTCTTCGTATCAGAGGCGCCGCTCCGGTGGATAGGAGATATGGTCGCGGGGTTGAAATTCCCAGCACCAATAAAAGATGGGTGCCAATTGTCATTGATGCGCGGAAAATACGAGCACGCCAAGTGGTAACTATGAGCTGCGTCTTTAGCGAACAGCTGGAGTGTCGTAAACCATGCTACAGATCCGAGATGTGAACTGGGGATGGATACCTAAGCAGAAGGCTGAGTGGAAGATTGGCCGGGTTTTATGTCGTAGGCGGTCGTCGTCGGGGCACCGACAACTTCAAACTTATCAAGCACCTCCCGCTCCCAAACAGTCCATCCATCTTCGTCTACGGGACCAACGTCCTCTACGGCAGCTTCGAACACGTCCCACGGGACGCACCCCATGTCTCCTGCTTGACCTGGCTCCAACATAAACCTCCCTTGACGTGATCTCGTCAACATGACCACATGAGCCGCTGATCCCACGCCATGGCCCAGGTCGTTGCACGACAGACCTCACATAGGTCCCGCCGGGCGCCCTCATCCTCAGCACGAACGCGGTCGGCGCCCGGTCATCTCCCGCCGGTTCTTCCGGTTCATCGACCACCCGTGCGTCCTCCTGTACGCTCTTCAGGGTCTTCTATAGTGCCTGCTTCTGTTCCTCGGAAAGAACCCGTTCGGGGTACCTGAAGTCGTGGTCCTTTCCGAGCCACTCTTCGATCTCGAGCGAATGGACTGTGGCGGGCCGCTTCTCGATCTTGCGTGGCAACGGAGTTCCGCTCCTGGCATACTCGTACAGCGGTTTCCCGTCCATCTTCAAAGCGAAGAATCTACGATACTGAGGACTTGTCACTACGCCTGCAAACGAGCGAAGGCGATGACTTACATCGGTGGAGTTTGCTCTATCTGACCGCGAAATGCGGAGAGCGCATTCTCGGCCGCTTCGCGTATTACGTGTCTCCAGGGAGCCAGGCGTACCTGCGCTCCTTGGCTATCGTATGAATCGGTTTTACATCCCAATAGACACGTCGTTTTGTGTTCCTATACGGAGCTAAGACGTTGATCGAAGGAGTGCAGCATGGTCGGAGTCGCGAACGCACCTTAACGCAGTCCAAGAACTCGGACAACTGTTTGGTTCCCCTTCCGATACCCACGACTTGAATAATGATGTAATGTCAGACAGACGCAGAAGAACCATATTGAAGCAGGAGTTACCTAGCACACCATCTAGTGGTAATCAAAAGAGAAAAGTGTGAATCGGAATGGGGATTTGGCCAACTCACCAGCCAACGGATCCAACGTTCCTCCCTGGCCGATCTTGACCATATCTCAATTGCTCTTCCACTTCCTCCTCTTCGGCTTCTCGTTCTTCTCTTCCTTGTGGGTAGCGAGTGTCTCCTGTCCCACGAACAATGAAGAAGTGTTGATCAGGTTTTTACATCGTTGATTATGGCCGTAGACGTTGG
>Ga0307517_10001580_pt1 | contig 37991 bp, 20 predicted proteins | sample 23_EM_MG_FD_194515 | JGI IMG/M metagenome (GOLD analysis project Ga0307517, IMG submission 194515) | Populus trichocarpa ectomycorrhiza microbial communities from riparian zone in the Pacific Northwest, United States - 23_EM | ecosystem: Host-associated > Plants > Roots > Unclassified | place...
AAATCATTTTTGTTATGATACATGTTTATATTTTTATATATATATATATATATATATATATATATATATATATATAATTTGTTGGAATTTTAGCAGAATCTCCCCTATACCGAGAGGTCCAAGTTATCAATTGTAACGTATTACACTTCTATTCATATTTTTCATTCCTGATCCAATCATCCAGAAACTCAAATCATATCGACAGTAGTCATTATTTCACCAATGTCCACATGAATATGCTTATATATAGTTATGCGTCCTAAATAAAGTAAAAATTAAAGCATATCCATAGAAAGTTATAAAAATATCATAGTAGTGGAACTCATTTATATCCATGCATCAAAAGTAGAGATTTAATGTTATTATATAATTAAGTAAATTATAGTCGGTATCCAAAATTATACATTTCATTCCTAATCTATAATAACAAAAATAAAATATGATAAAGACTAATCCTGATATAACTAAGATGACCCTGAAAAGTGCAATAGAAACATTAAAATAAATTAATCAGCTATAAAAACAATTATTACATTGGAACAATATCAATCAAATACTAAAAACAACATCATCAATCATTAATGAGTAACATTTCCCTGCATATCAAGAAGGATTTATCAAGGGTATGTTAATGCTAAATCACTGGTATCATTTGTTATGATTCCTTAGATATATAATCTAAATCTTAACAATATGTCGATATTAAGATATCCCCTTGATATTATTAGCTTTCTCTAATTATCGGGAATAGTTATGTCGATGATACTAAACCTACTGACATCATTAGTCTTTCTTGTCAAGGATCAACTAATCACATTTTAAAAATAATATCAATATCAATTTAACCCGTCATTGGTTATCCAAACCTGAAATAGCTAATCAAATTATTTTAGATACTTTGATTTTTCATTCGTTAATGTCGATGTCAAGAGTCCTTTGACATCATTAGCCTCCATTCAGGAGCAACTAATCAGGTTTTTGTCCATAATCTTTCTTTCCCTTCATTATTTATTTATTCACTTATTTCACACAACAATACCAAAGACGAAGAAATAAATTCCAATAATGTTAACAATGCCCTAATTTAACAATTTTGTAAGTGTCAAACACTTATTTGATATGTTCGAAGTCCTCACTTCGACTCGAATGAGTGGTCTAACCGTCAAAGTATCCCCTGCGAGTCAATTTACCCATTGATTAAATCACCTTTACGTTCCAATATAATAACTTTTCCTCTATAACATCCATTTTTAATGTTCCATTTCAATTTCGAAACACATCTTCATACAAGGATGTTATGCATATAACACAATCAAATCTTATCTTTCATCCAACAATTTTCTCCAATCGAATTAAATTCCCAAGTCATTAAAAATTCATCATTGTTATCTAAAAATAATGTCAATCATCTACAATCATTATTCACATCATTCGTAACACAATTTGTAAGAGATATCATGGATACATCACTACCAAATATCTCTATCAATGGCCGACCACATAGGGCTTCTTTAGTTCATTATTATTTCACAAATTCACTCATTTCTCAATCTACAATGATTGTAGGAGTTCAATTTCAAGAAAATTTAACTTTCCTCCAAATTTTACTTTAGAACCCTAATCATTTTTGCTATTATTTTGATGGAAATCAAGTAATTCTTATTCAAATTGACATATATGGGTTCTAGACACCTTACCTGATTACAATTTGTGTTTCGAATGCCAACTAGTTAAAATTTTCTCAAGCCTCATTCTTCTTCCTCTATTTTCTTCACCTTTTCTCTTTAAGACAATCTTTCCTTTCTTTGATCTTTTTTAATTTCTAGTGTGGATGGGTTCTTCTCTCTTATAACACTATCTTTTCACTCCTAAACATCATTATTTAACCCTTCAAAGTGAAAAGAAAGAAGAAGAAATAAAAATGCTTATTTTCTTTATTGATTGTACATTGTCGGCTTTAAGAGATCCAGTAGCCAAAACGGTCTAGCTATTTTGATAAATGGTCTGAGTATTTTATTAAATTGATCTAGCCGTTTCTTAAAGTGGCTAGACTATTTCTAGTCTTGGAACAATATTTATACTCGGCCATAAACCTTTCTTCTTTTATCTTCTTAACTCTTCTTATTTTTTTATCTATCTATTATTTTATTTTATTATATCTTAATTTATATTATATTATTTTTTATTTATCTTGGGGCTTACACCCTCCATTTAAAAAAAAATTGATACAATTTCATCATTTGTTATCAATAATGTACTTATACTATCTCAGCACCATGTTTCTATCATGGTTTTTTTTTTAATTTTAAAATAAATATTTGATACAAAAAAATTATCATGTGATTTATTGTCAAATAATTAAATGAAAAAAAATTTCTGAAAAAAATCATTGAATATGATGACGTACATAACTTGCGTTGCGAGTTTGCTTTGTTAACTAGAATTCACTTAATTGTTTCTTAAGTAAATGTTATTTTTTTTTACCAATTTTGTCTTTCAACATTAAATCAATTTAAGATTAAGCTTTTCAATTTTTTTTTCAAGATTCTCCCCATGAATTTCACATGTCAACCCATGTTAACCTAGATAGATTATATGTTTTCGTATCTCAATATTAGATAAAGAAAATTATATAATTCATTGTTAAAATCTTTTCACAAGAATTTTTTTTATTTTTGTCAATGTATTTGAACAAGTCAAAGTCTAAAATAATGTAAGGCAAAAAAAAATAAAACATGCCGAGTATGTACGTGGGCCTGCACGCCTGGCTTGTATAGAGGGTGCATTTTGAGTGAGTTGGGACTATGATGTGAAAGTAGAAAACTAGACCATTTTTTTTTTAAATTCTGTTTGAGAGTTTAATTTTTAATTTTAATTATCTGAATGATTAATCTCTTATTTTATTTTCATTTGAGTGCATTCTATCATTTCAAATTGTTGAATGTTGATGTGGTCGCTATCAACTGATACGTGGCCGTTTTGTAAAAATACATGTCAAAAAATAAGTCTCGCTCAAAATTAGAAAAAAAACTTTTATTTTACATATTTTGAGTGATTATTTTTTTTTCTTCTATTTGAATTCATTCCGTCACCTAATGTGCCTGTTATTAATTGACACGTTACCATTTTATATTGGCACGTAGCAAAAAAGTGTATCCTGCTTGAAATTAAATTAAAAATTTGGTTTTGTACTAAATTAACTATGCATGCCAACCACAAGTTAGGTGATGCCAGTCATATCAGCATTTAATAGTCTTGGATTACGAATTGCACTCAAATAGAAGAAAAAAAATAATCCAAAGGTGCTAAAATAAAATATTAGGTACTCAAACAAGATTATTTTTATGCAAAAGGTTTAATTATACATTTAAGTAAATATATTTAGAATGATATATATCAATAAATATATAAAAACATTTATTGATATTATCTAAATAAAAAGCTAAAAAATCTTGAAATATATATAAATCAAGTTATATGTAAATTAAGATATTTAATTTTACAACACTGGTAATGAGTTATGTTGTGTTTAATAACTTTGATAATAAACATAAATAGATACATAAATATATATTAAATAAAATTTAAAGAAAAAATATCATGAAAGCAGTAAAAAAAGAAAGCTTATTATTAGAAAAAAAATATTATAATTTTATTCAAAAATAAAATAAAAATTAAATGATATTTTATTAAAAAAATCCATAATGTTTTTTTCAATTTATTTATTGACTCCTCGTTAAATTAGTCATCCCACTTGTTATGCAATAATCTATTTTAATTAATTCAAATTAAAAAGAAAAAAAAATAAAGAAAAAAAAATCAAGTAATTGAGTTTAAGATTGTCAAACTCGCGAGTTGACTCATAAAATCGTACGATTTTACAAGTCAACACAGATATAAAATTCTAAATCGGATAAAAAAATCAAAAATCAATAAATTCGGTCAAACTCAACCAAACTCGGTTAAAATCGGTCAAACTCAGTAATAAACTCGGACCGAGTTTACCGAGTTTGACAAAATTTACTGACTCTTCTCAGTACTCTCCATCTCATTTGTCTCTAGTCTCCAGTATACAAAACATCCATGTTCATGGGCACCCACCCACCACCAGTGAAGTGCAGCGGTCACCAGAGAAGAATAGATTTGGGATGGGTTGCTAGGAGAAGCTTTTTTTATTGCAGACATGGTGTCTGATCCTGGATCTTATGATGTGGGATTTGGTGATGCCGATGGATTTGATTTTTGAGGGTTTTTTTTTCCTCCGTGATAACTGAGATTGTCGGAAAAAAACTTGAACCGAACGTAGAATAGGAATACGCAGTTCACAAAGAAGGAAGCTAAAGAAATGCTTATCTCAGGGCTAAAAGGAAAATCCCGAACACCGTCTTCAATAGCTGCTGATTCGAGAAGGTTCTTGTTCTCGCAAAAACCATGGCATTTGATGCAGCCTAGTCCCGCCTTTGTCCTAACAGCTGAGCCAATAGCAACGCATTCAATAGCAGCAGCCTAGGTAATGGTTGGAGGGGGAATGGTGGTCTTGACTTTTCTAGATTTTTTATTTTTTCTCTTTAAATAGGTGTGGACCACACCGTGTGGTTGTTGGAACAAGAACACATAGGGCATGTTTGGTTAGTGTAGAAATAATCAAGCATATATTATATCTTATTTTTTAAGAGTAAATGTCTAGTTTAAAACAAAATTTTCCCATAAGAATCATAAAATTTTTCATTAATTAGTAGAAAAAATTACATGGAGAATAGACATAATATAGGATGCAACTTCTGGTTTTCATGATTTTAATTGTTCATGATTCTTTGTAAATATCTAATGGTTTCAATAAATAATTAAATATATAAATAAATCCTCTAAGAGAAGTGATCTCATAATAATTAAAAAATTATATGGTTTCATGATTTTATTGGTTCTTAAATTGCTTCAACACTAGTAGATTGTTTGTTTTAAATTTGTTAATTATTAGTTAATGAAAAGTTGTTTAAATTATGTATGAATTTATATTTGAACTATATATTTTAAGGTATTTGAACTATGTATGAATTTTTATCTGAACCGTGTATTTTAAGGTGCTTGAACTCTATATGAAAAAAAAATTTCCTTGCGATTTTATGATTTTACGATCCGAGTTTATTTTGCATTTTCCGTGCCGTATCAAAAATGCGTTTTTGACAACCTTGCATAATAACCAATGTAACAGAATTGAGTGGAAGAACAAAAGAGAAAGAAATAAAACTAAACTGTAGTGCGAATATAGAATCCATAAAAAAAAAAAAAAAAGTTATACAGAGGTAATCCATAAAAAGAGAAAAAACAAATCAAAAGTTGAGATAAAACCACCCACTAACCTCATTAATGCCATTTACAAGAACGGCATTAAGATTTAAGAACATAGATACTTCGGGGGGTTTTGTATGATTCAAGATCATTACAAACACGATAAATAGTTCAGTTTTATCTTAATAGATGTCAGTATGCGAAACAATTACAGGACATAACTGCATATCCTATCATTCAATCTGATAGACTGATTGCAAAGGTTTATTAGAAAAGAATGCCTTCAAGTTTGTGAAAATTAGCTGAAATACTGCTTCAAATGATTCTGGGGTAGCAACAGCTCTGTGTGGGGACAACACTACGTTGTCCAGTTCAAATAGCTCTCTAGGCACATCAGGCTCATTCTCAAACACATCAAGACCTGCACCACCAATGTCTCCTCTCAACAAAAACTGCACTAATTCTTTTTCATCAATAAGACCACCACGTCCAACGTTAATGATCACCCCTTTCTTTCCCAATGCTGTCATCACATCCTTGTTAATTATATGGCGAGTTTGTTCTGTCAGTGAACAACAAAGAACGAGAGCATCACTGTGTGCTGCAAGGTCAAGGACATTAGCATAGTAAGGAAATGGAACAGATGGCTTCTCCATTCGTGAATTGTAAGCAATGCTACAACCAAACGCCTCCAGTCTTTTTGATACTTCAAATCCAATACTTCCAAGTCCAACTATCCCAACTCGTTTTCCTCTTAACTGCAATTGCATTACATTTTATGTTACTTCAGAACCAATTTGCTAACAGTGTGCTCTATCAACATCCAAAAGTCATACAGCAAAGAAAATGAAGCAACGCTGAACATGTATCTGTGTATACACAAATCAACAACAAAGGTAGTGATACCTGATCTTGTCTTAAATGTCATATAATAAATAATGTAATTTCCTGCATAACAAATATTATAAGCTAAACCCTGCATCTTTTTCTTTGTTTTTTTTATAAGCCAATGAAAATTCATCAAACACCTTGGGAGCAAAAGGCAAGCAAACAAGGAGAAAGAAAATTTACAGTAGACAAGGGAAAAAAAGAGAGGAATCCGGAAGCAGACAAGAAACCTTGAAGAAAATAACTCAGACTAACAACAGGAGACAAAACAAACCACCATCACAAAGCACAACTGCGGAGACCAAACGAAGCTAACAAAGAGACCAAAATAACAAGAAGGGCAGAAGGTACCAGCAGCCTAAAGCAGAGTATGCACAAAACAAAAGCATGACAACCGGGGGGCAGACCAAGAGAGAAAGGCAAACAACCAAATTGGTCAAGAGAAATCCAGCAAAAATACAGGCAACAAAACAATAAACAAGCCTCCTGCAACTTTTAGAACTCATCAACCCTCAACATTGGGACTCCGTTGAGCTTCAGAATCCTCTTTAGTCTCTTTCTCAATTCAGCCTATAAGAAAGTCAATTATAGCATCATCCCCATTGTTTGGTCCACGACCTGGAGGTCCTGGACCACAACCTGAAAGGCAACCAACCTTCCAAGAGAGCCAGCTTCATCTCTGAGAGCATTTGGAACAATTTTTGGACCAAGAGTTTGAACAGGATCTATAGGGTTCAATTCGGCTTCAGCAATAACATCTCTATTAATCGGTTTCTTGATCTTCCTTCTTTTTCAACCTGATTAATCGGTTTCTTGAGAAATAGACCTACAAATCTTCCTAGCCTTAGCTCTATTTTTCCCGTTGTTTTCGCCTAAGAATGAAATCTGAGAGAATCATATCAACTTCATGGTCAGAGCTAAGAGATTTACCATTACTATGAATGGAACACCTTGAGTTTTCCATAAGGGAGTTGGATGATGACGGTTAGCATACTCCACTCGGTAAGTCCGTAGCACGTGGGGAAGATATTGATAAAGAAGCTTCATGCAGCTCAGCATGAGGAGATGGATGAGATGCCACTTCAATAGATCCTTGAAAATCGTTCTCGTGAGCTGCTATATCAACGTCAACCCCCCCAAGTTTGGGCAACCAAACTACCAAAATTGTCACAAGTGCTCTGCTTGTGGAGATAAGGATTTCCTATCCAAAAACTTTGTTTTTGGAAAACCAAGTGACAAGCATCTTATCACAAGGCTCTTCCCTAAAGCTTACTTCATGGACCTCTCCATTAACATCATTGTTATAGCTTGCTCAATGAAATCATGATCACATGAACTGATGAGAACCCACATCAAGTCTCTGCTTCTTCAATGTATACTCATTGAGGCTTATAAATCTTCAAAACAAGTTGGCTAAGGTAGAGAAGAACTTTGCATTCCACACATGGAGGGGGTATACCTTGACATCCTGGCCAAACAAAGCGTTCACCACTTTTGGCACATGAATCCTAAGGCTCAACACTATAAAAACATGCAGTGAATAAATTCTGATTCTCGATCACACGCAACATTTCTTCGCTTGAAGGGAAAGACAATAGCATCATATTGCCACCTGATAGGGTTAGCTTAAATGAGTTGAACCTGTGATCATGAGCTGATGGGATGATTTAGGGGTGAGCATAACCAAAAGCCTCTCCTCCTTAGCCATTTAATGTCATTGTCTTCCACATCAAACACTAAACTCGGTTCCAAAGAGAGATCAATCTGATTTCCTAAGACACTGTTGTTACTGCAATCATGAGAGCTTTTGTACAGTTTTAACCCTTTATGACATGAACACCTATTTTTTTTTTTTAATTTTATAGCACAATTACTTTAATTAAATATTTATTTAATTGTTAAGATTTACAAAGATTTGTTTAGTTCTAATGTTAGTTGGATTCCATTAGCCATGTAATTTTTCACAAGGAATCTTTTTCCAATAAGGATTTTAGGTCTAAAACTAATATAAATAGGGATAATAGCTTATTTTTCATTAAAGATTATTGAATTACAAACTTTGTAGAAAATATCAGAGTTTTCTCTCTATTTCTCTACAGTTTTAGTTGTAATCTTAGGGCTTGAGAACTCTAATTTTTATTTATATTTACATTGCGTCAATTAATATCAGAGTAGGTTGCTCTCTTTGATAGATGTAGACAGTAGCAGCAACCTACCCCACAATGCAGAGTGAAGGCCATCGGAGCATTGTGGAAGCTAGATCATTTGGAGCAAACAATAACAACAATGTCAAATAGCTTGGAACATCTAGTTTGGCTAATGAGAGGCAAAAATAAAAATTGTGCAGAGAAGATGAACGTGCTTGGAGACTTATCTCGGGGCAAGCCTAACCCTATACCTATTTCTGAAGATACACCTAGACAATCAATTATCTATATGAAGGGTGTTGGTGAAGATGAATTTTATGGGGTTCATAAATCTTTAGCAAGCCAAGACAGACCACCACAACCCGTGAGATAACAAGCAAACAAATTCTAGATAAAAGTAAAACTACCTCCCTTTAATTGAGATCTGGATATAAAAGAGTTTCTTGATTGGATCACAAAATTTGACAAGGTCATGGAATGCGTGGGTATCAAAGAAGAGAAGATGGTGAAACTAGCAGCCTATAACCTAAAGGGCATAGCTTCTTCCTAGTGAAAACATCAAACAATTACACAATTAAAAAAGAGGTGACAACCTATTACATTATGGATGTATATGAGAAAAATGATGAATGAAAGGTTCTCCAATCACGATTACAAGAAATATTTGTTTCAAAGATATCAAGATTGTTCGTAAGAAAATAAATTTGTCAATGAATATACTGTTAAATTTCAAAGGCTAACAAAACATAATCGACTTCAAGAGATGAAGAATCAGTAGGTGGTGAGATTTCTTAGGGTGCTAAAGCCAACAATCCGAGATAATATTAGAGTACATATGTTGTTTACACTTGCTGAGGCAAGAAATATAGCTTTAAAGGCTGAGATGTTAATGAAGAAGATGGCTGGTAGCAATAGCAAATTTGATCCTTCTAGAAGGCTATACAATGAGGCTAGCAAATTCAGTACCCTTGACAAGGGAAAGGCAGTGCATACATCAAAGCAACCTTTTATGAGACATGATGCTGCAAAACCTAACAAAGCTTTGAGAATGCAAGTTGATACGAACAAACCAAGCAAACCCTATTCCAAGCTAATGGTGGGCAAGTGTTTTAAATATGGAGAGGTAGGATACCGTCCTAGTGATTGTAGGAGACAAAAATTGATCAACATGATTGCATGGCAATGTGAGCAAGAACCCTTAAAAAACAAGGGCAAGCTATGCAAACCTGGTAGAGATGACAAAGAATACTTATATAAATATGATGGTTATGACGAGGGGTAGACCTACATGGTTAGGAAGATGCTGCTAGCACCAAATGTTGCTAGAGATTCACAGCAAAATAAGTTATTTTGTACTCGATGTGCCATAAATAATAACTTGTTTGATTTGATCCTTAATAGCGTTAGCTGTGAAAATATTATTGATAAACATATTGTTGATAAGTTGAAATTTCTATTAGAACCATATCCTGAACCATATAAAATAGGGTGGATTAAGACAATAGAAGAGATAAGGATAACTCAACGTTGTAAGTACCTTTTTCCATTGAAATGTATATGGATAAGATTTATTGTGATATGGTAGAAATGAATGCATGTAGTTTTAATATTTGGTAAGCATTGGCAATATAATGTAGATGCTATACACTTGGGGTAGAAATAACTTATACAGAATTAATAAGGATAGTGTGAATTATACGCTTATACCACTAAAAAGGGAACCCAAACCCAACTTCTAAGTTAAATCATAAGCAACTTGAGGCATAATTTTTCGAGTTGATGATAAAAAAAAGAGTTGGGAAAAATTCCCATTCTCGAATCACAAACACCTAGTATTCTGCTCTGGTGTCTAATATTCTTAGTGGTGAATCAATTGCTCCAATTATAGAGCTTGTTTCCAATGAAGCAAAAGAGTCATGATTAATGTTATTCTTGAAGGAATGACCTAAAGTCACTAAACATGTTAAAAAGTTTGAGGAACATGAAATAGAGGTGAAATTCAAAAGACAATTTGAAGTCGGTGAATATGTTGAGTTTAAACCAACTAATGATGGGTAGAACAAGTTATTGAAATTGCTTAGGAGGTTGAAGTTGATATCAAAGATGACTTCAGTATGGATCTATCATCCAAACCAAACAAAACCATATCAAATCTATCTCCTAAAATTACCAGGATAGTCAGTGGTCAAGACACTGTTGTTAGGGATGATCAAACACGTTATCTAAAGTTTCCATTATCTCAAAAGATGGTTTCATATGACCTTGATTTTTTGGGTCATGAAAAGTTTTGCCTAGGTTCATAAACTCTATATGAAATTAGATATAAGATATTTGATGCAAGCTATCTCATGCATAAATTGGTAACAAGGTTATATTTAAAGTATCTATTCCTTTGAAGTAATTGAGTTCTATTTCTGACATTAACTCGAGAGCAAGTTTTTTACAAGTAGAGAGGACTGACACACAACATTATTTTTTAATTTTATGGCATAATTAATTTTATTATAATATTAATTTAATTGTTAGGATTTAAAAGGATTTGTTTAGTTTAGGTATTCTAATAGTAGTTGGGTTTATTAGCCTTGTAACTTTTAACAAGGAATCTTTTCCAATAAGAATTTTAGGCTTAGAACTAATATAGATAAAGATATCTAACTTATTTTTCTGAAAATATCATAGAAAACCTTAGGACCTGATAACGCGAATTGCCAAACTCTAGTGCTGAATCGTCTGGTGATAGCAGTAGTATGAATATGAGTTGTCTCCTTGCTGGACTCTTTGATAAATCTTGCAACATTGAGGCTCTGTCTTTCCTTTGTCGACCTTGAAAGAATCAATCCATATATTTTGAAAGCACTTGAGGAAGTTATGCTCATATTCTTTCTCATGAATACCACAAAACCATATCTACGGCCACTTCTGTTGAGCTTCTTAGGCATAAAGGCATCAACCAGACAGCTAAAGGGAGAAAAAACATATCAGAAATGACGAGGTTGGACGTCATTAGGGAAGTTTTCAACATACAAGGATAAGATTGGGCTTGGGAGCACACAAGGAAGAGGTGGTTAGATTAGGGGGAGAGGTTATGGGTGGCTGAAGAAGACGGGGAGCGGTGGAGGTGCGAAAGTGATGTACAGGATGGAAGAGCAAAAGGCTAGTGCAAAATAGGGCCATTGGGGCAAATAATCGAAAAGTTTGTGTGCAATGCTAGGTAGGCTAGTCTTGCTGTGCCGAGGATTGAAATCAAAATCTCCTTAGTATTTCAACTACATAGGCGTAAACAAAGCATCGGAGCAGAACTCTATGAGATCTAATCTGCCGTTGTTCCTCAGTAGCTCAGCGGTAGAGCGGTCGGCTGTTAACTGACTGGTCGTAGGTTCGCATCCTACTTGGAGAGATTTGATTCATTCCGAATTCCTTTTTGAAAATAAAATAAAATTATACTGTATCTATAGTTTTGAGCATTGCTTTTCTTTTCAGGCCAATATCAGAGTCAATCTATCTATTATTTCTGTAGCAAAAGATTCAGTTATATTTCTTTGACAAATATTTCCAATTAATATCAGCAGAAAAAATCAAGATTTTACACACCATCATTCATGATTTCTCAGAATAAGAATATTTCAAACTATCATCACTATAATACCCACCTGTTGGTTTAATTAAATTTAGCATTCTGGTCAGGCTACGTTTTACAATCAGCTTCAAGCTAAAAGAATATGTATAATTTCAATCAAAAAAATGAATTAAAGCAAACTAGATAGAGAAATAAGAAAGAAAGAACCTTGGAAGCTAGTGGATAATCTCCCTTAACAGGCCACAAGCCGGCATGAAGGAATCGGTCTGCAGCTGATATTCTACGCCAAACATCAATCAACAATGCCACCGCATAGTCTGCAGCATCTTCCGCGAATGCTGTACTAGCATTCGTCATAATAATTCCACGACGGCGACATTCCTGTATATCAATGTGGTCAACGCCAGCACTAGACGCCACTATGAGCTCCAATGAAGGAAGGAGATTGAGAGTTTCTGCGGTGACGGGAGCATAGCCCACACAGATGAGAGCTCTAACAGATTGTGCATGATTGGACAGGAAGGAGCTAGCAGGTTCAGGTGAATCAGCTGGATCAAGGAGGTGGAAGTGAGGCCGTAGGATGTCATTCACTGGCAAGTTGAATGATGGGAGACGAAGCACGAGGACTAGATGGAGATCCTCATTTGACTGCAACCCTTCTTGATTTGCCTCTACAGCCATGGGCAAATCTTGGGGATTGGCGTTATTTCTCTCCATGTCGCTGTGTTTCTTGGAATGAACACTAGTTGCGTGCTTTGGTGTCCTTCTACTCTCTCTCTCTCTCTCTCTCTCATGATAAGCATTTGTGTCTGTTGTTATTAAAAATAGAGATATTGTCAAAGGAATCTACGATATAATAATTTATATAAAAATATTATATAAGAGATCCATGATTGGTCAAGCTGACACATGGGGAAAGCTTGCACAAAAAAAATATTATAAACCCATGATCGGATGGTTCATATATAAAATATAGTTGTGATAGAGAGCAGTTTCTAATCGGTGGTTAAACTTAGAATGATTTTTTTTTGAAAAATAAATATTTTTTAATTATTTTTCTTTTTTCTTTTCAGATTAGGAATTTTATTTTATTTATTTTATTTTTTTATTTAATATTATAGTAATATGCTTTTCTAGTTTTTTTATTTAAAGGAAATAATTTTTCTATTTTCCTATTTAGTATTAATTGGATTTTCTAGTTTTTTTTAATATATAAAAGGTTGTAATAACATTTTAGCAAGTGAGACTAGGATGAATAAAAATTAAGTGTTTTAAGAGCCTCCTTATAGCATGGTATTTTTTTGTCTTTAAGATTTTGACTTGTAATAATCTATGTTATCTTTTGCTCCTGTTTGAGTTAGTTGATATCAAAGCTCAATGATTTTTGAGTGGTTAATTGCTATGTGTTGTTAAATAATTATGGTTGAAAAAGATCGCAAAATATGATATGTTTATGTAGGAGGGGATGAAGTGGTTTTCCCTCGAGAAAAAGACATTAAAGAACCAATATGTTGTTTTTGTCTGTGTCAATTGCTGCTATTGGAAATCCTAGTGGTGGAATTCACAATTAGATTACCCATACAAAGATATTGTGTTAGGGATTCAGTATGGAGTGATCTGCACAAAGATGTTGTATTAAGAACCTGTAATGGAAAGACTCGCACAAAAGTGTTACGAATCCAAGATGGAGTGATCTACACACAAGAATATTTGTGATAGAGAATGTTTCTAATTGAGTTATAAACTCAAGAACGAGTTCCTTCCAACCTAGAGAGACTAGTGTAGAAGCTTTATGGAAAAATAAATATTTTCTTTATTTATTTTTATTTCTTCCTTTTTAGTTTAGGAATTTTATCTTGAAAAAGTTTCATCGAGCCTCTTATAGTTCAATCATTTTTTTTTACTTTGTCTTCGTTGAATAAGAAATTACACTTTATATCCTTAGTCAATGAAAATTTCCAAATTAAACAAAATGAAATGACTAAATTATCCTCACACACACACACACAAATATCTTTTTGAATCTCTTCCCCTTCTTTCTTCCATTCTTTACTTTCTGTTCCCTTTTTTCTCTCATCTCTTTTTTGTTTCAATCAAAATCCTAGATTGATTATGACTTCAAAAAAAAAAAAAACCCCAAATTAAAGCTTAAAAATAACCTATTTTTTTAACCTTTGTCAATTATTGGTGAAGATAAAGAATAATAAGGTTTTACCGAGCAAGGAAATGAGTTACTAAAAAAGTTGGTGGTTTAAAATAAAGAGGTTGTGAATTCATTAATGAGGAGAACCCAAAATTAAATCAGGAAAAATCGTTAAAAGCAGAAATGAAAGTGGATTAAAGTGATGGGTTTAAAATCGAAGAATGTAAACGGTCTATTCAATTTTGTTTTTCTATTTCTGTATCAGATCGATTCAAGAAGAGACATTTAATCAAATATTTTGTTTTCCTAGATTTTTAATATTGACAATTATTAAATGTACAATTGGAGCCACACATACAATTAGCATTGATAATTTTTTCCTAGCATTTGTTTTTCAAATTTTATTTATTGATATTGATGAGTGTTGTGCTTATTTTTGCCACAACAGGGATGATGGTAGAGAGAAGTGTATCTTCGTTTATTTTTATTATCCCTTTTATCTTTGCTTCTTTTCCATGAATGGCGAGTGGAAGATAGATTAGATGAAAGTAAAGAACAAAGAGAGGAATAGATGGTTAGCGGTGCAATAAGAGAAGGGAGTGATTATTTCTCTACACACTTCTTTTTCTTCTTTCTCATATATTTTTATTATCCCTTTTATTTTTGCTTCTTCTTTGAACTCTTCTTTCTCTCTCTCTCCCTTTTATCTTTCTACAATTTTCCTTTTTGATTTTCTCTCTAAAAACCAATTTTCTCTTTTGGTTTTAAGTTGCTTGGGGAAAGGGTTAGAAACTTTCATATAAGTCCTTCACTACTTCCTTAATTATCATTATGCTAACTAAAATTTTTCATTGATTTTCTTATGAATTTTTAGAAATGTTTTTTATTTTGAAAATTCTTCAATTTGCATACAATAAGAAAAAAAAAACTTTGAAATTTACAAAATAGCAAAAAATTAACCAAATTGTGTTGAAGATGCATTTATGATAAACTTTCATATCTTTTTTAAAATTTGATCAAAACAGGGGAATCGAGTTAAAACAAATTGGACAATATATTATATGATGTGTATAGTTAAATCAAGAGTGCAAAGCACTATGAGAAACTTTGGTAAAAAAATACAAGGCTAAAGATGCTAGTATGAAAATTCAACTCGGGTATGGGTCTGGTTGACCATTGACCCGAGTCAACAGAAAGATAAAAGCGATAATGATCATAGTTTTAAAATTCAACTCGGGAGTCAACCCCGGCTCAAGCCCGGGTTAACAATTGACCCGGGTCAAGTAAGGAAAAATATAATTATTATTATAGTTTTAAAACCCGACTCGAAGGTCTACATGGAGCAAGGCCCGGATCATGAGTCAAGTTTACCATTAACTCATGTCAAAGTAAGGATAAAAGTGATTATTATTATTATAGTTTTAAAACCTGACTTGTGAGTCAACCCAAGGCTAGGCCCAGTTCATGGGTCGGGTTGACCATTAAACTGAATCAATGTAAGGATAAAAGTGGCTATTATCATAATTTTAAAACCCGACTCAGAGGTCAACCCGGGTCACGGGTCATGATGGTCAACCCGAGTTGACCCGAGGCAAAGTAAAAATAAAAATAATTATTATCATAGTTTTAAAACCTAACTTAGGGGTTGATCTGGGGTAAGGCCTAGGTCATCGATCAGGAGGGTCAACTCAGGTTAACCCAAGTCAACATGTGGATAAAAGTTGTTATTGTCATAATTTTAAAACTCAGCTTGAAGGTTGATTCACGACAAGGGGCCATGTGGGAGGGTCAACCCGGGTTTATCCAAGTTAATATATGGATAAAAATTGTTATTATAGTTTAAAAACCTGACTTGGAGGTCGACTTTGAAAAAGGCTCGGGTCACGGGTTGGGAGGATCAATCTGAGTTGACTCCAATAAAAAAAAAATTCAAAGCAACCTCATTTTGACCAAAAAAAAAGATTTTTTAAAAACAGTCAAGTGATTTTTTAAGTGTGTTTTATCTTGGGTAGACCAGGTTGCATGTTGACTCGAGTTTTTAATCGGGTCATGTTCAATCCATCCTTTATTTTTTTCTAAATTCGGACCGGTTTAGGCCCCAGGTAGTTCAAGTTCTATTCAGTATCTAACAAACACGAAATGAGACAAATTATCTAGTCTAGTCCAAGGCATTCCGAACATAAGAGAAGAGAGTTATTTGTTCAGTCCAATCCAATCAATATTGTCCATCATACCAAATAATTAATTTGATAAAAATTTATTAAAAAATTATCAAAAAAATTAACAAAATATTATCATGATCACAAATTTTATTTTTATTGAATATTTTTAATCAAAAATTTAAAAATAATTTTTATATTAGGTTCATGTATAATAATTAATGAAATGATTACTAGTATTTGTTTTTTTAAAAAATGCTATAATCTTATTTGAAAAAAATAGAAAAGATTGAATGGTATTTAATGGAATAATATTTTAAACATTATTTTTATTATTTTATTTCTAATTAGTATTTAAGAAAATAATTTTAAAAAAGAAGTTAAAAGGCATAATAAAATGAGGCCAGGCTTGTGGGCTTAGAAAGTTGGGCCCATATTCCTAGACCAAAATAAAAGAAAGCCAGGTGCATGTGGGCCTACAAGGCCAAGCCAGTATGCCTAGCCTTCTCGCTTTTTTTTCTTTCATAAGGCGAATGACACGATGTTTGTCCTGTTTTTAAAACAAAATTAGCAAACGATACATTGTCAATTGGTTAAGATTTTGATGGCTAAAAAGTTAGGGTGTGAGTTTTTAGACCCTAAAAACCTACTTAAACAATTCTTTCATTTGAAAACACCTAAAAAACATATAAAAAAAGAACACTTAAATAAACCTATTTTTAATATTGAAACATCCTTAAATGGATCAGAAAATCAAAATTATACTGAATAATAAGAAGTTTCCCAAGACTTAATCTACTTTATTTGACAAAATGATAATAAAAAAAATAGGACTTCTCTTGTCAAGAGAAACCCAATAACACCAAGATTATTATTATTTTTTTTGCTAGGTTTTAATGAGCCAACTTCTTTCTCGCTCTTCTCTTATTTTTCGGTGAGTTGTTAGTTGTTATCTTCTATCTCAAAACTCCAAGACTAAGAATGTAAAAAAAAACTAAATTTTAGGATCTAAATGCACTAAACTAAAAGAACAATGACAAATTATATAAAATAGTCAATTTGAGGTGCAAAATTAACAGTTTTGGGTGCCTTTTATGTCAAGGGCTTCATTTTTTTATGTCAAATCCAGTCCTTTATCTTTCAATTGCTTTTTTTTTTTTTGAATAAGCTAAAACTTAATCTATTAAAATTGATCATTAATCCAATGTTGGATTATTTTATGAAATTCAGGGTAAGTGAGATAACATAAATTGAAAAAGATCAGAGTGCATAAATCCATGAAAATTAAACAAAATTCAAAAGGGAGAAAAATAAAAGGAAAATAAGTTTAGGGATAGAAGTAATTAACAGATCCAAGGATTGAAAACTAAAAAACAATGGGAGGAACAGAAAAACATGAGAGAATAAACACTAGATGCTTAGTGAACCGCCAATCTCTTAATTTGAGTGTATAGTTGATAATTTGTAGCCATTGGCTGCATCAAGCAACATGAAATTAAATAAGTACAAAAAATTAGAACAAATACTAGTAAAATTTCATATGAAAAATAAGAAATGAAGAATCTTGTTGTCAATTATTATAAAATATTGATGTAAATTGTTTCAACGCGAGCAGCCTCCAAGAATTCTAACAATAACACCTCAAGAAATTGCTCTACCTATCAAGATCTTCGAATTGAAAAGATAGACTCAGTTTTCTCTCTACGATAACCAAATCTAAAGCTCTAAAATTACATAGTTGATAGAATGAAAATAGATAGCAGTAGACTTGCTCCCATCCTCTGTGGGGACCTAGACTACTTAAATTAATTCTGACAATTAATCTAAGCCTGAGCTAAGCCTACACGTGTAGTTTTGAACCAAACTCCACATTGCCTTTCTCTTCTACAAATTTTGGTGCTCTGCCAGGCTAATTATTTTTACTTTCAATGCACTAGTATATAAGTGATTAATTTGAAAATCTTATAATTTTTCGTTGTGGGATTAAGGTTTTTTAATTTAATTTTTTTTGTCAACCTAGTATTATTTAAGATCAATTTTTTATTGATTTATAATTGATTTTAGACATGTTAAAATAATTTTTTTTCAACAAATCTAAATTCTAAATATTGTGATTGTATCTCATTTTAAATTTAGCTTTAAATATTTCTATCAATCATGTAAAAAAAAATATATTCATGAATATAATGTGTTTGACGCTGTTAAATAACCATTTAAATTAAAAAACTTAAGATGTTGGGTGAAATTTTAAGTTTTTATTTTTTTAATATTTTTTTTAAGTGGAAAAATTTTTGGATTTAAAACTTGTATGATTAAACTCGTTAGTATTTTGTGTTTAATTTTGTTAAAGAATGAAAATAGTACTGATATTTGAATTTTTAATCGCTTTGCTATGATAATATTAAAAAATTATCTCAATCAAAACTTTAAGTTGTTTGATAAGGGTTTAAGAATGGTATTTATATTTTTCTAACACTATTCATTTCCAATTACTTCAAGATAATTGTTGAATATTGGTGTGTTGGTTTGATGCTTCAAAGGCAGTGCATATGATGATGAATATTACATGAACGGATCATCATCTATGGATTATTTCCTATGAAAAAGAAAATGATGCTATATGTGGCTATTTTCCCACTCGGCACAGTACGAGAGTGTGTCTGTGTGTATATATCAAGCATTGAAAATTAAAAATGCATGGCATCCTCAAGTCAAGCGACCACCAATCTTACAAAAGCTCCTTCAGCTTAAATAGAAGAAAAGCTATGAATTTAGGTAGGGAGTGTTATTATTTCTATAAAGCCTGGAAAAGCTGATCACCACAGGCAACGAAGAAACTTATTACAAGTTAATATCAAAATATCAGTGGTAGAAGGAAGTGATACCGTGCATATACTTGCAACAAAAGCATGAATAGTTCTATATACTGAGTGAATAAATGAGTTCTATACTTCTATATATTGCCTTGAGAAGAGATCTGCTAGTTTGCCAATACGCTGCGACAACTAGCAGACATGATCAGATTGGATCGATGCTATTTGACATAAAACACCACAAATTTACCTAAACTACCAACAAAAATTAAAGAAGGATATAGGAGAATAAATTGAATCAGGTGATAAAAAGTGATAAGTGTTTGTATATAGGAAAATTAATTGAATCAGGCGAAAAAAATGGTTCAGGTCACTGTGCGAGTTGGCCAACACATGTTGCAGTTACTCTGAAACGAAATGCATATAAATCATACGAAGAAATTATATAATACATCAGTGAAGGATGAAGAACATAACCTAATTAAGCAACACCGCAGAGTTATTTCTTTTATACATCTCTATGATATTTTTCATCAAATGAAAAACACTCGGTAGTTAAGGCTGACCAACCTGAGGTGCCAGGAAGAGGAAGTCTAGCTAGCAAGGACAAAAATCTATCTTTCTTCAGTGGAATAAATCTCCCCAAGCAAATAAGCCAACACTTCCTCGACTAATTTGTAGATGAAGATCACTAGACTATTGCGCTTGTTAGCTTCTGTTGCAGCTCAGAAATATCCAGACTTCTTCCATCAGTGACCTGTGTGTAAACTTTCAAGATTAATATATAGCAAAGAAGAGCGAGAAACAATTATGATCGTCAGAAGAATCATACCAAGAAGAAGAAAGAACTGGTTCCAAAACCCTAAAACATACCTCAGATATAATATTGTGGAGCATCCTCTCGTTTACTTTAGTTGAAATGCAGCTAACAACACTGAACCCTTCTTCAATTAGAATTGCAAGCACTCTTGAAAGAGGAAACCCTTTTTTCAAGGCAGTGTTAATGTCAACCTCAACTCCAACACAACGAGTTCTGACTGTCAAGGTATCCCTCTCACAACCTTCCAAGTTTTCAAGTGCAGAAGAAGTAGACAAGTACCTTTTTAGTTCATCTTTCTTGTCAATCAGCTTTTGGATATTTTCCTCTTGATGTTTTATATAGTTTACTGTCTGGTGAATGTGATCTGATGTAGATCTCTTTCCCTGAAAACATCAAAAACTTATATTATCTATCTGTTAATCAATCTATACATAAAACTAATTAGCTTGGCCAAACAAAAGGAAAAAAAAAAGTAAACTCTGTAATTAACACAGCAAATTAAGATTGAAGGGAAAAAAAAACTAAATTTCTTTCATCATTAATTTGATGTTCGATCAATTAGCTAGGAACAAAAGCTGACCTTGAGATATTTAAGGGGGAGAAGGCATCGTAGGGACCCATAAAGGTTAGCCATTTCTTGCCTTCTTTGTCTCTCAATGTCTCTATGGATGATTTTCTTCTTCTTGTTGTCATTAGGGTTTTCATCTTTGACAGATCCAAGAGCGATGGGTGATTTACGGCGCCGGCCATGTTGAGTTTTGTTGGCAAGATCATGGCAATCTTCATAAGGTCTTAATGGAACTTTATCTTTAGGGGTTGTCTGTTGTTGGGATGGAAAAGAAGAGAAATATTGGACAAGATCATCAGTGCTATTGTAGTCTATCTGAAAAACTGATGAAATATAATCCATGATCAATGCTCAAAATATTCTCCCTTTTTTCCCCTTTTTCACGCCCACTATTCTATCAAAGTGTAAGTCCTTGAATGGGATATCTCTTTAAGGGGCCTAAGGTTCCAAAGATTTAGTGTTTTTAATTACATGAACAAGCTTATCTCACGGTGACTTCGCTTTCAAAACCACCCTAGCAGGGTTTCTTTTATATATTTGTTTTTTCATAAAACTTAGCTGGTATTTAATGCAATGTACATTTGAGGGCTGCTAATTTCCTAAATCTATTCACATTCACATGCATGAAGGAAACAGCTAGCCTTCTGCAGTGTGGGACATGGAACAGGTTTAGCATCTTAATTTAGTTCCCATCTGGAAAATTAGTTGCAACCAAAAACCTCGCAGAAAGCAGACATATTATCAGCCATTGATCATGCATAATATTTTATGGTTAACTCTGTTTGCTTAGTGATCGAACCAGTAAACTAACATGATTCTTCGCAAGGTACGTATATGTGACATTTATGTTTAATGATTTTCTTTTCTAATGTGCTTAATTTCCAAAAAATATAATTGCAGGAATAGATTTCCTCATGAACGCATTAATACATAACGTATGGTTTATCAAAGACTCAGCCAAGAGTAAAACTTAATTTCAGTACATGAAAGCTTGGCGAAAAAATATTATATTTCACTGTTACAAATATAATTGCTAAATATATCCCTACAGTTTTTAATGAAATATATCAGATATATAAAGAGTAAATCGTTAATTATTTGTCGCGCGCTAACTCAGTTTTTCTTCTTCTTTCTAGTTTTTCATGACAATTCATCAATTGTTATTTTTCCTAAATCATCATTCATTTCTTGTCAAAAATTTCAATCTCATCTACTACATACAAAATTAAAATTGAATTTAAAGGGGCTAATGTGAACATTTAAAAAAGAATTAGCAGTCAACTTTTGTGGATGATTAACTTATAATTTTCAAAAACAGAAGGGTCAATTTCAAAAATCGTAAAAAAAAAAGAAAAAAAAGGCAAGAGGGGATGGTATGGAGAGAAGAGAATATATATCCCACAATATAAAGAAGATATGCAGAATAGAAAATGTGAATAATATCTTAATATGGATCTTCTTCGAAATGGAAAATGGATTAACATGTGTGACATTGTTTCAAGGCAAGATCCAGACAAAATCATTTGCCAATACAGGAAGTGACGGGGAAGGCTACTCATTGTTTAATGATATCGATCATTGTTGAGTAGGAGAGCGAACATGATGAGGTGTGCATTTTGATAAGGAGGGTCCAGCGATCTTCTTTATCATTCAGAAGTGTGTGGATACTTAGACCCATTCTTTCTGGCATAATATTGACGATCTGCCAGTAACATATATATATTGCTAAAAATTAATTAAGGGTCAAATTCATAGTTTATTTAATGAGCCCACGAGGGAGGGAGGGGCATCCTACCACATTGTTCTTACTATATATATGATTTGTGTTTTCCCTTGATATTTTCTCAGCCTCAAAATATATGAAATGAGATTTGCTGTCTTCAACTTTTGGTTGAATGTACCCTTACATATTAGTAACCCACTAGATGCCATGCATGAGATCGACGTCACACAAACCTTCACAAATTAATTGTGAATTATCAAGTTAGTAATTAAAAAAACAAGGCCCAGTTAGTAGGTTTTGCCAGGATCGCGGGTTTTACTCGGGTATTTGGGTTTTGATCAGGTCACTTGGGTTAACTCTATTTTTTTTATAAATTAAAACGATTTTGTTTTTGTTAAAAAAAATAAATAGTCAACAGGTTGCAACCTAATTTTTGACCGGATCTTGCTAGGTCACCCGAGTTTTTGACTTCCTCTATTTTTTCTTAAACCCGACCGGTTCCAGCCCCGGGTCAGTCAGTTCCTAGGTCGACTTGTCGGGTCGAGCCGAGTTTTAAAACTATGGGCCAAATTTGATATAAAAATTAAATTAAATCAAAATTTAAGGGATGAAATTAAAAAAAAAATTCAAAACAAAATATATACCAATCAAAATATCAAAGACTAAATTTAATATAAACAACAAATAACAAGACATTTCTGAATTTTTCAAAACTTCTGGAAAGTATTTTTTCCGTCCAAAATAAAAGAAAAATACTTTCCTGAAAACCAAATCAAATTTTTCTTTAGCTAGAAAGTATTTTTTGTTGATTAATTTTTCTAATAGTAAACAAACACATAAAAGTTTGGAAAATAATATCCAGAAAACTACTTTACATGAAACAAATGAGACTTAAAAATTGATTCAATCACGTAGCTATAATAGTATTTCTTAACACCCCACTTCATTTTTTTATTATTCATACTTCATTATTTATTATTCAGATAAAAATAACCTCATAAAATGTGATTCATGTATTTAATTAAAATCTTAAAAAGTAATAAATTTCAAAATGATTGTTCTTTATTCTGAAAAAAAAAAAGAAGATTACATTATGCCTAATTTTTTTGTTCTTTATTTTCTAAAAATATAAGTCATGTAAAATATATTTTTTTACAAACTTAAAATTGATTTAAAAGATACTTTAAATTTTGTGAAAAGTCAATGAATTTTTAAGGTACCAAATATCATATAAAATAAATAATAAATTTTTAATAATAATTTAGTATTTGTTTTTATGATGTAATGACTTCACTATAAAAGTTATATATCATGAAAAAAAATATAGTAATTATAGTAACAATCCCTATTTTGTAATTTAGATCCTTCAAAATATATTATTAAAAAAATATATTTTATAAATTATAAATTTTGAGCAGATTAAAAATAAAATAATTTTTTTGAAATATGAATTTTTTGTGTTCAATCTTTTTTCATCATATTATTATTTTTAAAGGAGCATAAAAAGAAAAGATTTTAGAATTTAATATTATATATAGAGTAATTAAGACATATATTTAATATGGTAAAAGTCATTACAAGAATGGTGAAGTGGGAATAACACCACCTTTGTCTATATTATAATTTTCTCTTGGATTAGCCGTTCAAGGAATGGAATTAGTTTCCACTCAACCAAAATTATAAATAGTCATAAACAAATTATCATGGAAAAAAAAAAAAGTTATCATGAAAGGCACATACAGATGATGGGATCAAGTTCACCAGTTACTTTGAAATTCAACACCTTTTATTAACAACCAATTATATGAATCGTCATTCATCACGTGTTAAATAAAAAAAAATTGAATAAAAAAATTATGTTCAAAAGATGTAATCATGTTTAAAAAAAAAGGGAAAAAACAATGTTCGATGATATATAAAAACACAAAAGAAAATATGCTAAAAGAATGATGACAACCCATGGTAACCTATTAAGTCTGTGACCTGAATCATTTGACTTGAAGTAACAAGTTTGAAAAAACCTTAAAGTTTTATACTCAACTAATTAAATATTAAAGGATAAAATTAAAAATAAAAACCAAACATATAAAATGATAAAAAAAAAGGCAATTATAAGCCAAAAAAAGCATGAGCCCGCTGTCGGGATTGGCGACACTGAAAGTGTGCCTCCTGAGAGGTGTTGGAAGGGGAAGGAAAAGGGTTTTGGGTTTAATTATATGATTAAGGTTCAAAAGTTGTCACCTAGTATTATGATTACTAGAAAACCTATAGTCTGTGAAAGTGCCGGTAAGGAATTGGTTGTGCAAGGGGAAGATGCATCGCCCCCAGTATACCCTACCTGAGACAAGTTGCATTGTTGTTTGATTATTTTTCTAGGTCAAGTTTATAGTCATTGGTCATTTTCTAAGATTTAAGATAGATCTCCCTTCGTAAGGAAGTCTCAATCTTATTGGGTAAAGTTCTAACCGTTCTAAAGTTCAAATTTTAACATTGCATTTATTTTGCACTTTGTATCTTTAATATTAGAGAGTATACTTTATTGTGTAGTTTTACACCCCTAAATATTAAAGTCTACATCTAAACCCTAATATAAAATGAATAAAATGATTGGTGAATGGTTTTTGATATTTTTGTCAAATCCTAATGGATAATCATAAACTAGTTATGATATCCATTTTTTTGGATTTTTAAAATATGAGAAAGATTCATTTTTTTTTATATAAAAAGTATACTTAGAAAAATTTTAGGATTTAGCCATATGCATGAATTTTGTTTTTGAAAAAGGAAATTAATTTTAAAAATTTTGAGATTTTTTTTGAATTTTTTAAAAAATGGGAATGTTTTGGAGAAAACTAGGTATTTTAATACTGAATTTGTATCTTATAGTGTAAATATACAGCCTAATATTATGCAAAATTGATAGAAAAATATGCAAGAAAATCAAAACTTTTTTGAAAGGACTTTTGAATTTTTTTTGTTTTTATATATAATATTATATTATTATTTATATTGGGCTGGGCTGGACCTAACCGGCTTGGGCCGCCATCAACCTAACAAGTCTGGCCTCCTTTTTTGTTTTTTTTTTGGCTGAGCTGACACTGGTCCAGCCCAGGTCATGAGTTAATTATTTCAATCGCTGCATGCAAATTTGCATGTAGCTGCCACGAAAAGGAAGGGGGGAAAGAGAGGATGAAGGAGAAGGAAAGGAAAGTTACCTAGTTTGGTGGTCATTATTGTGATGAGGAGGTCCGACTGGTGGCTTAGGAGGCATCGCTGGAAGAAATGGTTGCTGATGTCAGCTGTGGGAGGAAGGAGAAGAGGCTTGTAGATGAGAGAGAGGAGCTCGCGGTGGCTATTCTGTCGCCGATGAGGAGTGGGGTTGGTGTAGAAGGTTGGGACGCTTTTGTTCACAGCAATGTTGTGGTGGAAGTGGCTGAAAAGGCAATGGAGAGAGAGGGAAAAGAGAGAAGACCGTGGTGGAAACAAAACTGAGGGGGGGGTTGATTTTTTTTGCCGACTTTGGACTTGATTTCCTCCCTCAGTCCATGAAATCCACCCCTATTTATAAGGGGTGGAAAATGGATGTTTTGTCTTTACTGTTGCCAAATCTTAACCCTTGATTCAACCTGAAAGGATCCCAACCGTTGGTTCAAAGTGATTATCACGGACTGTCAGATTTGTTGCAGATAAGGGTTGGTCGGGTTGGTCACTTTGGGGTAGTGCCACAGCCACGGTGGCGTCAATCGGCCAGAAAGGATCCCACTGGCGTGTAGTTAGGTATTAGGTGATCGTTTGCGTGCAAATTTTGCCAAATTTGATGGAGGGATGAAGCATTAAATGCCTTGGGAAGGAGACCACTCGAGCAGCTTCTCTGGAGAATAAGATGAACAGTTAACCCTAAACAGTGTTGTTTTAGTCAAGTTCATTTTAGTTTTTTGATTTTGGATTTTTTATTTCTCTCAATTGCACCCCCGATTGGCTTCAAACATTCAATTTTGTTCAATTTCGCCCCTAACGAACTTTAATTTCAACCCTAAATTTAGCGTCTTTTTCATTTTGGTTTCAGATTTTTTCAATTTAACCCCTAATTGGCCATTAAACTTTCAAATCTCTTCAATTTCACACCTGGTTTCAACAAATTAGATGCCTAGAGTCTGATGCCTTTTCCAATATGGTCCTTATCTTCGAATTTCTTCAATTAAGCTCTTAATTGATTCAAAAACTTTGATTTTCTTGTAATTTTACCCATGATTTAAATTAATTACGTTTTGGAATTTATCCATTGAAGGTGCTTAGACTTTGTTTGGAATTGTGTTTTGAATAACGTTTTATAAAAAATATTTTTATATATATGTTTTTTATTTTTTTGATATGTTGATGAAAAAAAAAATATTTTTTTTAAAATATTTTTATATATTTTTCAAATAAAAAATATTTTATAAAAAAATCTCTACTATACTTGTGTAAGGAAGCGGAAACTAGAGATTGGCCAAGTCTTCAATGGTTTTTTTTGTTTTTTGTTTTTTTATTTCACTGATGACCCATTCTTCAACAACTCCACATACTTTTAAAGCTTATTTATCTATTCTTTAATCTGTTCACATCGATCTTAATCTTGAATGCAATTGGTCATATTACCCTTTCTTCTCATATATTACATGTTCTTTTCCATGTTGCCTTGAAAAATTGTTATTGCACCTGTTATCCCAACATTTTTGCCCAGTCTGAAGACGAGCGCGGGATACGTGCAAGGGCTGTTTATTATACAAATATTGACAAAAAAATCACCCAGGAGATGTCAGGCTCTTCTTTGAATCCTTTGGCAGAGAGGTTCATAGCTTGTATACTTTTGCAGAGAGATTAAATTACATATCGACAAAAATGGCATATGATATGTTTGTTAAAATACTTCACAGAACATCAAGCTTTGAAAGCATGCTATAATAAATAATTATTAGACTGTCATTTTTTATAAAGTGATGTATTTGTTATTTTGATGCACTATGAATTCTGTAATTATTTCAATTTTAATTTAAGACCTTGTTTATTTTATGAAATTGGGAGTTAAAGAAGATCATTTTTCTACGCTAGTAAAAGGAAAATGTTTTTCTACTTTGAAATACCTTCTTTATTGACTCATCAATAAATTGATTGTTATTTGTTGAGTAAATTATAATTTAGCCCATGTTTTTTTATAATTTTGTAAATTAGTCCCTTTATTTTTAAAAGATACAAGTTAGTTCATTGATCAAACCTGACTGTAATTTTGTTTTCGCAATTTCTAAATTATCTTTTTTTTAACTACATTTTTAATTTTATTTGCAGCAAGTAAAAAGGTAGGAGTGGAAAATTTGATTACAAATGAAGGATATTTTACAACGCTCCACACCATCAGATGGTTTCAACCAAATCAATCCGCACCGACCAATAAAAAGAAAAAAAGAAACCCAGAATAAACAAACAAATAGCGGTAAAAAATCAAAAGTGTATACGTGCGTTGCGTGGGTGTAGAAATAGCAGGGTGTGTTTTTCTTCAGTTTGGAAGAGGGGAAGAGGGAAAAGGCGAAACAAAAAAGAAAAGGGCTAGGGCTCCAAGAAGCAAGTCCAACAGTACACACACTTATCTTGAAAAAAAAAAGAAAAACCGACACGCGTAAAAATCCGTCTGTTCCTCTCTTCACTTCGCTTCGCTTGTTTGCTTCTGAGGTGAGAGTTCTCACTTCCATTTCTACTTTAGATTTCTCAACTTTGTTTTGTTTGCTGTTTGTTGTAAAGGTGAAGGAGATTATTTCTTCTTCCTTTTCTTCTTGAATTAGGTTTTTTTTCCTTCGTGAATAAGAAAATATGTGAAAATGCAGGAAAATCTTGATAAACTGATGCTTGAATATCAATTCGGAGTTTCCGAGCCAAATGCTATTTTGTTGCTAACTGTTTTTTAATTTTCCTCTTATCTTTCTCATTGACCAAACATAGGATTTCTTTCCTTTTCTTTTTGAGTGATAAAACGAGGGTAAATTGTGATGAGTTTTTTTATTGGTAATTTCGATTATTGGACCGGAGAGTTTAGGGTTGAATGAAATGGTTTGGCGGAGGTGGAAAATATAGATTCTGTGTGAGGAAGGTGAATGATCAAAGAGCTTTTTATCCTGGGCTTAACTTCTACAAACATTGCTTTTGTAGTACCTAGTAAATTCGATTTACGGGGCAAGTTTGGAAAGTGCGCATTGCATTTGTATTCTTACTGCTGGTATTGCTGTTTCCTTTTTGTGACAATGAAATAGACGTCAATTGGCACCTTCTAATCTCCCTCCCTTCGAAGATTCAGGGATTTGGGGTTGGGTTTCAAACCAAAACAATATGGTATTGGCTTCTGTTAAGTAATGTCTTGGTGGTTGTTTTGAGTTTCAGCGAAAGACTATTTTATTGTACTGTCATTGTTCTGGCTTTTTTTGGTGTTATTTTTGTGCGTGTGCTCTGTATACATCTTGTTTTCTAGAGGCACACCTCTTTTTCGGTGATTTTAAATTTTTGATACATTGAAATGAAAAAAAAAAATTGTGGATAGGTCCTGCATTGTCAGTTGGGACATAGGAGGCCAAGAAGGATATGTCTTCTGATAGTGCAAAGGAAAATGCATCTGTAGTTGATTCTTCGGTGACTGAATGGAAGCATGACATGGGAAACTCTGACGATCCAGGTAACCAAACAGTACAAGTTCTCATTATATTTTCCTCATGTATTGTAATTTCCTTATTCTATCACGCCTTTGATGCATATCTACTGGAGATGATAGTGAGCTGGAATGGTAACCATCTCCTTATAGGCATTTATTTGGGACGCTCTTGTATCAGCCTGGGAATTCTTTCATGAATGATCTGCAAATATCCATCTGATTCATGTTAAGAATTACATCAATGTATCCAGCTAGAGCCAGACTGCAGTGATTCAGTGGCTAGAATTTTCTATTGAGTAGTTTAAAAATCATAGGTGGATCATAGATATCATTTAATCAATACCTATATTTTCCTTTTGGGATAATTCCTATCAGAAGCGATGTAGATAGAGGTGTCAGCACCTTGGTTCTGTTGGTCATCTTTTTACTTGACTTCATCCTTTACTGGGCTTGGGACTGGCTAGTATAAATTAGACTCTGCAAACCTATACAGGAAGATGGAAGGGCTCAAGCATTCCTAGGTAGTTTCCACTAATGATTTTTGAAGAATTTGCTGCTTCATGGGATGTAGGAGATGACTTATGTATTGGTGTTGATTTTGATTTCTTATCTCTATGCATAAGGGAATTGTGAACGTTACCACATGGAATAAGGTTACTACATGGATTAAGGTGAGCTCCTATGGTTTAGCTTGATAGGTATTGAAAGGCCATGTTGAAACTTGAACTTGAGCAGAATAGGTGGACTATGCTCTTTATTTGTCATTTAAATGGGCTCTCATTGTACACCTTGCTTACTTTTTTGTGAAGCAAATGAACTCAAGGGCCACCTCTGAGAGTGAGAAATTGATTGGAAATGATGCTGAGGAAGTGAATAGTTTGAAATTTTGCCTAGATACTTTCTTGGACTTGAGGGAGCCAGATTAGAATAATGTATATTTTACCCCCTAAGAAAATATGTGCTATATTTTATTGAAGAAAACTCGGATGTTGGGATACAAGCATGTTGATACTTGTACTGAGCAAATCACAGGACTGGGGGAATCACTGACAGGACCACTATTCTCCAACCATGGACACTAGAAGGTGAAACCATGCATGGGTGTTGATTGGGTTGGTTCTGTTGATGAAAAAGGTCTACTCTTGATGTTGTACTGTTTTTTTATGTAACCTGGCAATTCAGAGGACAATAGGATAATAAATGGTTTGTTGGTTGAGCACAAAGGAAATTTAGAGCTATGTTTGATGGGGTCTGGAAGTTTTATAGTTCATATTGTGTGACAAGACTTTCATGTTAACTGGTGACTTTATTGTGATAGAGAAAATAGTGATCAGTATTGTGGGCCCACGATCTTGTTCAGTGTTGCAGTCTTTTGATTGATTGGCACTTTTTCAGGAGTTCAATGCGGGCTTGATTTGCCCACTATATATGAGCATTGGCATACATTTCAGTTAAGCTTTGTAAGCTTTGGGCTACTGCATGCGATGATATAAGGGGTAGAGATGATAGTGATTATATTTTCTCAGCCCTTTTTCAGCCATGCATTTTCTCTCTCTCTTTTCTGACTCTTTCCCCTCTTCTTCTTGAACTTTTCACAATCACATTCATGTGTCAGAATGCATATTAAGTTTAACATAGGATCTTTGTTTCTTGTCAGAAAGCCCAAGCTACAAAGGTAATGAGGATGGCTATCCTATTATGGCTGAAAAAGCAGGTCATGATCGGGTGGGAAATTCATCTATAAACAAAAAGAGAAAATTGTGTAATACAAGATATTTCATCATTAAGAGTTTGAATCAGCATAATATCCAACTATCAATTGAGAATGGGATATGGGCTACTCAAGTCAGGAATGAACCAATTTTGGAAGAAGCCTTTCATGTAAGATCCCGTTAATTTTAAAATGTCATGTGGTGCTTTCTTAATCTTGATGCTTTATAGAGAAGCATATGCCTGTCTTGCAGAATTCTGGTAGAGTCATTCTAATATATAGTGTCAACATGAGTGGTTTCTTCCAAGGGTATGCCCAAATGATATCTTCTGTTGGGTGGAGGCACGACAATTTATGGAGCGAAGGAAGTGGTAAAAGTAATCCTTGGGGTCGCAGTTTTAAGGTTAAGTGGCTGCGATTAAATGACTTGCCTTTCCAAAAGACGCTTCATCTCAAGAATCCACTGAATGACTACAAACCTGTTAAAATTAGCAGAGACTGCCAGGTGTCTCTTTTTTGTAGAGTGCTTTTATACTACTTGCTGCACTTCTAAGTTGTTAATTGTATAACTGCAATTCTGTTCTTCCAGGAACTACCTGAAGATATAGGAGAAGCCCTTTGTGAGCTAATTGATGGGGAGAGAGACACTGATGGCATGGTGAAAAGGTATTATTTTCCTGTAAGCTTCAAGCTTATGCATTTTGCCAAAATTAAGCAATTGAGTTTTTTGTTTTGAATTCTCATAGTAACAGTTTTCCCAGGGATGATCTTCCTATGAAAAGGCCTTGCATTGATCCTTCATCTTACACAGGAGATGGAGTGTATACTGTCCCTCCACTGCAGATGCCTTGGGGCAGGACACCCACACCTTATCCTTCCTTCCTCTACCAGCAACATGATGAAGCAAGTAGATTTCATTTAGCACATCAGGGACCTACTGGTGCTGGTTTCACTGACAATGCTCTTAGCTCCGGTGCTTCAAAAGTTGCAAGGATGAAACAGTCTCGAAACTCCACTAATTTGCGAATACACTGTGAAATGCCTTCACGAACTGATATTTGGGGTTTGTCAGCAGAAAGCCCTCTTGCTAGTACTCTGACTGATGATGATTTTCTTGAAATGGTATGACATTTCCCACCTTAGTTTCTCTGAACTTGGAATAAAGCATATATACACCTGGTTTTTTGTGTTTCTTCTTTTATGAGATATTGAATACACTTTTCTGTGGATTAGATAAATGAAGTAAACACAAATTGTAAGTGATCTCAACATCTTGCATCTGATTCTCAATTTGTTAGTGTTATTATCCCAATGTTTTCTTTTACTTATTTTCATATTAGTCAACAATTCCAAATCTCTCATGAAGAAAAAATCAATTTTCATCGGATTGGATTACATAATTAATTGAACTCCAGCCTCTGCATCATCCTCTTTCTTTAATGTCTAAAGGAAGAATTATTCATTCTAATGTTAATCTTTCTAGATCAACAAGGATGTAGCATGCTGCAAAACCGTTCATCAAGCATTACACACATCTGGTCAAATAGACATGGAATCCACAATAAATTTTAGGTTTCACATGCTTTATCCCATTCCTGGCTGCTGCAAGATAAACTATGAAGAGTGGTTGTGGTGAATGGCGATGTATATTCATTGTTCTTGACACTCAGATTTATCTTTTTCTAGATGATCGTCTGTTATTATATGTGAAATTGGCACAAATATCTTCTGTTGAGAAAACTTAATGATGATAGATTATCCTTACAACTTTACACCCTTAAATGTCTTTTTCCTGATTTTTGCAGACATATGAAGAGTACCTGGAAGTCCATAGCAGGAGCATCAAGCAATTAAATCCCCCTGTTAGTATGCTTATCTGCAAATATCTTACTGAATTGAACGAGTGCTTTCTGAAGATATATATTGATATAATAATCCTGTCAAAATATTTATGTACCCCGCCAGCAATTGATGCTTGTTACAAGTGATTTATACTTTGCAGATCAGTGGATAGTATTCTATTTCAGAACTTCTATCTTCCAATATTTGTTGTTTTGATTTTTTCTAAGCAAATGATATCTTCTTAGTGTTGAATGTTTTATTAGTAATTTTTATCATGTGCCTATTTTTCAAGTATACCACTGGTCCATCAGTTGGGCCTTCAGATTAATGGTGTGAAAACTCGCCTGTTGATGTCAGCAGTGTCATAAATACAGCTATTGCAATTACCATTATATACTATATTGGTGCTGAAATGCATCTTTCATGAAAATCTACACCTGCCAATGCAAAGTATATAAACTGAGCTATTGTACCTTTGACAGGCAGCTGGACCATCTCAGACAACACATGAGCCTTCAAGAAGTAAGAAACATGATGACAATTTGTAAGTTCATGTCTTTTTATTTCTGGAAACCCAAATTTGTGATCCTATAAATCTTTCTTCGCTGATTTAATGATGTATTATGCAGAAACTCAAGTTTTGTAACTGACCTCGGCCGCCCCCGTAAAAGGTCACACTCACGTAATTCATCTGAGAAATGATTGAATATCCACCAGAGATTGAGGTTGTTAGAGTTTCTCCTGATGACAGGGTTGTATCTGGTGGAGTGTTGGAATTTGCCATAAGGCAGGCACTCAGTCAGTTGTATCCCAGGAATCGGGACTCATGTTGTCATGTTGTATACCTATGTACTTTATTCGACGATCTGATTACATAGTAGATTTTTACTGGGGGTTTGTGACCAACCTGTACAGAAATTAAATTGGCTACGCTGTCCCTCCTATTTTTACTAATTGTGTTATTTCATTTTTTTCACCCTTTCCCCTCTGATGGAGGGTGGATTTGTGTAGTGCTGAACTAGATTTAGATACTCAAATGCCTTTGTTTTGGTTAGGCATAACATTCTTTTGACTGAAGGACAGTAGAAAATAGGGATGTAAAATAGTCAGCCTTTTAGTATGTCTTCCAATGCCATATAACTCTGAACCAACTGTTGTGAATAGAATATTAAGAGCATGTACACAAGTTTGGAAGCACTTGTCAGAATGATTGGCGTTGGAATTGTAGTTCTTGTACTTTCTGAATTCTACAAATTTTAAGGCAGGTGGCAGGTCCTGGCCTCGTCTGGGGATCCGGTTCCCAGCATACCTTTGTGAATCACCATCCTTAGTTTGAAGTTTTAGCTGAGAATTTGATTGAAAATGGAAAATTCTTGTGCACTGAAGAGCTCAAATTATAAGCAAAAAATGTTAGGTTGTATGTGTATGAATAAGGTGGTGCTGTGGCTCGGTTTCCTCTGAATTGATAATGGTGGAACTAAAATTTGGGATCCAGATCTCCCTTGTATGTCTATTGTTCACAATGCATGGAAAATTACACTCTAGTCCCTAAGTTATTAATTTTTGATCACTTCTATTTTTGGATTTTTCATTTTGACACTAAAATTTATTTAATTATTGTATTTACATTTCAGTCCCTAGATTTTAAGACATGAAAAAGAAAGTAAGTCACTATAAAATTTCAGGAGAGAATGCTCTCCAGTAAGTAGATTCTGATTAATAAATACGTCAATGCTTCTCTCATCCCTGTATTTTTTATTTTTATTTAATAAGGTTTATCTACTATTTTTTATTTTAATATCAACCATGTACTTTATATATATATATATATATTTTTTTATTTATACACCATTCCATCGGTTATATCATTAACATCATTATAAATTGACACGTCACATGCTCAAAACATGGTTCTTCTCCTAAGCACATTTCGTTCCATATAATTTTGAAAACTTTATTTTGGTCACTGTATTATGTTTGTTTTACAAACAAGTCCTTAATTGAAATATCTTTTGTTATCATATTTATAGCCATATACAATTTAGTCATTGAATGATTTTTTTTAAAATTAAATCCCTATATGTCAAATATAAACTTCATACAAATAAGTTAAATAATTAAATGAACAGATGGGTAAGTTAAGAGTTGAATGGATTCAAATAAGTATACCATTTAAAAAAAACATATTTATTTCCTATGATATTGTATATTTGCTGTCATAATTTTTTTCTAAAATTCATTTTCTTGACTTAAATATAAAAAAATTAAAATAAAATAAGGGAAAAATTCTTATAATAGATATAATATATGGGATTTTTCTTCTTTAATTCATATGATATTCATCGATCTATTTTAATTATTTGACTAAGTTTATGATCTAACATGCATGAACTTATGATATCCATCACTAAGGGTGTTATGACATGGATAGTAAGAGAGAATTAAGAGACAATTAGTAGCAAGTGAGCAATTAACAATAGTCAAGTGGTGAAAAGTTAACTAGAAGAAGAGGATATTCCTTGTTCGAATGCTTTTACTTATATCTTTTAATTCACATTCAACTAGGTGATTATTTAGGAATCTTGAGATAATAAGCTTCCTCGTGATTTGGTTTTTGGGAGTGATTGTCCACCCGTATGTCCTGAGTGTGTCAATAATATATAAAGAGAAGATTCAGTATAATCTTCAATACAAGGCGGCGTTGCTGCTAAGATGTGGGCATGTCATTGATATGCCAGAAATTATGTTGAAGGGTTGATTTTGAGTTCGTATTGTTTTCAAGAGGGAATGGCCATGCAGCTAAAATTCTCAAGCCGGGCCCAATGATGTCTGGTGTCAGAATTTCCGGGCTTGCCAGATTGGGACCTCGTGATGAGAAGGATGCTACAAATGGAAATGATGGGACTGCAATGACAGTTCCTTTAAATAGGATTGTTTTCATGTGTGTCTCTGTTAAATTTATATATGCTTTGATCTTCAGCCCGGCAGCAAAGCTGACATGTGTTGCAGAAAGAACACGAGTATCTGCAATGGTTCTGAAGCCATCGGTTTCTTCATTCAAGAGTATCATGGCAGCGTCACCGGCATTTTTCACTTCTTCCCTTTTTGGCAATTCTGCCTATGCCCCCTCCTATCTCACAAAAGACTATTTTGCCTTTCACATCCATACCTAACCTTCCAAAGCTCCCTCACCACATAAAGAGGAATTCGACTTACCTTTCAAGCCAGCATAAACAAGAGGTAATACTGTTGAAGGGAAGTTGCTATGTAGGGAAGGAAAGAAATTCACCATCAATCTGTTCACCATTTCCAAGCTTTGCAGTAGCAACAATTCTTCTGTCTAGAGTGCTTGCTCCAACTGTTAGAATCCATGGAGCTTCATTAGATAATGTGATGTTAAAAGGGCCAGAATTTCCAGCTGCGCAGCTTACAAATATTCCCTTCTGTATGGCTGCAAATGAGCCTATGGAAACGCTATCCTCAAAGAATGGAACTGAATCTCCTCCAAGGGAAAGTGAGAGCACATGGACTCCATCTTGGACAGCTGCATCAGTGGTTAAGCAGAGCAGCAATGCCACTGAGAAGTGGGCAAGACATTGAGGTTCCTGAAATAATGTTGAATGTTAATTTCGTATGTATCTTGTTCTCCATATAAACTGTCCATCCTGTTAGAATGCTCACCCTAGGGCCTGTAATATCTGGTTTCAAGATGCCTGGGCTTGCCAAGCTAGGGCCTCTAGAGGAAAATGAAGAAACCACTGTGGAAGTTGTCACCAACTTTTTAGTTCCACGAAACATGATTGTTGCTGTTGGAACCTGTGTTGAGTTTATGTAGGCTTTGATGCTCAGCCCGGCTCAATAACTCACATGTGATGCAGGAAGTACATAAGCATCTGCTAAGATACTGTAGCCACTATCCTTGTCACTCATAAGAATCATAGCACCACCACCGGCATCCTTCACCGTTTGTCCTTTGTCACTTCTTGCTGTCCCACCACCTCTCTCACAAAGAACAATCTTGCCTTAGGCATCTATATCGGTCAATGATTCCGGTGCACAAAATGCTGCTGATTTAGAACCATTAGAGCTTGTGTAAACCAGACTCATATATGGAGGTGAAATTGGCTGGAAGACGGATTCGCCAAAAAATGCTTGGAATTTGCCAACAACACATATGCTCTTAAGAGCATCTCCACTGGGAGAGCTTAATGAAGAAACAAATTTAAAAAGTTGTACTTTTAGCTTTTGTTTATGTTTTTATTTACTCCAACAGTTTAGACAAATGAATAGCTAAAATAACTATTCATCTTTTAAAGAGTCATTTCTACATTTCTCTGTAGAAATGGCAAAAGAAAATTATCGTTGGCCAACGGCTATTTTTATAGTCGTTGGCCAACAATTTATTTTTTTTTCTTTAAAAGCAGAAGGAAAGAAACTTGTAAATTTTAAAATCTTGTATTGTGCCTCACCATTCTCTCAAATTTAGAAAAACAAGAATCAATTATTTTCCGGTTAATTAATAACATCGGTTGTGTTAATTAGCTGAAATTAAAAGGTATGCTTGTTTAAAAACCTTTTCTATTTTCTCTTTTATATCTCTTGATTTTTTTAGACCTTTTATTGTTAATTTGATATTTGTGATGATTTTTATTTCTTTGTTATTTTATGTTTTTTATATGGGTTAAGGAAGACAAATTTTATTTATGTTGTTATCTTTGACAAAATTGAGAGGAAGTAATAATGGTAGCTAATATTGATAAAAATATAGAATGACATATTTAAAATTTATTTTTGATTGTTTGTTTTAATTTGAAGTTAATTATATTTTGTCTTGTTGAAAATGCAATTAAACCAGTATATCAATCCTCTTTTAGTTCCAAAAACTAGTCAAATTGTAATGTTAGAACAAGTAGGAGACAATGCTTATTATTAATTCACATGTATGGAAGCTACAAAATTGCTAGACATTGAATGTAAGCTTCTTTTACACTCTCTTTTAAGGTTTTAACTTGATTTTTTTTTAATATATATGGATTCAAATTTTCCAAACTCTTTTACCAACTTTCTTATGAGTGATTCAGAAGATATTCTCTCTCAACCAAGTGATTCTAATCAATTAATTGATGACTTAACATACTCGAATTTAAATGTCCATACAATAAAAAAATCACAAAGAAGTTAAAACTTCTCACTAGAGGAAGATTATTTACTTGTCTCTGTATGGCTAAATACAAGCAAGGATCCAATTACAGGAGTTGAACAACGAACAAACAGTTCTGGGCTCGAGTACATGTTTACTTTATAGAGAATGGAGGAAACTTGAATAATCGTTCCCAAACAAGCATCTCAAGTAGATGGCAAGAAAAAAATAGAGAAGTCGATAAATTTGTTGGATTTGTTACTCAAATTGAAAATCGTCAGCAAAGTGGAATGACCAAAGAATCAAGGGTTATTTTAATATTCATTTTCATGTTAAATTGTTTAATACATATTTTAACATTATTTAATTTCTCTAATTTTTTACCAGATTAATGATGCTCGACAAATGTATGCTTCTTGCGTTGGCAAACGATTTCAACTAGAACATTGTTGGGTTATCTTAAGAAAAGGACCCAAATGGTAATTTGAGCGTGCAAGT
>Ga0307517_10001581_pt1 | contig 37989 bp, 30 predicted proteins | sample 23_EM_MG_FD_194515 | JGI IMG/M metagenome (GOLD analysis project Ga0307517, IMG submission 194515) | Populus trichocarpa ectomycorrhiza microbial communities from riparian zone in the Pacific Northwest, United States - 23_EM | ecosystem: Host-associated > Plants > Roots > Unclassified | place...
GCTCGAGCCAGCTCGAGCCTTCCCTCACGAGCCTATATATTCCAGGCTCGAGCCCTGTGGTAAAGATCGAGCGGCTCGAGTCTCGTTGCTCATCAGCCGAGCCGGATCGAGCCCATGGTCCGACTTGGCTCGAGTCGGCTCGTGATATACACTAGTGTATTTGTATTGGGGCTAGGGGATAGTATGATATGCAAATATTTTTTTACCACATTCTGGAACATAGGGATTGGAGAAACATGTGGTCAATCATCCATGCGGATTCGTGGGCACAACAAGTTTGTACCCTTGGTGTTTGGCCGGAGTCTTCAGGAGTGGGGAGACAAAGCTCGGATTCAGGCATGATACTGGTGACACCAACCCCGGACTACACGAGTGCCCCGGCGAGGGTAGGCAGGTTTGGAGAATGAGGCGGGGAATAGGTTCAAAGGGAAGAGGGGACCGGTACGGCTCCTGCTACTCGAATATAGACAAGAGGTGCATGTCTTAGGTCATCGGTACCTGGAAATAGGGTTGTGTTTTGTATGGGGTAGATACTCGGAGATTTTTTACCATATCTTGAATCCCTGTTTTCAAATACTTATGGGGTGGTACAAGTACCCAAGTGCCGGTACACTAGCACGAGGATTAAATGGATGCATGGCCAATGATCTGTACATGTCGGCGTGCCCAGGTGCTTGTTGTATATAGCAAGTACTGGTAGTTCGTGCAATTTAGAAAACGAGCCGTTCAACCCTTAAAACGCCTCATCACCCCGAAAATCCGAATAGATGTCCGCGACATGGTATTGGATGATACTAGTTGAGGTATTTGTTGCTATGCTTTTGGGGGTCTTGCATTTGTTACTTATCTTTACTATTATTTTCACTTTCCATCCGGGGGAGTAAAAGCGGGGTAGATGATGGGAGGGTTTTTACTCTAAGTTCTTTTGGGGTAATTAGGAGTGTGCTGACAATTTTCAACTGCCGGATACCCGGCCCCAATTCACTCTGCACACACAGGTAGTCTCCCCAGAGGAAGAGAGACTCCCTTATAACTTGAGAAAAGTGTTCTAGACTGTATAACCTTAAACTTTAGCTGTGTGCACTGTGTAGTACTCGGGTAAGAGGGTTAGTGATGGGATAGGCAGGGGTTTGAAGTCTCCGTGCTTATTACTGTTAGAGGTAAAAAATGGTTTAATTTGGAAGGTATAGTTCAAGGGTAGGTAAAAAGCTTTGGCGTCTAGAACCCCAGTCCATGCCATCACTAACCTCCACCCCCGAGCACGGGACAGTCAATTAGGATAGGCTCCTCAAGACTTCGAAGGAGTTGGAAACTGTTTGCTCTCTTTGTAGCTGGTCTGCAACTTCGGGCTGGTGGCGGGAAGCCCCCTAGGGTGCGGAGATCTAGCAGGAAGCTGTTAAGTTACGGATATATGTTGATTCTATTGTTGCTCGCTTCCCGGTCCTTTCTTTATCCCTCCCATCCCGCCTGGCCTGCTGGGGATGCCTCGTTGAGGGGGTTAGGGTAGAAAGAAGAAGAACCCATCAGCCCATCAGATTAGATAAGCTATCCGATGATTAGATGCTTGGCTTTGACAAGTTGTACACAATATGCCATGGCATAGCAGCAACCTGAGCAAACGGTGTCACTTCTTGCTCTCCATGGCGAGCTCTCATGCATCTATTACGCCAACTATCCGATCGGGACACGGGCTCTATGGGGCGGACAAACCGCCGTCTAGCCATTCTCCTCGCCGAGATCTCCGAGATGGTATCCTGCGCTCTAATTCGGGTTTTTTTTCCGGGAATACACTAGTAAGGAAGGCGCTTGCAAGAATCTTCTGATTATAACCGTTAGAGGAATTACTCCACTCTCCGGCACGAGATCCGGATGATGAATCTATAAGAAGCCGAGCTTTGAGGACCCCACACGGTAGTGGTTTCGACCTTGATTACAGGAGAGATACTAGGTGCACACTGCCCTGCATCTCCATCGCTCCGGGGTAGTAGTTGTGTGAAGGTATCGCTCTGGTGGGGACCTCATTTTGGGCGATAGGAGTGGATTGACTCCATTGATCTACGCGATTAAAGATGGGTTTTGTATGGATGGCCGAGGGGCTGCTGGAGCACCCTGGAGTCAGTGTCGGCTCTGGGGGACTGGTATGCTGGCAAGTGGTACTGTGCCAATCAGGAGCGATATGACGCTCAGGGGACTAGGGGGTTCAGAGTCCTCGGTACATGGAGGTACGTACCAGTAGCCTCGGAGCCAAGTCTCTTGCATCGCAGATCTTCTAACGAGAGCCTGGTGACACTCTGCACATCAGGAAAATATTGTCCCTCTTCAACCTCCAAAGGATTTTTAGCCTATTCATATGAGAATTATATCTCTATTAGATGATAAAGTGGGTGACCTTATATACATTGATAGAGAGAAAATAGGAACTTGTCATGTCGTCATGGAGATCTTTGGGTTTAGAAGTAGGTCAAACTTTTGGCAAGGGTGGGGGGATGCCTGGGACGTTCTAATTACTGTTGATTTCTTTTGTAAAATATTACTAACAGATATTTGTGATACCTGTAAAATGGAGGCAAATTAACATACTATTTCTAGGCTAGAGTGAATGTCTGACAGAGGTTCTTACTACCGGTATACCGGTACTCGAGTACTGGAGTACAGTTGGTAGATGGAGAAACAAAGGAATATGGTTATCGCCCTGAAGCAGCTTGATTCATATTGGTGAAATGAGACATGATATATGTTATGGAAAATGGGGGAGAGGGCAGGGGGCTCGGTTGTGTCTCCTTTCAACAAAATAGTATGGTGCCTTGCATCTAAAGTGTGGACCTGGGTAGATGCAACATGAAACGCTCAAACCTGTCAGGAATCAGGGTTGTACCACAAAAATTGTAAATTCATAAGGTGCAGCATTCAGTCCACACCAAGGGAGTGCTTTTTGATATTTACCTTTACTAATAATTAATATTGAATCGAGTTTAATAATTGATTAAGCTTCAAATTAAGTTGTAGATGATATATTTGATAATATGGTACATTTATGATACCAAATAAATTGTTATAAAAACTAGATAATTGAAGGAATTGAACATGGGACCTTCTGCAATTACCTGTTTTCTCACATAGCCCTGGTTCCTCACAGGTTTGAGCGTTTCGTGTTGCATCTACCCAGGTCCACACTTTAGACGCAAGGCACCATACCGGTATGATAGTTCGCCTAGCTAAGAGACTTTTAAAAAAGCACTGACTCGTAGGGCAAACATTCCATGTTTGTTCCTTGTTGGACAGGTCAAGCCCGCCCGCCTCAGTCACAGCCTGGCTCTTTCTCAAATTTCCACCTCATTAGGGAGCAATGTCACCAGGCTATTGGAGTATTTGAGCAATAGATAAACATCATTAAATTTAGTTTGCAATATTCTCTACCGAGAATATTGATTTCAGTGGAGTGAGGGTTGCTCAGCAGCCATTGGCTGCATGGCGGTATCCACCGATGCGAGCACGTGCCCATTCGCTGATACCTAAAAGCCTGCTGGCCTGGGGTTTTTATTAGAATAGGTAGGGAATTCGCCTGACTCTAAAGGCATGTCAATGGAGAACGGGTGTCCACGGTGGAAAAAAGTCCATGGGCTTCATCTCGAAGTGAAACCACGAATGGGACTGTGTCGCAGTAGATATAGCCTTGGCCCACTTCGGCCCCCCGTTTGGCATCGGACTCTCTTGCCTTTGGTAGGTAAGGTATTCCTAATTATAGTTTCCTGCTTAGAGGGGAATATCGGTAACTAGGACATCGTAGCCCGCTGGATCTATACCACCTCGGGGCCTCAAAGAATCCACCGCGATATTTATCCTATTGCCGGCTGCTCCGGGTGAGATAGCACTGCGAATTGGCCTCGGAGGAGGAGAGCCACCGAGTGAGAGTATTATAGTTCGGAAGCCTGGAATACGGGGCTTGTCTGCTATTGACGTGGCGTGATGCTGTCGTGTTGGAGAGAAAGGGGCTAACTTTGGATGGGAATAGCTTTGGCTGCTTGCCGGCTGAGGTGTCTGAGTTTGTTTGTCACCACGACTGTTGCTTGCTTTCTCGATTGTTCGCTGAAAGAATTGAGTACTCTCCGGCGGGGTCGTAATATTGATTGCTGCTGCTTCCCGGTTGAGGAAGTACCAGTATTGCTGCTTCTCTGCCAGGTACGGGGGATACCCCCCCTGTATATTCTTACGCCATCCGTACCGATCTAATTCACCCTGTTTTACTTCCTCTGGTTAGCCCTAGGGTCTCCCTGGCCACTCAGGGAACGGCATTTTCTCCAGCGACTGCGTTAGGAGTTCGACAGATTTTTTCCTTCACCGAAAATTGGCGTATTTTGCCTATTCAGCTGCAGCACTCGCATTACACGCACGCAATTTCGGCCAACTAGACTAGAGCTCGACAGACTTTTTAGCTGGTGATGAGGGCTCGGTGGATTGCGGCGGAGGCTTTGATTCTGTCGATCCGTCAGCTGAACGGGAACACAAACATAATACATATATGTGTCCCACTGAGGCGGTGCCGTTAATTATTCGGGACACCCTTCCCCGTTCCCACCATCTTGTCTCTAAATAGCCAGTAGGAAGCCGACCCCGGACACTGGTTTTCCAATAGCCCTCAACTTGGGGAACCGAGTGAGCGCCAGTGACCGCGGACGATGGGTTTGTGGGGAGGTTTTCTTCTGTGGAGGATTCCGTCGTGTTTGGCTGCGAGGTGGGTTTGTGACTGCATTTGTGCCTTTATTCGAATTTTTTTGGTATAGTAGCTAGTGAACGCCGGGTAGGCATTGCTAGGATAAAATGAGAATGTTGAAGACAGATTTTTGTACACACCCTGGTAGAATTTAGCACTGCGCAACCTTTCTGTGTCATCACTCCGCTTAGTGTGATAACTTGTGACCGTAAAATCCTCAAGAATACTATGTATTTTCCTGGCTTTGCTTCTAGGGTTCCACGTTCCAGCAACTAAAAACAGAATCTAGGGGCTGTTTGGCAAGCAGTGATTTAGGATAGCCGTGATCTGAAATCATGATTTGAAAATGCTGCCCAGCCAAACACCATGAATATTTCGGGTCATGATTTGGGCCTAAATCATGATTTGAGATAGCGAACAGCCCAAATCAGGGCGTGCCAAACAGCCCCCTAACCTTTCGCCTCGGAAATATTATTAGTTTCTGGGAAGGGCTGTTATTCGCCATACACCTCTGGCCGGAGCTAGCGTTCCCTCTGGTCACTAGAAACTTCGGCCCCTCTTTCACTATCTGCTCAAGGAGGCCCCCAACTCTGTAGTATAATAATGTATTAATTGTGGGTTACACGGTTCGTCCTGCCGAATCGTAGCCTTGTCAACCTATATGACATAGAAGTAACCCTCTAATAACAGAAGAATAATGAAAAAACTCATTGTAACACAAGGGAAGGCGAGCGTGAAAGCAGGTTGTTTTGAGACATGAGGCGACTTCGTAACCTTTAGATACGCCAGAGTCTCTGGGTATCGTTTGCGTGCTACTCTCGATTCTGTTGCACCTGGTCCACAAACGCCTTCTGGTTCTGTAGGAGCTCAGCTTCATGCTTCTCCTTGGGCTCCAAGACCGGTCTTGGTAGGCGTTCTTTTTATCTATTCTCGAGAATGCTATCGTAATAGCAGACTTAGAAGGGGAGCTTCCTGAATATTAACAGAAGCAAACTTCGGAAGGAGTTTCGCCATAATATGACTTTCTGATGCCGAGCCCAATAAACCATGGTAGTCATCCTTTTGTCTCTACCCTGGCCTGTCTTATCACCTGTCTCAATCCCAGCTCTGTGCTTTGTCTCTTCACTGGGTCCGACGGGCCCTGGGGTCACGATATATGATTAAAGCTTTCAAGTCTGCCCACACGCTGGTTATGGATTATGACATGATTTTCTCAGTGATTGAGCCCAAAGGCAGCCAACTCCTTCTTGTCAGACGAAATCCTGAATCTAGGCATTGGGCATGGTGTTGTCACTCGTGGCGCCTTTTTGGTTGATCCCATGGGGGGCCCGGGAGGCTGGGTACAGCGATGGCCTTGGGTGGCTCGACGGATCTGCGGCTGAAGGATTGTAGTAGGACGGAGAGCTTTGTTGGTCGATGGGCGAGACATGCTGATGCAGCTAGGTGATTGAGTAGATAGCGGGGGACTAGTAATTTCTCGTGGATGCAGCAAGTCTGTCTTCAATGCTCTGGCTAGTTCCAGGAATGGTGTAACATTGAGCGGAATCACATTGCCGTTCCTGTGCTGTACTTTCGGGTTATTGCCTATTGCTGTTACAGGCATCGGGCACAACCAGGTGTGCGATTCTCTCCTACTTTCTGTAGAAAACCGCCTATTACCCGTTGTTTTAACATGCCACATGTTTGCGTCGTTATTCCACAAGGGGTGCCCTACAGGGTTCGGCTCAGCAACACCGGTTCCACCATCTACAAGAATATTATACTAGTATATACCGCAGTGCAGAAATTCGGTAGATAAAACGATTGGCGGTTAGGGCCCTGGCCTTCGGATTCCGAGACAAAACAGTTTGGGAAGAGGGAATGTTCTCCACATGGGGTAGAGCTATTTAGGATGCTGCCACAAGGTCTTATCGACTTGTCACCCTGATCTATTAAGCCTATTACAGTTTGGTACGGCGATTCCTGCTATGCAATCTGATGGTGGATTTAGCTAGTTCCTGTTGTACTAAAATGGCTAACCAAAGGTTTGTGGTGATCACTTACGGCAGGGGCTTGAGTAATTGGATAGTTGGCTATGTATCATAGTTCGAGATTTTCTCTGGGAGAAGAGGCAAGGGAAACACCCTACGAAACCCCGCTCTCCCGAGACAAACAGGAAAGAAGAAACAAAACACTGCCCCTTACTAGGAGAGCCAACTGCGGCATCCTAGCACATGGTCCAATTGTTTGAGTTCTTGCACCATTACTACCGTAGAAGCTATAGTAATCAAACAACGTGGTATGTGGTTCGGAATTCCCTACTTTGGAGAAGGGGCGAAAAACACTGCGAAAGAAGAGCTGATTAGCCCTCTGGGAGGTATGCAAAAGCAAGGAAACGCCAGATCTTACTAGAGGAGGCGAGTCTAACAACATAACACATCGCTCGGTTGTTACTGTTTTTGGGGTATGCTCTTCAATAGGACTTCTGGTTAGTTACTTTATGTATTTCACTGGATTTACCTTCAGGGTTCCGCGTCTCGGCGGCTAGTAACTGAATCTTGCATCCTGCCTCATCGAGAGCTTTACAAGCGATTGCTAGGAATGCTTGTCGTTGACCCTGTTCCTCTGGCTTGATGTGGCGCTCACTCTACTCACTAGGGGTTTTGGCCCTTCTTCCGCTTTTGGTTCAGGAGGTCCCCCATATCTATAGTAAATTTATAACAATGCATCATATAAATAACATGGCTCACCCTATCCAATCACCGTCTAGTAAACCTGCATGGCATATAAGTAACATTCTAATAACAAAGGAAAGATAAAAGCCCAGCAGGGCCTGGGGAAAAGAGAACTTAGGGGTAAGTTACCACGAAGCACGAAGGGATACCGGAGCCTCCGGGCATTCACAAACCTCTGGTATTTTGTCTGCAGACTTCCTCTGGCCACACGAGATTGCCCTATGTAGACGTTCTGCCATATCTTTTTGGACTTGGTCATCGAACCAGATGACAAGGATACACTCTAGAAGTGTTAGCATTATCATAAGAAATTGATAAAATAATTCTTAATAACATACCATTGCTCAAATGATTCCGACAACGCATAGTAGCGGTTTTATTGTGAACCCCTAGGCTTCACTCATCTCCTGTCTCAATCTCCCCTCGACCTTTATTTTACCCAAGCTCGACCTGCCTTAACCCCTCTCTCAATTACACCTTGGCCTGTTGCAGCCTAGCCTTGATCTGTTTCATCACCTTTTCAAGTTCGGTAAATGCTCTGGCGACGATAGGCCTATAATCTTCAAGTCTGTCTACATGCTGGTTATAGATTAGCTTAACACGATTTGTGAGTGATTGAACCCAAAGGCACCCAACTCCTTCTAGTGTGGCGAGATCCTAGATTAGGTATTAGGCATGGCCTTGTCACTAATGGTGCCTTTCTGATGGATTCCGTAGGCAGACCTAGAAAACGACAGACGAAGCATTGAGTTATGTGATAGATTTCCGGCCAAAGGATTGTGGTAGGGTGAGAAGCTTTGCTGATCAATGGACGAAACATATTGGGAAGATAGCGGGGAACTAGTAACTTCTCTTGGATATATCAAGTCAGTCTTCAACCCTCTAGCCAGTGGTGGGAATGGAATAACATTCAACAGACTTAGGTCCTTTGTGCACTCTCAGTTAATCGCGACTCTACAAAGAGTCTGGGTAGTTGCTTATTGCTACTGGGCTAGGTTCCCCTACTTATATACAAAACAAGATCCCTCGTTACCTACTGGTTTAACCTTGTGACATCTTCGTATCAGCGTTCCGCTAATGGTACCCAGCAGGGCTCAGCTCGGTACCTGTAACCTCGGACTGGAACGATTTCAAGAATACCTAAAGTTATGATATACTGTACGGAAAAAATTGGACGGACCCCCCGCGACCGGCAGTCAGACTCCTGGACTTCATAATCCGAGACAAAACGCCCTTGGGAGAAGTAGTGATTTGCCCACGGTGTGGAGCTCATTTATGATGAGGACCCGAGGCCTCCTTGGATAGCATTCGTACCCCGTGGTTTTGTTAACTGGCTCTCTTGTGCGTGTTGTAGTTTGGAACAGCGATTTGAGTTACGCAATGTGAGCGTGGATTTAACTAATTCTAAGGCAATTGTGCTGAAGTGACGGGCCGGGGGCCTGGGCGGTCGTATCGCTTCACTTGATGGGCGTGACAGGATAGCGTCGACTGGATAATGTCGAGTGTCTAGAGAGGTTAAGAGTATCATATTAAGAAGTAAACAGGATTTACGCTCGGCGGTTGCAACCAAACCTGCTACGCACGACCATACCCTGTCGGCGATATTGTCCTGTAATGCTCTCTACAGCAAGAACTTGGGTAATGGGGCGGTGGGCTGGGTATAGTTCTTGGACAAAAGTCATCATTGGTGGGCCTAAGTGCCGCTGAAGACTCTTAACGTTCTGACTATAAGGGTCGCACGGAAGCAGACGATGGATTAAGAGAATTCATCTAGAATTTAGTCACTTTGTAGGAAGGATATGAAATGCAACTTTTCACCATTCGTACTTCATCGGTTATCACTAAAACTAAACTAAAGGTGTTGGATATCTTGGGTTGTTCGCCGAAGCTTAGTTATACGTTTAGCTTGGTTGCCATTAGCTATGGGGGCCCACTTGTCTTCTTTGTTTCACTTCTCTTCTCTTAACTCCACTCAACAAGTTCTTTCTACACAGAAAACTAAACCAACGAAACTGCTCTTAACACGACTCTCATTTTGACCTTGAATCTCTCTCTTGTTTTCACCCTCAGTAAAGTTCTGTCTGCACTATCTCTACCCATCAGGCGGTCTGCAAACACTTTATTCTCTCCGCCGCTTAAAGTACTCGGCCGACTGCGGATCATTTCCAACAAAAGGTAAAGACAAGTGTATAAGTAAGGCATAAATACTACGTCCTGATCCTTCCGTGAATCACCACACCTATCTCTGTATTTTCCGCATGCCATTATTCCTCTACGCTCCCGTGATAACAAAAAAGACATTTCGGGTAAAATCTATTGTTGTATTGTTGAAGGTTCTCCCTTAAGTTATCCGGTCCATCTGCGCCTCTCCTGAACGATTCTTCACCCTCCCGCAACAAAGAAAGGTACATCGGTCCACAAAGGCATACCGAAACAGCCGGAATCCGTGGTCCCTGAAGTTCCAATTTGCACCCCAGCCTCTTAACCTATTAATACAGGGGAAATACCAGTCGATAGCTAAAGATCTGGTGGGTCCGAAATTCACATTTAGATAACACATTCCTTTGTTCTGTAGGTAGCACTTGCGAATTGGTATGCCCCATCGTTAAAGCGGAGCTAAGCGCAAAAAATTTGTATACCCATAGAAAAAGATGCATGTTTTGAAAATGGTCAATTTTGTACAGCACGGTTCGTTCGGCGTACGCCGTGTGCCCTGGTACTGAGATATATGACAATTAGAATAGCCGGGACAACTATTTTACCAAGAATGGATTCACCTGCCCTGCAGGTGGTTGAGTTCTAGCACTCCAAAAAACCTCATTTTTGATGTAAAGGTGATCACCAGTAGTGACTTCGTCAGGGAACTCTAGTTTTAAATTTTCTCCCGCCGGAAGTGGGGCGGGGGACACATTAGAGGAAAACCCTACTCTCTGAAATAATCAAAAAAAAAGAAGCCCCCCACCTTACTAGGAGAGGCCACCGCCCCATCCCTAGCATATGGCCCAATTTTTCTTGTTCTTATGGTATCACTGCACCCCTGGCAAAGACTTTGGGTAGTAATTTCTGCATTTTCCGAGATTTGCTTCCGAGGGTTCTGCTCTCTAACTAAGAATTGAATCTTGCATCCTGCTTTGGGGAGATCCCTATAGGGGGCTGCTGGGAATGTCTCTCATGCACCCCGGGTCCCTAGCTCGAGGTGGCGCTCGCTCTGTCTACTGGGCTTCGGCACCTCTTTCGCTTTCGGCTGAAGGGCCCCCTTAAATCCCAAGTATAATACATCAATTATAATTAAGATATTTCACTATACCCAAACGCGGTCTAGTCAACCAATGTGTCATAAAAGCCTTCCAATAGCAAAAGAAGGACAAAAGCCTAGCATAACTTAAGAAAGAATAAAAATAGAGACAGGCTACTTCCAAGCACAGGGAGATCCAAGAACCTTTGGAGAACCCCTAATCCGCCCCAAATCTCTTGCGTCTCATTAGTGGACTTCCTTTGATTCCCCAGAACCTCGGCTGCAATACCCTCCTTGTCGTCCCGAGATTCTTTATTGTGGGCATTCTTCCGTTCTGTTTAGTGTCCCCAACGGTCCGGGGAACCCGTTGTAATGTGGCGCTGGTGGTCACAGGCTTCCTGATAACCTCAAACGAGGAGCAGTCTGAACTTATGCGAGGAGATGCGAGCAGTGGTTTGGGAATTGTTTGGGATGGAGCAAAGAGTGTTACGGATTGGAAGGGATGGAGTCCCGAGATGTGGTGGATATCTGCGAGGTTGACCTTTACGTAGTATATAGTTATCATCCACTTTAGTGGTCGGTGGAGGGGGAGATTAAGTCAATCAACCGTTCACAATTCTCACCCAAAATATATTCAAACTCTTCATTGAAACGCATCACGAAATTCTCTATTTACTTCAGAACCCCGGGGACTGGACGAGTGATGTTTCATGATTCCAGCCCTGTTCATCTCTACTCCGAAATCCGGGGCAATAGATGCGGCAGATAAACCCGAAGATTCATTCCCGAGCAGAAGGCATATCCTCAAATTAGACTCGGAGATTCCTATCCGGTCATTCGTTCCATTTTTTTTGATCACGAGTTGGCGCATTCCACAATCCAAGTGAGCCTTACTGAGCTGTTAGAATAACCATTGGCCAACTCTATGGAATGGCGAAGCGCCCATCGATATGGGGCGCCCAAGTCAAATAGGTTTACTATAGGTGGATAAATAAAGTGGTGCGCACCGTAAGAGGTACCATCTAGTAGCATGATATGAAGGACGGTAGAGGGGGGGGTGAGAGGTGTGGGGGAGGCCCTGAGGGTAATTCTCAGAGTTTGCCGCTTGCAGGACACTGGGGGTCATAGTCCATCCGCTTCTTCGGTTGTGGGGGGGTAGGAGGTCTTCCCCCCCTAAGAATGGGAGACTATGGCCTATAGTCTACCCCGTTCTACCTCCAAGACGGACTGACTGGACCATTAGCGAGAAGGATTCTATAGTGTACATGGGCATTGTAGTGGAAGACCCGGAAGGGGAACTGCGGAAGTATCGAACAAAGAGCTTGGGGAAAGAATTTCTTCATAATATATTGTACTTTCCCAACCCCGAACCCAACAATCCATTTTAGCCGTTGGGTTGCCTCTGCCCTGACTTGTTTTACCTCCTCTTTAGGTTCGGTAAACCCTCTAGTTATGGCATCCTCACAAATCCCTCGGAGATCTTTGATTCAACACACATTTATCTTAGTTGTATAATGCATAACTGAAATCTGCGGGATTTGGTGCCTCAACCAAGTAGGGCAATGCTCACCTGCTGTGGAAGAGCTCTTGCGATTTGCTAGAAATTATCCATGCGACCAGTGCCATCAGCCACATAATGTTTCGTTTCGAATGTTGGTGAGGTTGAGAAAACCTGTAAATGAGATCCAGCATGGCCAAACCCCTCAGATTAGCTTATAACATGTGACAGGTGAGCTGATCCTTCCTAAGAATCCTTGACTCTGAATCCCATAATTGGCCTTTGGATGGAGACTGCTAATCGAAAGGGTATTTAAGGGACTGGGAGGCAAAAGGCTGCCTCATACTGCCAATTCAAGTTGTTTCAGCCCTGGGCTGCATCTCCCTGTGATCATTCCCTCGGATCCTGGGACAATTCCTGCTCTCCGAGAAAGTACTCAGATTTACTACTATTAATTTCAAACATGGACCATGCGTTCCTCGCACTCAAGTTGGTAAGGGCAGAGTTTTACCCAGCCCTGGGTGCCTGTCTTGACTAACTGGGTATCCGCTCTGCTTGCCTAGCTTCCCAACCTTTTTTGCTCTGGGCTCATAGTGTTCCCCGATGAAAGTATTATTATGATATTAATAGTAGGGTGAGTGGCAAATTAGATCATTACCATGTTTAGAAAATCAGTAGTCAAGTCACCTCTAGCTAAAAGTACATCTGAACCCGCTACCTTAACAAGAGCTGAGGGGGGCTGACGGGAACGTGAAATAAAATACTTGCGCCTTTTTGCCCAAACCATCTAAGAGCTCCATAGATATTAAGCCAGCCACTAAATACAATTCACTTCTTGTTCTTCACTACATTTTCCTGCTGATAATGTATTATCAACATGCTATTGAGCATTTTACCACTCTGAGCTCAGAAACAAGATACGACTTTTAATAATTAGCCATGTATATTCATCCAAAGCTGTCTTTATTGCATGTGGTACGAGCTGGAAGGTCTGGTGTTAGTGATAGTGAAACTTTGAATCTGTGGATAACTTGCACTGAAGGTAACAAGAAAAACAACCCAACTGAACTGACTATTACACTCTGTCCCCATATAAAAGAAAAGCCTCAACTTTCCCCAACTAGCTTCGGTTCAAGTAGTCTGATTGTTGATTGCTTTCTCCATGGTCATTGTGCTGTTACTGGTTATTTCATTGATGATGATTGGGAGGTTTCCGAATTGCTATGACTACAGTAAGTAGACTGTGAACTCGACCGACAATATATGGGAAGAAACCCTTTCTAAGATCTGCGAGAGGCCTGTCCTTTGCAAAGGCACCCTATTATCACAGTGGCCGTTGGTTGAATCGATAGCGATTAAAGGGATGGTGTACTAAGCATATCTTAGGATTGGAGCTCATGTTTCCACCCCTCTTTCCTACCCTAGGGCGGGATCTGAACCAAATAACATAGAATGGGTTAGTAGGCGTCGAAGGTACTTGATGGCTTGTATGCGCCCAATGGCCGGTGAGCGAACATGGGGTCCAATCATGTTTTTTGCCATGGTATTTTTGTATGCTTGGTTGGGGGGGGTTGAAGAAGACTTGCTATTTTATAATCAAGTGTAAGGGATACTGCCCAACTTGTAGAAAAAAAGCCGCCTCAGGCCGCCAAGAGTTACCAGGAGTGTCCTACCCTATACCCGCAACGTTCTGACTGCTGTACAGTATTATATCATCAGATTCTGATGGGCTGTTTGACACAGTGACGCTTGGGTGGTAAACCCACTTAATCTGCGATCACAAAACCGCAGTTTGGCTAGTTTCTAGATCTGTTGTCTGAGCGACGAGAATCTCTAAATACCTTTGGTAAATTGCCAAAGTTCAGGCAAAAAACGAGAAAGTTACTAATTACCCGAAGAGGTTAAATTCTAACTAACAAAAATAGTAGGACGATACTAAGAAAGAGAGAAAAAAGTAATTGGATAGATCTGGAGTTAAAATACAAGCTATTATCGGGATATCGCCTTCCCAAACCCAGGTTTTGAAGCTTCGGAAACCTCTGTTTAGAAGCCCTGTGCATCCAAAGGCAGCAGGCAACTGAAGCTGCAGTTTGACCGGGTTTACCGCCCGGGCGCCATCATGCCAAACGGCCCCTAAGAACCACCTCCAGCACTCTAGGCTCCAGCAAATAAAGAGGGAATCTTACCAAGTGCTTTGCCTAAGTTTTTTCTGGGAATGCTTGTCGTTCATCCTCCTCTGGGGCCATGTGGCTATCGTCCCGCTACCCCCAGTAAAGCTAGATCGCAACGGCACCTCCTTCGCTTCCACCACCGGTCCCCTAGATGAATACTTGAACGACTTTCAGCGAGCCACACCTTTGCAGTGTTCAGGAGGGTCCCGGGGTTGCCGGACGGGGAGGGGTACCGAAGGGGTTGAAAATAGAGGTAACGATCTGACAGAAGGATATTGCGGAGTGAAGTAAAGTGGCTTAAGCAAACAAGAGCGGTTTGTATTGAAGGACTTAAAGAGTTGGATATGACTACTTGGGTAAAGGGGGGGGGAGAGAGAGAAATAAAAAGGAGGGAGATTTTATAGGAGAGAGGTTTCAATGCTTGCGTGTTCTACTGGTGCGTAGGCGCACTTCTGGCTACAAGTATGGGAATTTCCTGTTAGAAACTACTCAAGACGAGCGAGGCCCGATAAACAGAGGGTAGAACCGAGCATTTGCATAGCTACTAATTGGGTGCAGGAGGTGCCAGCAGTATCTCCACGGAAGGCGGGAGCTAGGGAGAAAAGAGGGGTGAAATAAGAGTTGCGGTAAGACTAGTTAGCTTGATTTGGCCCACCGGAAGATAAAGGATCGATGCGTGTGCAAAGAGAGAGGAATTTAAAAGGTGGCGAGAGACCCCCTACCAATGACAGCGAAGACAGTTTCGTGACTAAGCAGCCACCCTTCAGGGTGCGACCCAACAGGGGATAGTGATAGACAGGTCTGCTGGATGAGTGATGTTTCGTGATTTCGCCTCTGCCCATCCCCACTCCCAGATTTGGTCAGAGAACTGGAATGAATAACCCGGGTAGGAATCTCAGGCACTAATTTATCGATATGTCTTCTAGTCGGGAATTAATCTTCGTGCTTTGTCTGCTTCCTCTATTAATGACAAGTTTAGGAGAACCAGTGTCCAACCGTCCCGTCCGGACGCCAGGGCCCTGGCGTCCTATAGTCCCGTCCGTCCCGGGCAGGGTGGGTAAGGACGGCCAGGCACGGCGTCCGTCTTTTGTAAACACCGCAGGACTGTAGGTTGACGGCCGGGCCCTGCAGTCTTTTTTGGAAATGGTAACTTCCGGTAGGTACCTACCGTCCTGAGTAAGGACGGGCGTCACCTCTAGGTTACCTACCGTCCTGCATAATGACGGGCGTTACCTATAGGTTACCCACCGTCCTGAGTAAGGACGGGCGTCACCTGTAGGTTACCTACCGTCCTGCATAATGACGGGCGTTACCTATAGGTTACCCACCGTCCTGAGTAAGGACGGGCGTCACCTGTAGGTTACCTACCGTCCTGCATAATGACGGGCGTCCCTTGTAGGTCAAGGAAGTGGAATGGGGTCACGGTGCTCAGAACCAGGATCGGATATCACTGGAAGCATTGGTTGATTGATAGCGAAATTTGATACATAATAGTAGAGCCTAAGCTTCTCTTCATTAGAATAAAAATGTTTCACATCTTGATAACACTTACCTAATGCTCATGAAATTCGAAAATGAAACATAAACTAAGATACCTATAGGGCCCGGCCGTCCGTCCCGGGCATAGGTCAGGACGGACTGCAATTGGGCGTCCGTCCCGTCCTAGGCTAAAGACGGACGGACTGGACGCTTGGGAACACTGCAGAAGAACCCCACAATCCAAGGGAGCATCACTGGCTAGTAACTATACCCTCAGCTCTATAGGATGGTGAAGCCCCCGTCGATATGGGGCACCCATGTCAAATGGGTTTACGAGCGACGATAGATAAGGCGGTGTGCGACCATGAGAAGTACTTTTTAGCACGAAATGAGGGACGCGGAGGGCAGACCACGAGGGTGTGAGGATAATTATCGGAGTCCGCCATGTGAGGGACTCCCGGGATAAAAGTCCATCTGCGTCTTCGGCTATTGGGCGTAGGGGGTTCGCTCACCCAAAAAATGGCGGACTATAGCCCATAGTCCGTGCGGTCCTAGCTCCAAGACTGACTGACTGAGCTGTTGGGAACACTGCCCCTTTTTCCAGAGAGGACAAATTAAATGGAATCATAATCTGTTAAAGATCGCTGGAAGGTGCTGTATATATCATTTGGGAGTATGACGGATTACCTCGGTGCGTAGTTGTTTACGGACAAGATTCTTCCGATATAGCTTTATGTTGGATGTACTTGGCTTCGCTGTGGGAGTGTGAAAGAATCGCTCGGGAGATGTGCAGATGGATCGGATACGGGGGACTGTTTAGCAATAGATTATACCGACATCTCTCTGCCTTGTTATCACTGGCGTGTATGGAGGAATAAGAGCATGTGGGGAAAGACAGAGATAGGTGTGGTGATTCATGGAAGGCGTGGTATTTGTGCTTTACTTCTACACCTGTCTTTACCGTTAGTTTAGTTTTAGTGATAGCGGATGAAGGAAGTACGAACAGTGAAAAGTTACATTTCATATCCTTCCTACAAAGTGACTAAATTCTAGATGAATTCTCTTAGTCTATAGTCTACTTCCATGCGACCCCGGTAGCCCCCACATTGACACTTTATTATCACAGGATTGGGTGGAGGAATGTGGGAATGCTGAGGAGGGCGGATATGTAAAGAGGGGCAGATATAGAGAAGAATGCGCAATGCAGTAGGCTAGCATGGTATAGTCCCTAAGCAAAAGCGTTGTTCAAGCAGCCTTTTTGCACCAAACTTGCTATGTTTAATCAACCCCCACACCTAGAATTGCTTCGAATAATCTTCATAACTTACCTAGTTATTTTCACCTTCACTGCAGCTTTCGCCTGATACCTCTTATTAGGTCAATTTACTCTATGGGTCCAAGATACAAGTCTTCAAAGTGGATCATACCAGTTTGCAATGCCAATTTTGTGTGTAAAATAGCACTTTTTTTGCAAACTCAAAACTTTATGATAGGACTCCATAACTTCTCCAAATTTTCGCCAAATTTATTGGGAGTTGTGTAGGAGTAGGAGAAAGGTATTGTAAAATTCTTTGTGGCCTATGAGCAACAAGTAACTAAAAATCGCTGTTTTTGGTATAAAAATGGCATTTCACCAACACTTTTGCGGAGGTGCTTTATGATACCAACGATAACCCCTCCATAATAGGATAAAGTAGGGGTAGATAAAAGAGGCCCTAAGCGAAAAGGGATGTGGCTGCAGGGGATTGCATTGGAGTATCTTCATGAAACATCACTCATGCCAGTGTCTGTAGCCAGTAGAGAGCTGAGCCTCATTCCTACTGGCTGGGAGAGAAGAAATCAAAGGATGGGACAGACTTGGCCAATTTCGCCAAGTTGGCGGTATCCAAGAACTTTACCGGTGTCGGGGACCACCGAACACACTAATATCATACCAAGTCTACGTCTGCCCGAGTGCGATTCACGGGTTTGCATGAGCTCAAACTAGGTCCCCCCTGCAAATTGTATCCCCGGCCGGTGCTTCTCTCTCCCCGATGCCTCAATATTACCATTATCACCACCGCAGGCATACACAATCCCGCCATGCTCAAAAATAACTCCTCGTGACCCAACTGGATATTCTCACCATCTGTAATGCATCCCTCTCCCGCTCATTCCCATTCCCAATACCGATACCTCTCTGTACCGGTTCACCAAGTCTATCGACTAAAGACCCTCAAGTAACCCTAGCTACCGCACTCCACGGCCCCAATCTCCTGGGTCCCGTCCCCAGCTCCATATTTCAACTAACCAGCCTAAATCTAACCCCCACCCCCGGCCGATCCCCCACCAACCAACCAACGGTGACGGGAAGTGGCCAAAACGTTCTCAGCACAAAACGCGAGCAGTTGCGGCAGCAGGGGACTGCATATTATAATACCACCGGTTGGCGGGGCTTCATATTTTTGTTTCTATGCGTTTATCTTACCATACTCTTATGCTTTTTCCCGGGTTCCTAGGATGTGGAAAGGAGGGATCCGGGGAGCTAAAAGCGGTTCGAAAAACTGAGGGCGAGGGAAGAGATGTGCTGTGCTGTGCTTGTATAATATACAGCCCGGGTAGTTTTTCTATGCGTAGAAAATATTCTTTTTACTATATCTCCAATGGTGAGAGAAAGAAGTACTAAGACAGTGCACCGGGCCAACTTGAGGAAACTAAAACCTAAGTAGCTGGTTGTCTATCGGTTTCTTGGTCAGTTTAATATTTTATCCACAGTTTATTGTGAGGGTTTTCTGGAGTAATGAGGGGGTGCAGTTCTTAGGGCTTGTTTAGGCCTGGCTAGCAGAGGGCGGCCAGCCTAGTTCGTAAGGATTTAATGGGAGTTGTATCATAGTTTGGGAGTTGGTTTTGGGAGTGTTATCAACGCTAGGGATCATGAGTGATATAATCTTGGAATCATGGGAGGTTTCGTGAAATAGGATACAGTATTTCGCACTTCGCACCTGCTTCGGGGTGTTTATAGAAGCTATTCGAGTGAGGGCATGTGTCTGTGGGCACCTTACAGCACCAAATTCACTGCTCCGATAGTGGGATACCCTCACACCATCGGTTTAGGTGTCTGACCGCCCGAGCTCATAAACAGAAGTTCCACAGCCATTTAATTCAAGGGATGCTAGCAAAATCAATCCTCCTCCCCCAACCCTGCGATTTCCGGCTTTTGACCGTATGCCACGTACCTATCTCATCATGTAAGTGAATACGCACTAGGAAAGAGAAGTGGGTGAAGCGGACATCTTGAAGTAAAAGTGATTCTTCCTGTCGGTGAGTTCAGTCCTCACCTGTGCGAGGAGGACTTGGGTTTCCATCGGACTCCACTAGACCCTGATCAGTACCAACACCTCAGAAACCCTCCAGATGGAGACAAACGCCAAGAACGCGAGTGAAAAGCGCAATAGTAAACCCCTCAATTGCCTCCAACATATTCAGCAGATTGTACTTCCCTATATCCTTCATCCGCGGATCTCTCGCCCAAGGTCCGTTAGGGACTTTATACTCCCTCTGGGAGACATTTATGAAGCCAACATCTTCCATCCACCCTCCAACCCTCCCAGCAACATCGAACGGCTTTCCAACCCTCTCCGCAGCCTCAAGGCCAAATTGACACCATTTGTAAATCGGGTTATCCTTGGGAATTAGCTGCCCTTCTCCCCTAGGACCGTCGTCATGGTAATACGCAACAGTAGTCTCAACAGATTCGAACCATCCCCCCGGCTTAATGCGGGAATAGGCTTCACGAAGAAGGATCGGCCAGGATCCTACGGAGCCGTAAATCCCGCGGGCGTGGATGAAGTCGAATGAATCCCTGGGGTGTGTCCAGGGTTTTGTGAAATCGTCTACTTCAAATTGGCAATTTGCAGGGACCCTTTACAAAATAGAAGAGAATCACCGGGAGTTAGCCAGTGGTAGAAAGAAACAGGGGGGTCATTTTGGGTTATTTAGGGGAGTCACCAATTTGGCTGAATGGGAGATAAATCGTTTCCGATTACTCGCGCGCTGGGATAAGTGTCGGCCATATCAATTGCCCAGATCCCAGTTCCTGTCCCGATATCTAAGATCTTTTGAGGGTGGCCTCCTATTGGGGCGAGGTGGAGATCCCCGTCTAACACGAGTGAATAAACATGGTGGCTAGTGAGTATCAGTTTGGCTGTTGCTTTCCGGGAACTGAAAGGTTGAGAGGAGGGTCAAACAAGATATCCAATTGTTCATTTTGTTTCCCGTCGTTGGGCGCCCAATAATGGCCTTCACTATACGCATGGTATCTAAAATATAGGTTAGGCTCCAGCCCGATCCGGTGGAAGGAAGCAAACCTACCGACGGCCATTCTCGTATATATATGCTTTTACTTCGGATGCAAGGGAGGTGGTGTCGCTCGGCCTTTCGAACAAAGTAAAGTAAGTCTCCAAGCAAACAAATACAGAAACAAAATGTCAGGGCACTCACGCTCCGGATTCATAAGCCGACTCATTGTCACCGCTGGATCCTGAATCCTCAGCTTCGATGATTTGCGGTGTGTCGGGTTGAGCCTCGGCCATTCTTTTCTGAAATGGTAGTTAGGCTGGAGAAGTTTCTGGGAGGGAAGAACGGGGGTGAGAGGAAAGGGTGTGGTAGTTATTTCTTCCATTTAACACCCGCATAAGTGAGAAGCTGTGCAATAATATTACCGATAGTAATTCACAAGGAACATTTTCATGGGGTATATGCAGTGTTCCTAAAACGGGCGTTAATTGTACGAGTACAGTAATCATTCAAGTGTGGTTACCTATTATGCGAGTACTGGTATCATATCAAATTTCAAAGGGGCTGGAATTCATCCATTATCGTACTTTTCCCCACATAGTGGAGCTTCCCATCCCTCGAGTCCGTACGTACTATATTACCTTTATCCTCGCTGGTATTCCCATAATTCTAGATGTTTTTAGACTAAGGAAGCACATCTCATCCCGCTGATCACGATCACCCCGTTCCCTGTCAGCCCCACGACCAAAACCCCGCAACCTTACCACTGGGGGGAGCACATGTGAAACAACAACAGACCACAATAACCAGGAGATAAAAAAACAGGCAGACCTTCCCAAAATTAGCCAAGCTCACTACCACCATGTGTACTCGAGTAGATGAAGAAACCAAATAGGCGGAATTTGGGAGGGGAGCCCGTCCTACCGTTCAGATCACTCGAGGAGAGTCGGGTATAGGCAGGATCTACAATTGGGTGTCCAGGACATCCGGCCACTCTTTGGCGGGTTCCGATTTATCGTTGATAAACGGGGCAACCCGATTGAACTGAAACAGGGATTTTGGCGCAACCCACACATGTGCAAGTGTGAGTATGTGGAAATTGTGTGGAAATTGTGATCTCCTTCCCGAGGCATCCGAAGGCAGAACTCACTCAACAGGTCAATTTCTCACATTCGCCGTCCCTCTAGGCAGTCATGTGGGGTTGGTTGATTGGGTTTCTCGATACGATACTGCCCGAGCATATCTGTGTCCGGTAATCTGTCCCTGCCATTATCGGAATGGAATGCGGCACCGATGGTGGTGGCGTACCTTTACCAAATTATTTATTTATTATCTATTAAGAGACCCCGACCGCTTTAAATTTTACTCGAATATTTGAGAGGTGGTTCTATTGCCCCGCAGCCAAACACTAGACGACACAGCGTGTGCCTGCATTCTCAGAGAATTACCTCTCTACCCCCAATATCAATAGGAAATCTCATGCTAGCGCGCAAGGCTACCCGAGCTGCGGATTCTTGGGCAACGGTTTTTCTCTAGCCACGGATTATTGAGGTTTACCAAACTGGTATGAGATCTACATCAGGTTATCAGTTATCAGAACTCGCCCTTTCGCGCCAATCAAACCACAGCCACACGATCACGGCTGCCGCACCCGTGCACGTCGGCCGCTACCGGTACTCAACAGGGGAAAGGATCACGAGCAAATCCGTGTTTCTCGATGGTGTCGCACGTAGTTAAGTTAAGGGTATTTCTAGACAAGCACCATCAGGAATATCTGGCTCCGTTTCTTCCAAACATTCCAAATACAAATGAACCTCTCTGGTCTCATGCTGTCCACAACCGGAGTAACACCATCGCAGAAAGGAAGGAGGGGATAAAGCAGGAAAACGAACAAATCGTGTTAGGTCACTCCATCTTCCTAATACAATTGATCGCCCAATCTTAGCGAAGACTTTACAGATTGGTCAATCAATTATCATCATTATCTCAAGGAGTTCCGACTAATACTACCACTGGTAACAAGCAAGCAAGACAAAGATGCAAACAAAGCATCCTAGGCATCCTAGGCATCCCGGTTCCCGACTAATCAAGTTAATCTACAGCTTGGCTCGGCTCATCAACCAATAATCGATCCCAGTAGTAAGAACCCGACTGATGTCCAAAAAAAAACAGGACTCCGCGATATATTAAATCGCCCCCCACAAGGGGACCTTCTAACATTGCCATCACAGCATCTTGCGCTTCCCTCGTCCAGCCATCCACCCATTGAGCTCAAAGTAAGCGGCCATAACCACACCTACCGACCCTCCATTCTGAAATGCTATCGGTGCTGGCTGAGTTGCCCACAGCCGACGCACTACCGACGCCTTCTTTGTTGGAAACTTCAGTAACGATAACAGCTTTCGGGGTAGCCGCGACGGAGCTAGGCGAGCGACGAGCAGGGATAAGTTGCAAGTAATCTTCTGTAACCCTAACCTTGATCACTTCCTTTTTCCTCCCACTGAACACACCCATGTTCGTCACCCGCCCGGTTTCGTGAGACCTTATCTCATTCTTCTGGCTACAATTTCGTCGTGACTACGATACGGCGAAGACTGGAGGGCGCTATACAACAGCTACCGTAAAAACTCAAATAATCGGTCGGTGTGCTATGTAGTCGAGAATTACCCACTTTAGAAAAGGGGTGAAGAACGCAGCAAAAACAGAGCTACTTATCCGCCTTGAGAAACATAAAAAAACAAAAAAATACCAGACCTTACCAGAGGAGGCAACTCCAACGACATAGCACACCGACCGATTATTTGAGTTTTTACGGTATGTTATCCCATCCATCATGCACAAGAGAGAGGGGGGAGAAAAACGCACTGCGCCAGAAGCGAAAAACGGCCCCGTATATACACAAGGTCCGGTGAGAAGTGATCAAACAGTTATCTAAGATCAACCTTAAATAAATGTTCAATCACTTCTTTCCGGACCCTGTGCGACCTTCCTGATGGGCGGCCGTTACTCGGGGCATCGGATGGGGCGGATTTGGCGGATTTGGCGGCTCACGGGGCGTGACCCCTGGCAGTTTGCGAACGTGACCGACTGGAGGTTGGGTATTGGTAAATGGTAACTTACTTGTAACTATGGGATTGGTCGCCGTGGTGGTTGGGCGTTTATCTGCCGTTGGTTGCAGCACAGTAATCTACAGTACCGTTCCCGACGAGCGACGCGGGGGAGCGTGCTCGTACCGTAACCGTCCAAAAGAGATTGACGCCCACGTTCGTGGTCGACTTCTTGGGTGGGATTTGGGATGCGCAATCCGCAAAAACCGTGGAAATTCGCCAAGTCCGTTCCAAGATCTCCTGGCTCCGAACCAGTAGGAACGTGACCTGGCATCTCTAGGTAGAGTGATGGTTCATGAAGATACCTTGACTGAAAAAGCATCAGATGAAGAACTATGATCATTTTCTCTCAACCCTCTGGCTCTTAATCACTTGCAAAACAGCATGGTATAGCAAGAGAGTATGGCCGGGGGTGTGGAGGAGGCAAGGGGTGGGGGATCGAAACCCGATCGTGGTCATTTAAGGTTTAGGGACTGGGGTGCTAAGAGTGAATGGGTGGATAGAAAGAGGAAAACCATCCTAAACTATATGTTATTCACCACTGGAAATTAATTTAATTAGTCTTTGGCTAACATCCGGGTTTCTGCTACCCAACTACCCCCCTTTCCAGCAATTATATAGACATTTTCCTCCAATTCCCTACCCGGGCTGAAACCTCTAAAATATTTGGAATAACTCGGGTTAAAAATAAGGAAAATATTAAGGAATAGAAGTAGGAGGCAAGAATATCAGAGGGAAAAGGGGAAAATAATCATCTCAAGAGGTTATATCAACAACAACTGATCGCAATAAGGTTAAACTCAGATTTTCTGTTCCTGTCCCCATCCCCTCTCTTGTCTTTTCCTAGGTTTTATTTTGGCGGCATGGAAATGGCGTTCCTGGATTCTCTCTGTCCTAGGGCCCTATGTCTATTTATTTATTTTCTATTTTATTATATTACGGAGGGGTTAGAGTCGGTATTGGCATCCCTTCGTCATGGTAGAGGAAAAAAGAGTGCGAAGCTCCAGAAAATGGTGACTGAGGTCATGGCCGCTACAGTGATAGAAACTCATGGTACAGTCATATCGTACGAGAGAAACAAGCGCACAAAGCACTGATTCCGTTTTAAACCACGGAGAATCTCATTAAACACCTAAGGAGTAAGAAACACCTCCATTGAAATCTACCAGCAACTCGGGAAGAGACACACTAACCACCCATTAAAATCTCAAAATCGGGCTTTCAGTAGGATAAATATTAGTTCCCAGGTTGACATTTCATGAAATACCTAGCTGGCGCAGTGGTTAACACTCCTGCGCAATTAGCGGGAGCCCAGGAGTTCAGTTCAATCCATGCTGACAATCAGTTATTATTGAACAATCCGTCATGTAGGGCAGGAGAATTAAAAAATCCTGCCCTATGGGAACTGGGAGATTGAAGAACTTGGCCCTCTTCAATAGGTTGGCGATCGGCGGGTAGCAGAAGCGAATGGGAGGGGGGGTTAGGTTAGTAAAGAAAGAGATATGAAAGAAAAAGTAAAAAAAGAGTAAAAATTATTTTTTTTAGTAAAGCGAGGTACTAGTATACACTGTACAATACCAACGTCTGTTCTTCTGTACCCAAGCCAAGCTTCTCTCCCCCTATTTTCCTGTCTTCTTGTTGCAACCAATAAGAATCCACGGTTTCGCCACCCTCAACACCACGCTTTTATCGTGGGAATCCTTCGTTGACGGTCGCATTTGGCGGGTTTTGCCTTCGGGCGGTCGGTGCTTTTGGCCCTCAGGCAATATCTTTTAGTGGCTCGCCGGGCTTTTATTACTGGTAAATTTATTGCTTTCGGTCGGTTGTTTGCCTCCCCTCTGGGCCGTGAATTTTTCAGGTGAATTTTTTCACGATGGGTGACTCTGCTGCCCCCCCTCCTCGTTCCCCTCCCCCTGCTCCGGGCACCCAGATTGTCCCGGGTAGGATGCCCACTTCTGATGGCCGTGTTCTTATCCCGGCTGTCAAGCTGTCTTACACCGCGCCGGGTGGGGCCTACCAAGGCCTCTACATCGACCATGTTTCGGGATGTCGCAATGAGTCACTTTTCTTTACTTCTGAGATTCGAGCAATTGTTTCTCACCTCGACCTCCGCTCCTTTGACTCTGTCGAGACTGTTTGTACTGGTATCATGGCTGCTCGCAGCTGTTGCATTACCGGTAATACCTCCTTTGCGTGTTGCAACGTCGACCGCACTATCTCTTTGGGTTTTTACACCGGTTTTCACACCCCTGAGGGCTCCTCCCAGTCCTTCGCCCCATCTAGCTCCTAGGTGGTGAGCTCGGATTTTCATTCGACTATGACGTCTGATCCCATGGTCCCCTCCGCATCCTGGCCGTCCATTGACGAGGACCGATCCCAGGACCCCTTGTACGTCCCTTCTGTGGTTGAGGTTGATGACAGCCAACGGCGTCTTCCCTCCCCTTTTGAGCGACTTTCCTCCGGTGAACGGAAGCTGTATGCCAACTTCCGATTGGACCGACCGTCAGACGAGGACTATGAACCTCCTGCAGGTAGCATCCGCCCTGAGGATAGGATCACTCAGGTTTCGTCCCCTCCCCCCTTCGTCCCCCCGTGGTCGCGCCCTTGTGCTGGTTCTGGTTTCGCCCCGGATTTTACCATTCCCTCTGGCCGCCGTGCCTATGTTCCTGTGTCCAAAAGGCACCATGAGTTTATAGCTCATACCAAGGAGCGACGGGGCAACGCGCCCCCCAAGGATGACTCCCGGACTCCCCCCATGTTGACCACCAGCCAGGTGGTTCCGTCGTCGCCCGTTATCGTTTGCGATACCCCTATCGATTTGGGAGGTGGGTCTAACACTGATGGCACAGGTATTGGTGACTCTAGGTACGCCACCGGTGCTCAGCCACGATTGGTTACCCGCAGCGTTTCCCCGACGTACTCCTCGCTTCCTGCTCTCCCCCTTACCAGGAGCTACCGATCACCTTCACAGGTTGACGTTGCTTTGTTGAGTGGCTTGGAGGATATCCGCTCTGGTAATGTGGTTCCCCTATCGGCTTCCCCCTCCTCCTCCCACGGCGCGGTTACGTCGTCTTCCGATTCTGACGATGTCTCCATGGTCGACGGTTGCTGTGTTTAAGGACCAGTGGGGGGAAAAGAGGCATATGATTCCTTCGAGGAAGTGGCTGCCGACATACAACATCTGGGCAAGCAACAGAACAACTGCTTGGATGAGATTATCTCGCTGAAAGGGGAGATCAAGTTGTTGAAGGCTGTTATTGCCCGGTTGGAAGGAGACACGGTTGCCCATGAGGCTGAGCTGACAATTGGCAGGGGTGAACCTGTTTGGAGCTCAAGGGAGACGATTCGGGAATCTGTACGTGCTGAGGCTGCTAAGCGCATGAACGGTGATGTGACTCCTTCCCCCCCTCCTGCTGATGTTGGTGTTGGGTCTTCATCTAGTGGCAAGAAGGTGGCCTTTGATGAAACCCCCGAGGCCGCTTTTGTTGAGGACCGTAGGCGCTGTGCTCGTGGTGGTAAGGCCAATAGAAGGAGAGGAGATTGGGTTGCTAGCCCGGCTGTCCCATCGGCCCCTGCCCCTGTTCCCTTTGTTGTTCCGGTGTCTTCCCCCCCGACCGAGGCGGCCATGCATAGCCGACTTGCGGCTGCCCCTCCCCCTCCTCCTATTCCGTATACGACTAGGCCAGGTCATCAGGTCCGGTCAAGGTTGGTAACATCTTCGCCCCCTGCGGTTGTTACCCCGGGTCCTTCCTGCGCCAGGGTTCCTACGTGCTCCCCCTCCTCCGATGCCCGGGAGCGCCACATTACCACGCGCTTCGATACCGGCAAACGGACTCAGCTTCCCATTACCCCTGAGGCTATTCGTATCTGGATGAACCAGACCGTGAGCAATCTTGGGAAGGTTTCTGACAAGACCCGTACATTCGGGAAGCCCGCTCCAAGCTTGAAATTGGGTGCGTTTACTTGACGTTGGCAGAACATACTGCCACTCAGGTCTGGGATAGACTGGAACGGGGCCGATCGACCCTTATCCGGGAACTTGGCCCATCTGGTCTTACCAACTTCGTCTTCTATAAGGATGTGGCGAAGGTTAAGATTTTGGTATCTGGTGTCCCTCTGGCCCCCACTGGTAGGGGCTCTTTGTGGAAACCTGAAGATTGGACTGGCGATAGGACTTTTGATAGCCTCCGGACCGATGTTGAAGGCTCGAACCTGGGTGTGATTACTGCCGGTCGACCGAACATGCTCGGATCTGTTTACGCTATGAAACAGGCGGGGGCTACCTTGTGCAGCATTCAATTCACGTTTCAACGAAATGATGCCAGTGACCGGATCCTTTCTTCCGGGTGTGTCTTTTTGTTCAAGTTTGGCAAGTCCAGAAATGCCAGGTTCTTTGAGGAACACAGACCTGCCCTGGTTTGCAACAAGTGCCTTGAGGTTGGCCATATTGAGATGTTGTGTGTGTTTCCTCCCCGTTGTCGTTTTTGTTTTGGGGATCATTTGTCGAAATCCCACCGATGTGGGCGACTTAACTGCCCTGTTGAGAACAGTCAATCGTGTAGCCACACTGTGCGTCGGTGTATGCTATGTGAGAGATCGGACCATTTCACCGGTTATAATAAGTGCCCCGCGGTTATCGAATCGGGTTCTTCCCCTGCTCCCGCCGGTGCTAAGTCTCCTATTGTTGCTGATGATACATCTGTTATGGGTGTATCCGACCGATCCAGGAATCGTCAACGTCGTCATCGTCGTGGGTTCAATGTGGCCAATACTTCGGAGGTGATGGTTGAGAAGGAAGTGTCTGCCAAGGGACTTGCTGACGACGTGGTTGAGGGCATGAGATATGCTGACGTGCGTGCTGACCATCGAAGGGGCATGACTGATGATGTTCTGCCTAAGGCAAAGGTTGTCCGGCCTAAGGTTGACAGGAAAGGTAAGGGTCGGGCTATTGATGCTTACGAGCAGGCTGGCCCCTCCCGTATTACCGAGATTGTGGAACCGGCCCCCTCCGGTGGTGTTAACAAGGCCTCCGGGCCATTTAGATTGACTGGCTCTTCAGCCACCCCTCCTCCCATTACCACCACCGATGACGATGAGTCTATTGGCTTTGTCCTGGGTCTGATTGCTCCCCCGAAAAGCATTCTTAAGAGGCGCGCCTCTGACTCCGACATCGTATCGTCGGCTATTCAGGCCTAATATTTATTACAACATTATCGATTAATGTGGGACGGAGCAGGGCTAACCATTCGTTGGTGATGAATGTTTTTTCTTTTGTTGATTTGTTGTTTGTTGTTGATCCCCCCCATAAGGTGGACGGGGGTAGTGTTGTACATGAGCATGTGGATTTTGATTTGTTTTCTTTTGTTCAGGCACCTGGTGTTGAGGTATTTGTGAGGTCATGTTTGTCTGGTTTGTTCCTGGTGGACTTACACGACATGGTGACTTGTATTGTTATGTATGATGTGGGCGGGGTGAGGAGAAGAATTGGCGGTGTTTATGTTCTTCCCAGCTTGAGGAAGCCTGAGTGGTTGGACTCCGAGGCGACATGGGATGATTGTGATTTCCTCATGGGCAACTTCAATGCCAGACACGATGACTGGAACCCGACCCCGAGGCCTGGCAGTATGCGTATTTCAGACTGTCATGGCTTATGGTTGTCACAGTTTTGCGATCGAACCGGGCTGTGGGTGTACCCTCCGTCCGGCTGTACTTTTCGGAATATTAGCGCCATCGATTTGTTTATCGGCAATTCTGAGACGAGGGTTTCATACGATAGGAAGGCCGGCCTTGAACATGTCGCCATTATCGTCAGGCTTGAGGTGGATGGGGCGATTGATGTGGTTAGGCGACAACCTGCCTGGTGGAACATTCCAGCATCCGATTGTGATGATATTCTGGAACACGTCGATTTGGGAGTTGATGAGGAGATGTGGTTGAGGCTGAGGAGTGGTATGGACGCACTTTCGAGGTCTGGGAGGAATGTTGGCCTGTGCCCCTTTTGGAACCCCGACTTACAACGCATTCGTTCCGATTTACATCGCATGAGACGGATCAGACGACGGCTACCGGTGGCTTCGGACGATTACAACGTTATTCGACGAGTGTACAGAGCCATCCTGTTGAGATCCCGACAGGAATATATTCGGGATACGATTGAAAAGGCCGGAGATCCTGCTATCTTCAGACTGGCCAGACAACTGGAATCGAGGCAGACACTTCCTTCTATGCACAACGCTGATGGTCGGCTGGTGTGTCGCCACTCCGATATTAGCGACCTTGTCGCTGCTCAGTTGAAACCTGGCGATGAATGGCCATGGCATCCATCGGCGATTGTGATGGACCCTGCCTGCGAGTTGGATTCTGCTATTAAGCGGAGCCCGACAAATACCGGTCCTGGTCTTGATGACATTGGGTACCCCTTCATAAGATATTGGTGGAAGGAGAAACCTGATTGTCTGAGACAGCTTGTTGACTACGGATTGACGAAGGACATTCCTGACTGGCACTCTGCTGAGGGTGTACTGATACCGAAAGCGGACAAACCCCGTTATGACATTGTGAAGAGCTGGCGTATGATTCACCTGCTGCCGACTATAGCTAAGGTGGTGGAGAGGATCGGCGTTCTGAGGATTGCCGAGCATGTAGTTATGGGCCAAACTCAGTTTGGGTCTAGACGCAAGCGAGGTGTCCATGACGCAATGTCTGTTGTGTTTGAGTTTTTGCGGCACAATGAGGGTTTTAAATGTGCCATGCTTTCGATGGATGTTGAAGGAGGTTTTGACAATATTGACATTGACCTGCTGTGTGATTTTCTGGCTGCCCGGGAATGCCCTGCCAACTTGATACATTGGGTTAGGAGGTGGGCTGGGAACTGTGTGGTCAGGTTCAGGTTTAACGGTCGGATATCGAAACCATATTTCGTCAACTGTAGTATCCCTCAGGGATCCCCGTTGTCCCCCTTTTTGTTTGGTGCATAGGTCGCGGACATCATTGAGCCTCGCCTCCGGTACTCCCCTTCGGTCCGCACTGTGGTTAGCAGTTATGTGGACCACGGGGTGATCCTTGTTGCTTCTGATAGCAGGGATCTCACGAGGTACACGATGGCGGAGTTGTTTAAAGACTGTGACAGGGTGGCAAGAGGTAGGAAGATGGGGTTTAGCGCGATCAAGACTAAGTGGATTGGTTTTGGAGGAACTGCGTGGGAGGATTTGAATATTGATGGAGAAATACTGACGCCTGTGGAGGATCTTAGGGTTCTTGGTTATAGGTTTAATGTTTTTCTTAATATGTCTTCTCATGTATCTTATTGGTTGGAAAGGGGCTTGGGTGTTAGGAGGAGGATATCCGCGTTGGGGAGGAGGTTTGGGAGTGATGGGGGGCTGGATGCATGGTGCACTTACCGATTGTTTCAGGCAGCCTACCTACGACCGTCTACTATGGGCTTGAATTTGTGACCGACCTTTCGTCGTATGTGAAGCGAATTCAGGTCCACGTCAATGACTGTCTCCGATCTCTGTTCAGGTGTCCTATCAAGCTTGCCAACAATATTATGCTTGTGGAATTCGGGACGCCTCCGGTACATATACAGGGTCGATAACTTCAAAGAGGATGCTATTGTAACGACCCTACAGATAGGTAGCTACAGTGGACTAGACTCAAGCCAGTATGGTATACCAAGTGGTAACCATATTGAAGATAGGCCAGTATACTTAGTATACTACCGGTAGACATGAGTTGGTACAAGTGTCTACATAGTGACTTGGTGACATAGGGTTAGACAGGGTAACCTAGGTAGGCCAAAGTTACCCTACTAGGCAGGGTAACCTTCGGAGGGTATGTTCGCATAAAGCTGAGGATCCATAGTAAACGTTGCACGGGTCTCCGGGGCAACATTATATGTGGTCGCACGGACTCCCGAAGGAAATAAAGGCATGGAAGGGTGAAGTTACCCTACCTTAGAAACATGATTCCCCTACCTTGGGACCCCAGTTACCCTACTGAGGTACCCCAGTTACCCTACCTTCACCGACAAAGTCATCTGCAAACTTAGGGGGAAGTTATCCCACTATAGAGGGGCTCTTAAATGTTCAAAGGGCCGCTTCGTAGGGCACGAAACGGGCTACTGACGGGGCAGGAGTGGTCCGAACCTGCTGTAACTTTCAGGGAACATTCCTAACACCCCTGTGCGGCCCCAGCGTTGGTACGGCGCGACAGCACTGAACGGCTGTGTAGTTGTGTGCTTCCTAGTAAAGTAAGATCCATAGGAATGCTCCCACAACACCGTATGAGTTGTGGCCGTCCAACTGACCAGAGGCTGTTCGCAGGATATATAAGGGGTGTAAGGGTGACCGCCTCCTGGGGCGCCACCTGGATAACACCTGGGAACCACCTACGGGCATACTTTGACCTCCGGGTAGTTGTATGGTTAACAGTAGAGGGCTTGGGGCTGACCGGGGAAGCTGCAATGCTTCCAGGACAACTACGCCAAAGCCAGTCCCGGGCTACCCTGTGAACTGTAGCATTACCATGTGTTATTAGTGGACTCTAGAGGTGTGAGTCTTGTCACGATTTAAGAGGGTCCCGCATGGTTGACTGTGGGTAGTGCCCATGCAGTCAGACAGCAGGAGATTTCTGATCAAGGGAGCATGCAGTCAGGTTTAGAAGCTTAGTATAGCCAAGGAGATTTGCCGATGGACTGCGTAGCTTGTATAGACGAAACCACCTCTAGGCCAGTGAATCCCAATGGATATTGTCTCTACGGTGGGCATGTCGGTCGGCCACTAATATCCTAGTACCAATAGGTAAGAGTTTTCGCTCATGCACATGTAGTTGGAGGGACATTACCGGAAGCACTTCCTATTTGTGGAGATAGTTAATATCCGAGCGGTCCGACTGCCTCCAAGTGTTAGCCCACTCTAGGCTGGTGAGTTGGACAGCCCTGAGCTGAGCAGGGTGCCCGCGAAAGGTCAGAATGGTTGATGGGTGTCCTCTGGCTTTACATTATTCTACTTAACTAAAGCGAGAGACACCCTATTCTGATAACCAACGATCCTCGAAAGAACTTATTGAGTGAAGCTTTCAGGTTTAACGATATTAAGTTTTACCGCTTGATTCTACTTTGAATTATCTTTATCTTTATTTTGATCCTTACTTCTACTTTGAGTCTTCGGTGTGGTCGCAATCTTAGGATCCGTCTTCCTACAGAGTGCCCCCGTTACAGTAGATCATTAAGCGCACTCGCTTAACTCTCTTCTGAGAATTGTTGATTGCAGACGCCTACTGTTGACATTGTTTGAATACGAGTCGCTTGTCTGGTACCAGAAGTATCGGGTGGAAAAAACAATATCTACCTCAGTGGCTATGCGCCGTTCCAGTTCCAATCAAACCGCTACGCGGGTGTTTCAAGACCTGTAACAATCCTATTGTTAGGTAGTTAGGCAACAGGCAACGATAGTTGTTTCCTATAGAGAGCAAGTCTTCTTCTTTATAATAGGGCGTAGGAAAATACTATCTCTGCAGATAGTACGGAACTGGCTTGCTAGTCTGATCGATCCCTCGAAGGATACTATCTCGTCAGATAGTAAGATGAGTGGATTGTCGTGCTTGATAGAACTATCACAATAGTCCTATGTTCGAGCGGCCCGTCGAGACTATCACAATAGTCTCCGGGTTCTTGAGGCGTAGGCTTTGGTAGAGGAGAAGTGTATAGAAGAGAGTAAAAGTAATCGTATTGCAATCTCTTAAGTATAGAAAAGTACTTAGATGGTTGCGTGAAGATCCTACCCCTTGGTCGGTTTTTCTTTTTTTTTTTTTTTTTTGTAATCAATTCGTTATTATGTTTAAAGGTACAAAAGACTCATGCAGCGCTAGCTATGGAGATAAAAAACCTATAAGCAAACGTCAGCCCGCCCGCTCCACCTGGTCATGGGAAAAATCAAACACCCCGAATCCATAGGAAAAGTCTCCCCCGCCTAGCACCTAAGATAATATACTCCAGACACGTAAGGAAACAATACAGAGAAACGTACAGGTAGAGAGACCCAAACCCTTCAGCAGGCTCCCCAAAACAAAAGAAACGACGGCTGCTCTAAGGCCCTTTCGGGGCCCGGGGGAGAGGATAGATGATCGCCGACACGGGAAAACTCATAGGTTGAGGGCCCACCAAAAACCATGATGTACGGTCGGGCAGGTCATTACATCGTTCCCAAGCGTTGGACAAAGCCACGGAGGCAGTGCTATACCACGACTAGGCGTAACCGAGGAAGGGCCGAACGATCGGAGGGGGAGGAGGGCGAGCGGAGCCACCGAGCAGAGGGGATGCCAGCCAGGAAGGTGAGCAGTAGGGTGCTAGCCAGTGAATAGCAGTAGGGTGCCAGCCAGAGGGGGGGGAGCAGTAGGGTGCCAGCCGGGGGAGGAGTTTTTAGCAGTAAGATGCCAGCTTAAGGGGCAGTACGGTGCCAGCGGACGGAACCGGGAGGGGGGTAGAGGAAGGATCGCGAACGGGCTAGCCACAGCCGACAAACGGGTCATAGCAAGGGCTTTTGGGATGACGACGAGACCGGGACGAGACCGTGATGTTACTAACCGAGGCTTTCCCCATCAGAGGTACAAGCCCAGCAAGCCGGGGCCTACTTCGACCGAGAGTCCGACACCGTAACGCCGACCGTCAGCGTAGCGAGAAGCTTTCCGACCGTGCAAAATCCTAAGCGAGGTGCGAAGGAAGTGCGGGGTAAGGGGGAGAACCGAACATCATGAGCGGGTGTCAACGACGAACGGGAACAAGAACCCCAAGGAGGGGAGGCCGAGGCCACAGAGGAGGAGGGTAGATGGCTTAACGTCAACTCCTAGGCAATAGCCATCGTGGGAGAAGAGAGGTGGGTGGGGGAAAGTGACGATGATTTCCCGTGGTGTTGAGATTTCAATCGCCGGAGGTGGAGGAGAGATGGTTCGTGTCCTACCCCTTGGTCAGTTTTTTTTTTTTTTTATCTTTCTTTTTTTTTTAAATCATGTATTCATTGTTGAGGTACAAGAACTCGCATGCAGCGCTAGCTATGGCGTAAAGAAAACCTTAATCTCAATCAACCAAAAAACAAACGAAAATTATAAAATCATCTCCAAATCGTGTCAAGTACGCGACACATCGCCAACACACGGCTAACTAATAACAGGATAATCATGAGAAATCATAACAACAGCTCACTTAGGTACGGGAAAACTAAGCCCATCACAGGAGAAGACCTTAAACGGGGCGAGGGGGGGACGAGGAGAACAACCCTTTCGAGATGCTGGGTGGGGAGGAGGGGAAGCCCATAGAGGCCGGTCACGGGGGGAGGGAGGGAAACATATCGGGCGGGTAGTTGGTGCCGGTGGCGCGAATGAAGTCAGCCAGGGCTAGGAGGAGTTGTTTGTCGGACCAGAGGGGGGAGTCAGGGCCCACATCAGAGAGGCCTTGGAGGAGGCGTTCCCTATGGTAGGATGTTGACTGGCAGCGGAGTATGGCATGGCTGAAGGTTTCTTCCTCTTCACCGCATCTAGGGCAGTGTCTAGGTTTGTCTACTCTTGACCATGAGGGGTGGGCGGCGAGATAGCTTTTTTGAGCTCTCATCTGGTGGATACGACCAGCCATGAACTTGCCCAATCCCATAAAGGGGTGGGGGGTCAAAGAAAATGGAAAGGTGTAGTATGGGGGGGGTGGCGCAAGCCGCCTCCATTCTTCTAGGAGTAGGAGTCTCGTTCGTCCTTTTAGGGCTCTGTACGCATTCGTCATGGTGTCGTGTGGCGGGAGTGAGGGGGCCTCTGGGAGGAGGTCGGCCCTTGCTAGGGGGGCAAAGGACAGGGTCCCAATTATGGGGCGGGCTAGGTTGGCAAGCTCGTCCACTGGGAGATGGGATCTGACTTTCGAGTGCGGGCGATTGGTTTTCCACGAGAGAGGCATCACATTGGGGGGGAGACGGGTGCAGAGTCCCCTGTGGGAGTCCGGGGCCCTATACTTGAGCAGGGAGGGGAAAGTTGGGCAGAGACGGCCAGCCGCAGGGTTGACTGTGGGGGCAGCGCACACTAGTCTGAGGGCAGCCATGCGTCGCTTGTGCGGGACGATGGCCGACGGGAGGAATGCAGGATTCCGCTGCTAGGATAGGAATTGGGGTTGATCTGAAGCAGTTCGAAACTCACCTTTGGACTTGGCGCCAATAGACGTCCATCTTCGTGAGCATCCCCCTGCTGGGGACCATAAGGTCGGCACCATACAGGAGGGTGGGGAGGAGCAGGGATATCGCTAGGCGATGTGCGAGGTAGGGGGAGAGGCCCGAGCCAGGCGGTGAGAGTCTTTTGACAGTGGCAAAGGCCCCTTGGGCCAGTCCAAGTCTGTTGGAGAAGTGTGCTGACGATGCCAGGTTGGGTGTGAACCAGTACCCGAGCCACCTGACACAGGGGAGAGGGGGGAATACCTGGCCATCCAGGCATATCGGGGGAGGGGCTGGGGATGCGGGGGGGTCCCTCTGGAGAGGGGTCCTCCAATGAATGAGTTCAGTTTTGGGGACACTAAAGCCTATATCTCGGGCACTTGCTCGGGCTCTTATTCGCCCGAACGCCCTTTGTAGTGTTCTGATGTTCGTCCTGTAGGATGTGGACGCCGCTGACAGAGCAAAGTCATCGACGTATGATAGGGACAGGCCTCTTGGGATCTGAATGTGCAGAGACGCCACGTATATAACGAATAGTAGAGGAGAAATAGGGGAGCCTTGTGGAGTGCCCACTTGGACAGGGGAGAAGGTTTTGGGAGATCCTTGGAACAGTAGGCGGCAGGTCCTCTGAGAGAGGAAAGAGCCGATCCAGGATACCATGTAGTGGGGAACCCCTGCTTTTTTAAGGGATGAGCACAGGGTGGAGGCGTTAACGTTATCAAATCCGCCTTTAATGTTCAGGAAAAGGGTGGAGACTTTGAGCCCGGGGCGTTGAAGGGTCCTGACTGAGTCTACCAAGGAGATTGCTGCGTCAAATGACGAGAGGGCAGGGAGAGAGCCACACTGGTTGCTGTGAACAAGCTTCAGCGTCCTGGCAGTCAGGGAAAGGCAGGAGGCAACAACTCTCTCGAGGATCTTGGAGACGGTCTGTAGTAGGACGATGACGCGAAACGACGCAGGTGAGTCATAGGAGGGTTTGCCAGGTTTGTCCAGCACTATACCATTGGCCTTCTTCATCGAGACCGGGTGATAGCCGAACTTCAGGAGGGGACCTAAGAGGTCCGTGAGTAGCCGTGGAGCTGAGAGGTGGACTCTTTTCCAGATGGAGTAGGGGATCGTGTCTGGCCCAGGCGCGGAGGAGGAGGAGCACTTTCGAAGGGCGGCCGTTATCTCCCCAGAGAGGAGGGGGTCGCAACCTCTATAAGGTCTTAGGATGGACGGAACGATGAGGAGTGGTTTCGGAGGAAAGAAGTGACGGAGTAGGGCTTGGTTGACCTCTTCCGGGGAGGTAGCGTCAGGCAGGTTAGGGAACCTGGGAGCGACTCTCCCCACAGCGAACTTCTTCGCAGTCCATATGGTACGTGGCGTGGCATCTGCCAGGAAGGATTTCCAATGATGGGCCTTCGCAGCCTTTATTGCCTTGAAGTATCCTTGTTTGGAGAGCTTGGCTATTACCCTGTCTTGAGGGTCGTCCGAGGTGCGGGCCTTCCGAGAGGATGAATGGAACTCTTTCCGCAGGGTCGACAGTAGCGAGGACCACCACGGTTTGGCTCTGATGGACGGGCGGCAGGAGTGGGTGTGTGTTTTGAGGAGTTCAATCAGCTTTCCTAGATGGAGATCAAACCATTCTTTGAAAGCGTGTTTAGTGGGGAGGGCCGGAGGCGGGGGGATAATTGTTTCCTTAAGCTGAGGTTCGAGGCTGGGCCAGTCCGTCCGCACCCAGTTCGGGGCTAGCGGCGGCGGGCAGGTAATTGGGTGCGCCAACCTTATCGAGATAGGGACATGGTCAGATCCAGTGGAGGGGAGGTCAGTTGCCCATTCTTGGAAAAAAGGCACCAGAGCAGGGGACGCGAATGCTAGGTCCAGGACTGAGGACCTGGAGGATCCTTGGAGCGGGAAGCGTGTATGTACCCCCGGGATGTTCAGAAGAGTATATCCATACTCGGCGGCCCTTGAGAAGTACGGGAAGGAAGCCTTGAGTTCGGAGGAGTTGTGTTTTCTAAGGGGGTCAGCGGACGGGTGGTGAATGTTGAAATCCCCTACTACTAGTGTATGGAAGGAAGAAAAAGGAAGGGCCAGCGTGGGTGCGATTGTTCTTTCTGTAATGGTCTTACCCCACACGCTGTAGCAGTTGACAATATGAAACCTCTCCATTGTTGTGCCGAAGAGGGAAGGAGCGGTAATTTCGAGGGTAGCCATATCAGATCTGCCCGTAAAAATAGGGGTGATGGTAGTCATATCGATGAGTGACTTGAAAACATAAAAGGCCACCCGAGGAGGGCGCCCGGTGGCTGGTGGGGCAAATGAAGTAAAGCCTAAATGAGAGGGCAGTCGGTTCTTCCAGACCGGAGGGTCTTGAGGGCAAACAATCAAAGGAGGGTATTTGGCTGAAGCAAATGAATTAAATAATGAAAGAAACACATCCCAGCTCCCGAGGCAGTTGTGTTGTACAATGGAGAGAGTGTGCCCAGGGCCCAGTCCTGGCGGCAAAGATTCGCTGGTGTGTGACATCTTACAAGGCTGAGCCTGCTGAGTGTCGCGTGGCCGGTGAGGGGCTCGCCTCTCCCTCGGGGGGGGGGGGGGGGGCCCCCCGTGGAGGCTGTGATTGTAATGGCGG